>Ga0070708_100002631_pt1 | contig 13892 bp, 13 predicted proteins | sample KBSK5503metaG_FD_65469 | JGI IMG/M metagenome (GOLD analysis project Ga0070708, IMG submission 65469) | Corn, switchgrass and miscanthus rhizosphere microbial communities from Kellogg Biological Station, Michigan, USA - KBS K5-50-3 metaG | ecosystem: Host-associated > Plants > Roots >...
GCGATCCACTACGACGAGGTGCAGTGGCACCTGCCCCTCAACACCATGCAGCAGCTCGTGGGACGCCACGCCCGCTTCTACGACGACTGGATCGCCCATCCGGATTACGACGCCTACTGGAAGCCGCTCAACTCGGAGGAGCTCTTCGACAAGATCAAGGTTCCGGTGCACACGCTGGGCGGCTGGTTCGACATCTTCAGCCAGGGGACGCTGCACGGATACGTGGGCATGAGCCACCACGGCGGTTCGGACACGGCCCGGCGCCTGAGCCACATCGTGATCGGACCGTGGGGGCACGGCCCGTCCCAGAAATACGGAGCCCTCGACTTCGGACCCGAGGCCAACGTCGACCCACTGCCTCTTCAACTGCGGTGGTACGACTACTGGCTGAAAGGAATCGACAACGGGCTCACCACCGAGCCTCCGGTCAAGCTGTTCGTCATGGGCCGGAACGAGTGGGTCTACGAGCGCGAGTATCCCCTGGCCCGGACGGAGTACCGGCCGCTCTATCTCTTGAGCGGCGGCCATGCGAACGGCGCGCGCGGAGACGGCGCTCTCGTCTGGAGCAAGCCCGCCGGTCCGGCGACCGCGGATCGCTACCGGTACGACCCCGAGGACCCGGTCCCGTCGCTGGGGGGGAACAACTGCTGCGGCACGCCGACACCCGCCGGTCCCATGGACCAGCGCCCGATCGAAGGCCGCCGCGACGTCCTGCTCTACACCTCCGACTTCCTGACCGAGGAGCTCGAGGCCACCGGTCCGGTCAAGGTGGTGCTCTACGCCTCGTCGGACGCGGTCGACACCGACTTCGTCGCCAAGCTGGTGGACGTCTACCCGGACGGGTCGAGCTACAACATGGCGGAGGGAATCCTGCGTGCGCGCTACCGCGACGGCCTGAGCAAGCCCAGCCTCCTCACCCCCGGCCAGGTGTACCGGATGGAGATCGACCTCGTGGGCACGTCCGTCGCCTTCCGCAAGGGACACCGGATCCGCGTCGACGTGACCAGCAGCCACTTTCCCCAGTTCGACCGCAATCCCAATACCGGCGCGCCCTTCGGCACGACGGACAAGGTCCGGGTGGCGCAGCAGACCGTCTACCACGATGCGGAGCACGCGTCCCACATCCTGCTGCCCGTGATTCCACGCCGGCAGAGATGACGCACCCAGTTCGACGGCCCATCACGGAGGCTTCGATGCGCTCAGGCAGGACGACCTTCCTCTGGGGAATGCTGGCGGGCGCGAGCGTCATGGCGCTCGTGTCGTCGGGGATCGGCGTGCGCGCCAGCGGCCAGGCTCCGGCGCCGCCGGCCACGAGCTTGGCCCGGCCCACGAGCAAGGTCGTGCTCGAGAACGGGCGTGTGCGCGTCAAGGACGCCTTGTTCCCGCCCGGTGCGGCGGCGGCCAGCATGCACACGCACGAGCTTGCGCACGTGGGCGTGATCCTCACTCCGGGGACGCTCGTGTTCACCGAGCCCGGCAAGCCCGCGGAGACGGTGACGTTCGATGTCGGGAGCGTCGGCTTCCGGGAGGCGCACGTCACCCACCAGGTCACGAACCCCGGCCCCAGCCCGATGCGCGTGATCGAGGTCGAGCTCAAGTAGCGCGCCTACGGCAGCTCGCGCACGCGGATGTCAGCCGGCCGTCCTTCCACGTCCAGGTGTCCGGGTTTCCGTTGACCCCCGCGAAATCGCTCCCGCCAAGCGTCCGCCAGTCCGGCCCGGTCCCATCGATGAACGCCCCGGGGGGGCACCTGGGCGCTCGAACGCAGGGAGAGCGCAAGCATCACGGCTGCGGCAAGGCAGGACGCGCGACCCCTCGATCCTGGAAGCACGAGACCTCCTCTGCGCCGAGAACTACGTCGCGCGCAGCCTAACCCATCGAATCCCCGCGGTTAAAATGCCCGCATGGGCGACCAACCGAAGACGCTCACCGCGGCCGAGGTGCTGGGGGCAATCGACAGCCTCGAGCTCATGATCGAGGGCGGCGGCGGGGACGTGGATGCGAAGGCCACGCTCGCCCTGACCACCTATCGCGTGGCCGCTCGCACGAGCGGCCTGGCCTGGGCGGACGGGCGCTTCGAGCCGATCTTCACGCGCCTGCGCGAGCAGGCGGCGGCGCTCGGGCGGCAGGCCCAGGTCGAGAAGATCCTGAGCGGCATCCCGGACGTGCAGCGGCTGCAACGGGCCAGCGAAGCGGCGGCGCACGACGTCGAGGCCCTGGCCGTGCTCGTGCGCGAGATGGCGGCCGCCGACGGCCCCCCGGCCCTCACCGACGAGGAGCTCAGCGGGCTCGAGGAATACTTCGGCCGCCCCGCCCTGCCGCCGATGCCGGAGGCCACCGCCGCCAACGTCCGCCGTGCCCTGGCCGAGCTGAGAGCGCTACGCGCGCAGCGCTCCTGAGCGGCGGCCCACCCCCTCACATCAGCAGGGTCTCCACGCGATGGGCATGCACCATACCCTCCCGCGGCGACCAGGCGAAGATCGTGAAACGGCCGTCCTGAGACGCGACCAGGGCGACGGCGTCCGGCTGGTCCTGCGCGAACTGCGCGGCCGAGCTGTGGCGGGTGCCGCCGAGCTGCAGCGGCGCCACCACCGCCGCCATTCCCCCTTCGATGGGCTCGCTGAGGACGACCCGCTCCACCTGCGTCCGGCCGTCCGGGCGCCGGATCTTCACGCCGAACCCGAGCACTTCGTAACGGTCGGTGATCACGGTCGCGCCGTCCACAGCGGTCAGGCCCGCGACCGCGTCCACGACGCGGCCGAGCGCATCGTGACCGCGCAGCGGATCCTCTTCCGTGTCCTCGAGCACGAGGTCGGTCAGCTCCGAGAAGGGCGGCTGGATCGCATACGCGACGGGACGCACGATCGACTCCCGCCAGGCCTCCGTGCCCGCCGGGACCACGAGCAGCGTGCCCCCGCGTTTGTGCGCGCGCATCGACACCGCGAGCCGGATCAGCACGTCGACGGAGTCGTCCGTCGCGCTGGACGACTCGGGAGCGAGGAGCGACTTCAACAAGTCGGGATGGTCCGACGAATCCGCGTCCTCCCGGCTCAGGACCTTGACCTGCTCCCCCTCGAAGACGGCGACGTTCCGGAACTTCGCCGAGTCGTCGTGGACGCGGTGCTTCACCACCAGCAGGCCCGGCCCCAGCACCTCGAGCACGAAGCAGAAGGTGGGAATGGCCCGCGTCGTGCCCCACACGCGCAGCTCACCCTGCTCGTGCCAGACGCCGAGGTGGATGCCGGGCCGCTCGACCGCGGGGGCGAGCCGGGCCAGGGCGCGCGGGCCGAGCGGAAGCGACGCCGCCAGCATCAACGGCCGGACTGCGCGCTCGGGAGGCAGGAAGGCCAGCGAGATCTCCGGAACGTAACCCTCTTCGCGTTGCAGGCTGGCCCAGAAGCCGGCGTCGATGAGGGCCTCCACCGTCGCGGCGTCGGGCAGGCCCGCGCCGGCGGCCGCGCTCGACTGGCCCGTCGCGGCGTGTCGTGCGAAGTAGTCGACGAGGCCGGCCGCGGAGCTACGGGCGGCGGCATAAAGGGGAGCGCTCATGTCGCTCCCAGTATGCCTTCAGGGCGCCTTCAGGACGTCATCGGTTCGGGGAGAGCTGCTGCGCCCGCGCGATCAGCGTGACCAGCTCCGCACGGTGGCCTTCTTCGTCCTGGCCGAGGCTGTTTTGGGCCCATTCCTGGATCGTCCGCAGGCTCGCGTCGCCCTTGTACGGCGAGTCACGCAGGGTCATTCCGAACGCGGCCACGGCCGCCGCGAACCGGAAGTCCGGCGATGCCTCCTCGAACGACCGGCCCGAATCCTCCACCGCAACATCCAGCCGCGCGCTGTGGTCCGAGTCCGGCTGCTTGTAACGGAGTTTCAACGTCAGCATCTCGCCGGGCGCGGATCCCGGGCGTGGCGCCGCCGTCGACTGGTACTTGAGCGGGTCCACGCCAGGTACGGCGACGTTCACGCCCGGCGGTACGATCTCGTAGAGGGCGGTAACGGTGTGGCCGGCGCCGATGTCACCCGCATCCCGCGTGTCGTCGTTGAAGTCCTGGTGCGCGAGCACGCGGTTCTCGTAGCCGATCAGGCGGAAGGCCTTCACCTGTGCGGGGTTGAACTCGACCTGCAGCTTGACGTCCTTCGCGATCGTCACGAGAGTGCCGCCGATCTGCTCGACGAAGACCTTGCGTGCCTCGGACAGGCGGTCGATGTACGCGTAGTTGCCGTTGCCGTGATCGGCGAGCTTCTCCAGCGTCGCGTCCTTCAGGTTGCCCATGCCGAAGCCGAGCGCGGTCAGGAAGATTCCACTCTTGGCCTCTGCCTCGATCAGCCGCACGAGCTCGCCCGGGCTGGTGATCCCGACGTTGAAATCGCCGTCGGTAGCGAGGATGACGCGGTTCACGCCGCCCTTGATGTAGCTCGCGGCCGCGGTCTCGTACGCGAGGCGAATGCCGGCACTGCCGTGAGTCGAGCCTCCGGGCGACAACGATTCGATCGCGCTCAGGATCGCCGCCTTGTCCGTGGCCGGCGTGGAAGGCAGGGCCAGTCCCTGGGCGCCGGCGTAGACCGCGATGGCGACGCGGTCCTCGGGCTGGAGCTGTTCGACGAGCAGGCGCAGCGCCGCCTTCACGAGCGGCAGCTTGTTCGGCGCGTCCATCGAGCCCGAGACGTCGATGAGGAACACGAGATTGCTCGGCGGGCGCTCGCCACGCGGAACCTCACGGCCCTTGAGCCCGATGCGGACGAGGCGATGATCGGGACTCCACGGACAGGCCGCCGTCTCCATGTGGACGGCGAAGGGCACCGCTCCCGACGGCGGCTCGTAATCGTAGGGGAAGTAGTTGATCAACTCTTCGACGCGCACGGCGTCCTTGGGCGGGAGCTGCCCGTCCCGCAGGTAGCGGCGCACGATCGAGTACGACGCGGTGTCGACATCGACGGAGAAGGTCGATCGCGGATCCTGCGCCACGAGGACAAACGCGTTGTCGCGGATGTGGTCGTAGGTTTCGGTGTTGAGAGCGGCCGACGGGTCCCGCACCGTCTCGTCGAACCCGTAGATCGTTCCGTCGATGTAGCCGAGGGCCTTGAGCTTCTCGAAGTCCTCGCGCGGCACGATCGTGACCCCGTGCGCGACTGGCGGGGGTGTGATCGGCGGTTCGGCGTTGGTCTGGAACTGAGCCGGAACCGGCGGCCTCGCCGACCGAAGGAGGGGAGCGAAGGCGACCACGATCGCTACCAGGGATGCCGCCACGCCTGCGGCGAGGGCCGCCGCCACAGACCAAGGGCGCTTTGGGCGCGGCTCGGCACCACGCTCGGCCTCCGCCTCCACGGCCGCGCGCTGCTCGGGGGTCAGCGCCTGATGGGGCACGGAAGCGAAGGCCTCCCGCAGCCGGTCCGCCGTCGCGCGGACTTCTTCGACCTCGCGCCGCGCGTCCGCGGATCCGACCAGGATGGCTTCCACGGCCGTCCGCGATTCCCCATCCAGCTCGCCGAGCGCGTAGGCCGTCAGGTCTTCCTCACGCCGTTCGTCATGCATCGGGGCGCTCTCCTTCCGGGCGGCCGGCCGGCTCGTCGTGGCTCAGCCGTTGTCGCAACTTCTTGATGCCGTCGTGGATCAGGAAGCCGACGCTGCCGACGGAATGCCCGGTCACGCCGCTGATCTCCTTGTAGCTGAGCTCCTCCTGGAAGCGGAGCCGCAGCACCTCCTGCCGCGACGCGGGAAGGGTGCCGATCGCGGCCAGCACGCGCCGCGCGTCGTCACCCTTTTCGAGCCGCGCGTGTGGATCGGCGTCCGGTCCTTCGCGGGCCAGCGCCCTGGCATCGTCGAGCGTTTGCAGAGGACCCTCCTTCTTTCTCACGTCGAGCGCGCGGTTCCGACAGACGCGGAACAGCCATGCCGGAAGGTGGTCACGCACGCGTTCCACGTCTTCGCGGCACAGGCGGAGGAAGGTGTCCTGGACGACGTCGCGCGCCGATTCCACGTCACCCGTGATCCGCGCAGCGAAACGGATGAGGCGTCCCTGATACAGATCGATCGCCGACCCGATCCATTCCAGGCGCGTCGATGTCGAGCTAGCCATGCGCCTCGCCGTGAATCGGATACATGTCGGTCCTCGCCGCCATTCCCAAGCCCGTCACATCAATGACGATCGAGGAGCCCGGTTTATTGGGCGCGGGGCGCAGTCCTGGCTTCGGCGGGAACGATTATGGAGTTGGAGGTTCCGCGGTGGTTATTCCGCCGACGACCGCTGCGCCGTCCAGCCCGCGGCCGCGAAGACCAGCAGGTTCGCCACCACGACCGGGAGCGCGTGCTGGAGCACTCCATACGCGATCCACATGAGCGCGCCGATCATCTGCACGCGCGTCAGGAGGGACGCCCGTGTGAAGTACGAGCCGACGAACACGGCCGTGGCCGCCCAGCCCAGGGACTCGACGAACGCCGGCGCGACGCTCATCACACCACCGCGCCGTCGACGGGCAGGGGCGGCGTCAGCGTGATGCGATCGGTGCTGACCTTGTCCCACTCCTGGAGGGTCAAGCCGTAGGTCTCGAAGAGGCGGCGGATCTCCGCGGTCTGCCAGCCGGAGACGTGCTGCAGCATGGGCAGGACGATGCTGAACGCGTTGTCGCTCAGCACGGTGCGCTTGGCGATCCGGGCCAGGTGCTTGTTCTCGGACACGGCGATGGTGAACCCGTCGCGGTTGTTGACGTGCAGCATGACGTGGACGTCCGAGCTGCCGTCGCCGACGTAGATCGTGCGATCGGGAGGGGTGCCCAGCCGCTCCTCCAGCTCCTCCAGCACCGACACCTTTCCGTAACCGGCGGGCACGCGGCGGATGGACCGCACCTCGCCCGACCGCGCGTCGTATTCGAGCTCCGTCCCGAAGATGTGATCGGGCGGTACGATGCCCTCGAGCGCGGACTGGACGACCTCCTTCGGCGCGGCGGAGACGACGAAGAACGAGAACTGGCAGTCCTCGAGCCCGCGCTCGAGGAACTCCATGAGGACCGGGATGTCCTTGCGCAGGCGGACCCGGCGGCCGGCCTCGATCAGGTGCTCCCTGCGTACGCCGCGGAACTCGGGATCGTGACGGATGAGATAGGCGAGCTCGCCGCCCTGGTTCACGAGGTTGCTCGCGGCCAGACCGTCCACCTTCGACTGGAAATCGGAGGCGCCGATCAGCTCGCTCAGCACGACGCCTGAATCGTTGAAGCTGAGGGTCTGGTCGAAGTCCGACGCCACCAGGAAATGCCTCTTCGCGACCAACGTCGTACCCAAGTCCCCTCCCTTGTCCAAGCTGTTATAGCAGCCTTCAGTCACAATATCGCTCGAATCGCCTCGCGTGTCAAGCCACGTTTCCGTCTGATTCGTGCATTGTGCGCTGTCACACCGTTTACACAGAAGCGAAGCTGTTATATCATCTTGTCATGAGCCATCCAGAGGCCGTCGAGACCCCGAAGCACAGACAGGTCTATCGCGCCCTCGAAGGCGAGATCCTCGGAGGCCGCTGGAAGGAAGGCGACCGCCTCCCGAGCGAGGCGGATCTCGTGCGGCAGTTCGGCGCCTCGCGGATCACCGTGGGACGCGCGGTACGCGATCTCCAGCGCGCGGGCCTCGTCGAGCGGCGCGCCGGCTCCGGCACGTACGTGCGAACGAAACGCGCGGCCGCCCTCTCGTTCGGGCTCCTGATCCCCGACCTGGGCGAGACGGAGATCTTCGAGCCGATCTGCCAGGGCATGATGGCTTCCCCGCTCGCGCACGAGCATGCCCTCGTCTGGGGAAGCCAGCAAGGCGGCGGCGGCTCCAAGGAAGAACGCGCGTGGGAGCTTTGCCGGCAGTACATCGACCGGCGCGTTTCGGGCGTCTTCTTCGCGCCCCTCGAGCTCACGGCGACGAAGGACGAGGTCAACCTGCGCATCGCGCAGGCCCTCGACGCCGCGCGCATCCCGATCGTACTGCTCGACCGTACCGTCGTGCCCTACCCGCAACGGGGGCACCACGACCTCGTGGGGATCGACAACCGGCGGGCCGGTTACGTCATCACCGAGCACCTCCTGCGCCTGGGATCACGTCGCATCGCGTTCGTGGGCGTGGATAACGCGGCGGCGACGGTCGATGCCCGCGCGTCTGGTTACCGTGAGGCACTGACGGCCTGGGAGGTCCCGTACGACCGCGCCTTCGTCCGTCGCATCGATCCCGCGGACGCGGCGACGGTGCGCGGTCTCATGGAATCGGCGCGCCCCGACGCCATCGTCTGCGCCAACGACTGGACGGCGGCCCGATTGATGCGCACACTGCTCGAGCTCGGCCACACCGTGCCCGGCGACGTCCGCCTGGTCGGCATCGACGACGTGGAGTACGCGACGCTGCTGCCCGTGCCCCTCACGACGTTGCGCCAGCCCACCCGCCAGATCGGGGCCGTCGCCCTGGCCGCGATGCTGGACCGCGTGGCCGGAGGCGATCTGCCCACCCGCGACATCCTCCTGCACGGGACGCTGATCGTGCGACGGTCGTGCGGCGCCCCCGAAGGGCAGCGCGGCGAGTCCCCCGAGCGCTGATCGGGCCGTCTCGACTAACATCGCGCCGCAATGGCTGCTTCCCCGGACGCCGCTCCGGGTCTCGCCCGCCGCATCGGCGCCTTCGACGCCACCATGATCGTCATGGGCGGCATCGTAGGCTCCGGCATCTTTGCCAATCCCCGCGAGGTGGCGGTCGAGCTGCCTTCCGCGCCGCTGCTGCTCGCGGCCTGGAGCGCGGGCGGCGTGATGGCCCTTCTGGGCGCGCTGATCTATGCGGAGCTGGCCGCGCGCCGGCCGGGCGTGGGCGGTCAGTACGCCTATCTGCGCGACGCCTACCACCCGCTGGCGGCGTTCCTCTACGGCTGGGTGCTGCTGCTCGTCGTGCAGACGGGGGGCATGGCCGCGGTGGCCCTCATCTTCGCGCGCTACAGCGGCCGCCTCCTCGGAGTCTCATTCCCCGAGCCCGCGCTGGGCATGGCCGCCCTGCTCGCCCTCACCGTCGTGAACTGCCTGGGCGTGGCCATGGGCGCGCGCGTGCAGTCGGCCCTGATGGTGCTGAAGATCGCGGCCATCGCCACGCTCATCTTGTGCGGGTGGCTCCTGGTCCCGCCCGTGACCGGCACCGCGGCCGCGGCTCCTCTGGCCGGCCAAGGCGTCCGCGCGCTGTTCGCCTTCGGCGCCGCCATGGCGCCCGTCCTCTTCGCATACGGAGGATGGCAGACGGCCAGCTTCGTCTCCGGCGAGCTGCGCGACCCGCGGCGCGACCTGCCGCGCGGACTGCTCCTCGGAGTGAGCGGCGTGATCGTGCTCTACCTCGGCGTCAACTGGTGTGCGTGCGCGCCCTGGGCGGGCCGGGCCTGGCCCGGACCCTGGCTCCGGCCTCGGCGGTGATGGAGCGCGCGCTGGGCCCGGCGGGGGCGCGGCTCATCGCGGCGGGCATCGCGATCTCGACGCTGGGTTTCCTCAGCCAGTCGATGCTCACCGCGCCGCGCGTGTACTACGCGATGGCGAACGACGGCGTGTTCTTCGAACGGGTCGGCCGCATCCATGCCCGCACGCGGGTGCCCGTGTTCGCGATCGCCCTGCAGGGCGCGTTCGCGATGCTGCTCACGGCCTGGGGACAGTACCGCCAGATCCTCGACTACATGATCGCCGTCGACTTCATCTTCTTCGGCCTCACCGCGAGCTGCCTGTTCGTGTTCCGGCGGCGGGACGGCGGCGTCACGAGTGAAGGCTTCCGCACCCCCGGCCATCCCTGGACGACCGCGATCTTCGTGGCCGGATGCTGGCTGTTCGTGGCGAACCTCGTGGCCCAGAAGCCCCGCGACACCCTGCTCGGGATGGCGATCCTGCTGACCGGCGTGCCCGCCTACGCGCTCTGGAGCGCGCGGCGCGCCCGGAGATCCGGCTAGCGGAAGACGCCGGTGTGGCCCAGCGAGTAGCGCCCGGGCTGCGGGTAGATGCACAGGCCGTGCGGCTCGCGGCCCACGGGGATGCGGGCGAGGAGCCTTCCGTCCTTCGTGTCGATCGCGTAGACCTCGGAGTGGTAGCGGCCGGCCAGCCAGAGCACCTTCCCGTCCTCGGACACGCCACCCATGTCCGGGCTCCCGCCGCCGGGCAGGACCCACTTCTTCACCACCGCGCGCGTCTCGAAATCGATGAGAGAGATCGTCCCTTCCCCTCGGTTCGAGACGTAGAGGACCTTGGAGTCGCGGCTCGCGTAGAGGCCGTGCGCGCCCAGCCCGGTCGGGATGAAGCCGATCACGGACGGCTTCTCGCCGTCGATCATGTAGACGCCGTTGGAGACCATGTCCGCGACGTAGAAGACCTTGCCGTCCGGCGAGAGCTTGACGTCCTGCGGCTTCGCGCCGGGCCGAAGCTTCACCGAGCCCACGACGCGTTGCTCGGCCACGTCCACCTTGATCATGCGCGCGCCGAACTCGCAGCTCGCGATGAGGTAGGTCCCGTCCGCGGAGAAGTCCACGTGGTCCACGCCCGGACAGGGCACGCTCAGCGACCGCTGCAGCTTCATCGTATGCGGATCTCGGAAGTCGAGCCGCCGCAGGCGCTCGGCCACCACCACCGCGTACTTGCCGTCGGGGGTGTAGTACATGTTGTACGGCGCATCCACGCGCACCGACGTGCCCTTCTTCCCCGTGGCGGGGTCGATCCTCGTCACCGTATTCCCGATGTTGTTGAGCACCCACAGCGTCCGCAAGTCCCACGACGGCGTCACGTGCTGGGGCAGGATGCCGACGTCGAAGTGATCGATGATCTTGAAGGTCCGGGGATCGATCACGTCCACGGTGTTGCTCTTGCTGTTCGGCACGTACACGCGCTCAGGGAAACCCTTCACGACGGGGCTGAGCCGCCCCGGCCGCGTCTCGCTGTAGATGTCGTCGGGATCGAGGACGGGCGGCATGCCGGGCAATGGTCCACGCGCGACCGGGGGTAACCCGGGGGGAGGGGCCGGACTCGGCGCCGGGAGGGCCGGCTCGGGGCGCGGGGGCCCCACGGGCGGAGACACCGCGACCACGGGTGGACGGCCGGTGGCGCCGCCGGCGCAACCGAGAGTGGGGACGAGGAAGCCGAGCAGGGCGATGAGGAGAGCGGGCGCTTCGAGGCGAGTTCGGTTCATCCGGAAGACATCATAGCTGCTGGTGCGCACCCGCTGAACTCGGGCCACCGACCGTGCCGGCTGGCCGTTATCGGGGTGGGCTGGGCGACGGCGAGGATCTGGGCGACGGCGAGGGTGTGGGCGTCGGCTCCGGCGCTGCTTCGGCCGGTGGCGGCGTCACGAGCGGGCTGGGATGAGGCGTGGGGGTCGGCGGCCGCGTCGCGGGGGCGCTGGCGGAAGGGGAGGGATGGGCGGTCGGCGCCGGACTCGGACGCGTGGTGGGGGTCGGCGTCGGGACGGGCGCCACGCTCGGCGTCGCGCGCGGGCTGGCGAGGCGAGCCGGCGCCACCGTGCTCCCCGTCGCGCGGCGCGGGCTCGCGGCCAGCGGCGAGGGCGAGGGCGAGGTCTCGGGACGCAGCGATTCGTTCGTCCCGCGCGGTCCGCGCGCCATCAAGATGATCAGCGCCGCGAGGAGCGCGGCCGCGACCATGCTCGCCACCCAGGCCACGATCACGCTGCGGCGGCGCTCCCGAAAGCGGCGCCGCACGCGCGACGACGTCGTGCTTCCCGTCCCACCCCCGACCGTGGACACCGGATCGGGGACACGCATCGTCCTGTCCGGCGCAGGCGACCATGCGGGCACGCGCGGAGGCTCCGCTTCGGCCGCCGCCGGCGCCGCCGCTCCCCCGCGTCGTTCGAGGAGGGACGCAAGGATGCGATGCATCAGGGCCATGTCGGGACGAGTGCGCGGGTCAGGACTCGTGGCCGCACGGACGAGCTTGCGCAGCCGCTCCGGCACCGGCTCTCCCGGATCCAGGGCGGGCTGCTGCAGCTTGCGCATGCCCACCGTGGCCAGCGCGGCCGCGGGCGTGAGGCCCGCCTCCATCGGGAACGGGTGCACTCCGGTGAGCGCTTCGTTCAGGAGGAGGCCCAGGCCGTAGACGTCGATGCCGCGCGGCTCGGCGCGCTCGCCGCGGAAGACCTCCGGCGGGAGGTAGCTGAGCGTGCCCAGATGGCCCTTGCCGGTGAGGTCTCCCGACTGCGCGGCGGCCGCGATGCCGAAGTCGACCAGGAGAGGGCCATCGGGGGTCAGGATGATGTTCGACGGCTTGAGGTCGCGATGGGAGATCCCCGCCGCGTGGGCGTGCTCGAGGCCGCCGGCCAGCGGGACGAACGTCGCCAGCGCTTCCGGCAGCGTCATGGGACCACGCTCCAGCCGGCGTTTCAGGGTCTCCCCCTCCGCCAGCTCCATGACGAGGTACAGCAGGCCGCGGCGGCTGTCTTCGCTGAAGGCCATCACGCGAACGATCGCGGGATGGCGCAGGGCGGACAGGGCTTCCGCCTCGCGCACGAAGCGCGCGCGCGCGTCCGGCTCGAGCGACGGCTTCATCACCTTGAGGGCCGCGTCCACGCGCTCGCTCAAGGCGGAGTGGACACGGAAGACGGCACCCATCCCGCCTTCGCCGAGCGGACTCTCGATGATCCAGTCTCCGATGCGGTCGCCGGCCTTCAGCATTGACGTTACAGCGTCCCATGGCCGCGCTCGGCCTGCAATGGCCGGAGCGCCGACGATCCCTTCGAGGTCTCTCGTTTGCGGCCCCCCGGCGGGTGCGCTAGGTTCACCCGATGTCGCCCGATGTCCCGAGCCTGGAGGGCCGCGTCGCGCTCGTCACGGGCGCCGCCCGGGGGATCGGGGCGGCCACGGCCCTCGCCCTGGCCGAGGCGGGCGCGCGCGTGGCCCTGGTGGACCGGGACGGGGAGGGCGTCGAGCGCACCGCGGACGCGATCGGCCGGGCGGGCTCGGACGCGCTCGCCATCCCCGCGGACGTGACGGACGCGCCCGCCATGGAACGCGCGGTCGACACGGTCGTCGCGGAATGGGGACGCCTCGACGTGCTCGTCAACAACGCCGGCATCGTGCGCGACGCCACGCTGGGCAAGGTGTCGGACGACGACTGGGCGGCCACCCTCGACGTCAACCTGCGCGGCACCATGATCGGCACACGGGCCGCGCTGCGTCCCATGCGCGCGGCCGGCGCCGGGCGCATCCTCTCCGCCACCTCCGTCGTCGCCCGCATGGGCAACTACGGACAGACCGCCTACGCCGCGAGCAAGGGCGGCATCATCGGCATGACCCGGGCCTGGGCGCGCGAGCTGGGTCCGCTCGGCATCACCGCGAACGCGGTCGCGCCCGGCTTCATCGACACGGACATGGCGCGGGGAGTGCCGGAGAAGGTCCTGGCCGGGTTGCTCCAGCGGACGGCGGCCGGACGCCTCGGCCGCCCGGAGGAAGTGGCGGCCGTCTACGTCTTCCTCGCGTCCGACCTCGCGTCGTTCATCAACGGCGCCGTGGTCGGAGTGGACGGCGGCCTGCTCCTTTGAGGCCGCCGCGGCCCTGGGCGGCAGCAGTGTTCGCGGTCGCGCTCGTGGCCCGCCTCGCCTTCACGTTCCTCGTCGATCAGCCGCTCCTCTACGGGCACCAGTACCACTACTTCACGAACGGCCTCCTGCTCGCCCAGCATCCCTCGCCGCTGCGCTACGTCCTCTCGAGCGACGAGTGGCGGCTGTGGAACGGCGAATGGACGATCGCTCCTCTCTACCACCTCTTCCTCGGCGTCCTGTTCCGGCTGTTCGGACCGCACCTCCAGCCCTTGCGCCTCGTGCAGTGCGCGCTCGACGCGCTGGCCGCGGTGGCGGTGGCGGCGCTGGGGCGGCGCGTCGCCGGCCCGCGCGGCTCCTGGGCGGGCGTGGCGTACGGCCT
>Ga0070708_100002632_pt1 | contig 13891 bp, 12 predicted proteins | sample KBSK5503metaG_FD_65469 | JGI IMG/M metagenome (GOLD analysis project Ga0070708, IMG submission 65469) | Corn, switchgrass and miscanthus rhizosphere microbial communities from Kellogg Biological Station, Michigan, USA - KBS K5-50-3 metaG | ecosystem: Host-associated > Plants > Roots >...
GTGCTCTCCGGGATCGGGCTGCAGGACAGCCAGACCTACTACATCAAGCGGGTGATCGGCCTGCCCGGCGATCAGGTGGCCTGCTGCACCGACGGGAAGGTGACGGTCAACGGCGCTCCGCTGACCGAGGACTCGTACCTGTTCCCCGGCAACCCGCCCTCCACCGTCAAGTTCAACGAGGTAGTCCCGGCCGGTCACATCTGGGTCATGGGCGACCACCGCAGCGACTCCGACGACTCGCGTTTCCACCCGGGTGACCCGGGCGGCGGCGCCGTGCCGGAGAACGAAGTGGTGGGCCGGGCGTTCGTCATCATCTGGCCGCCGTCACAGATCCGCGACCTGCCCATCCCGTCGACCTTCCAGCAGGCCGCGCTGCACGCGGGCGCCGCGGTCGCGGCCGCCCCGGTGGCCGGGGTGGCCGGGGTAGCCGGAGTCGTCGGTGCCCCCCTGCTCCTGCTGCTGCGCCGCCGCCGCCGCCGTCGCCGCCGTCGCGCGGAAAGGCGATAAGCTCGACTCGAAGACGGTGAACCCGGCGAGGGGCGTGGGTTCGCATGAACCGTCTAGGTCCCGGTGCCTGCGACGTTCGCTCTGCCGAACCGAGCGCCTGGCCCGGGTACGCGGGAAGGGGCGCAGATGAGCGGCGCTGGCCGTGGCATGACGCCGGGGGCCGAGCCCGAGGCCGGCTCGGGCGACAGCGCCGCGTCGCCGGCGCCTGACCAGGACCAGCCTGCGAGCGAATCCGATTCGGCCGCGAAAGCGGCGGCGAAGGCCGGCGACGCCAGCGCTCAGGCGGCTGAGGCCTCGCCGGAAGCCGCGCCGGATGGGGAGGCGACGTCCTCCGGTCCGGCCCCGGCCGGGTCGCGAGCGCGCCGGCACCGGCGCGCCCAGAAGAAGCGGTCATTCTGGCGCGAGTTCCCCATCCTGGTCGCGGTCGCGCTGCTGCTCGCGGTCGTCATCAAGACCTACGCGATCCAGGCGTTCTTCATACCGTCCGGGTCGATGCAGAACACGCTCGCGGTCAACGACCGGGTGCTGGTCAACAAGATCGTGTACCACCTTCGCGGTATTCACCGCGGCGACATCGTGGTCTTCAACGGGGACGGCTCGTGGGACCCCGGGACCGTGCCCGTGAGCGGCAACTTCGCGCAGCAGTTCGCCGACGGCTTTGCCAGCATGTTCGGCTTCGGGCATCCCGGAGACATCCTCATCAAGCGTGTCATCGGACTGCCGGGGGACCACGTGGCCTGTTGCGACGCGCGGGGCCGTGTGACGGTCAACGGCGCCCCGCTGACCGAGCAGTCCTACCTGTACCCGGGCGATGTCCCCTCCGAGATAAGGTTCAACATCGTCGTGCCGTCGGGGCGGCTCTGGGTCATGGGAGACCACCGGCAGATCTCCGACGATTCCCGCGATCACGAGGGCGATCCCGGCGGTGGCACCGTCCCGGAAAGCGCGGTGATCGGCCGGGCGTTCATCATCATCTGGCCGCCGAGCCACTGGCGGATCCTTCCGATCCCCGACACCTTCGAGCAGCCCAAGCTGAACGCCTCGGCGGCGGGCGCCGTGACGGCGCGGGAGGCCGCCGGCGTGCTCTCGGCCCGGCTCGAGCCGTCCAGCCCGGCTGTGCCGCTGGCGCTCGGCTTCGCCGCGGCCGTCCCGGTCACCTGGCTGCAGCGCCGGATACGGCTGCGGGCCGCCCGCCGCCGCCCGCCTGCCGAGTAGCGCAGCCCCGCCTTCGGCCCCGGCCAGCCGGCGCGGTCCATGGCCGCTACGGTCAGCCTGTCCTCGGAACCCCGGTAACTGGCGTACCCTCACAGTGTCATGACCCGCCATCCTGGTGTGTCGACCGCCAGCAACCCGGTCCCGTCGGCCGCCGTAACCCTTCCGGCCCCATCAGGCCCTCAGCCCTCTTTCTGGAACATGTATCCCCGGTATCCGGCCTACACGCCCCGCCGCGACGGCGGGCTCGCCGCCTACGAGAGCGTGCTGGCCCGGGCCGGGTTCGCTCCCGTGGCCGGCATCGACGAGGCCGGACGGGGGGCGTGCGCGGGCCCGCTCGTGGTGGCGGCCGTGGTGCTCGATCCCGCCAGCATCCGCCGGATGCCCGGCCTGGCCGACTCCAAGCTGCTGACTCCCCAAGCCAGGGAGGAGGCCTACGACCACGTGCTCCGCCGGGCGATCGACTGGCACGTCGTCGTCATCGGCCCGGACCAGATCGACGCCGTCGGGCTGCACGTGTGCAACGTTTCCGGCATGCGCCGTGCCTTCGCGGGCCTGCGCGCCGTGCCAGGATACGTGCTCACCGACGGCTTCCCCGTCCGCGGCCTCGGCGTTCCCGGGCTCGCGGTCTGGAAGGGCGACCGGGTCACCGCGTCGGTGGCGGCCGCCTCGATCGTGGCCAAGGTCAGCCGGGACCGGATGATGCGGGACCTGCACGAACGTTATCCCCTATACGGTTTCGACCGGCACAAGGGGTATGTCACCGATGACCACGTACAAGCGCTGGCGGAGCACGGGCCCAGCCCGGTGCACCGGTACTCGTTCGTGAACGTGACGAGGGCGGCGGACCTGGTGAATCCCATGGACCCGATGGCGCCGGTGGACCCGGCCGAGCTCATGGGCTCCGCCGAGTTCGCGGGCCCGGCCGATCAGGCGGCCGCTGGCCTGACCGAGGCCCTGGTGACCTCGGGGATCGGTCCGGCGGGTGCGTTCGGGGAAGACGAGAGGAGAATGAGCTCATGAGCGCGGAGGACCTTGAGAAGTACGAGGCGGAGATGGAGCTGCAGCTCTATCGCGAGTACCGCGACGTCGTCGGGTTGTTCACGCACGTGGTCGAGACCGAGCGCCGGTTCTATCTCACGAATGACGTCGAGCTGAACGTCCGGTCAAGTGACAACGGTGAGGTCTTCTTCGAGGTTACGATGCGGGATGCCTGGGTGTGGGATATGTACCGTCCCGCCAGGTTCGTCAAGAACGTGCGTGTAGTCACCTTCAAGGACGTCAACATCGAGGAACTGGCCAAGGCTGACCTCGAGGTCCCGGAGGACAAGCCGGACTTCCCGGCGTAGTTGTGGGCGGAGGGGCGATGTTCGGGCTTCCGGACGGGGTAACAGCCTGCTTGTTTGACATGGACGGCGTGGTCACCCAGACCGCGGTGGTGCACGCGGCGGCGTGGAAGGAAATGTTCGACGACTTCCTTCGCGAGCGCGCCCAGAGCACAGGGACGCCGTTCGTCCCGTTCGACTCACACCATGAGTACGACGCCTACGTGGACGGCAAGCCCAGGCTGGACGGTACCAGGTCATTCCTGGAGTCCCGCGGCATCGACCTGCCCGAGGGAACGCCGGACGACCCGCCGGGTACGCCCACCCTGTACGGGCTGAGCAACCGCAAGAACGCCCTGGTCCTGGCCAAGATCGCGGCCGGGCGTGTCCAGGTGTACGACGGTACGATCACCTACATCCGCGCGGTCAAGGACAAGGGCATCGCCACCGCGATCGTCTCGGCGAGCGCGAACACCCAGCAGGTGCTGGACTCCGCGGGCATCGCGGGCCTGTTCGACGTCCGGGTGGACGGGGTGATCGCCAAGGAGCGCGGCCTGCGCGGCAAGCCTGCCCCCGATACCTTCCTGGCCGCGGCGCAGGCGCTCAACGTGCCGGCCAACCGCGCGGCGGTCTTCGAGGACGCACAGGCCGGCGTGGCCGCGGGCCGGGCCGGCGGCTTCGCGCTCGTGGTCGGCGTGGACCGGGTCGGCCAGGCGGCCGAACTCAGGGAACACGGAGCCGACATCGTGGTGCAGGACGTCGCCGAACTCCTCGAGGATGCCCGATGATCAAGCAGTCAGCGTACGGGACGGAGCCCTGGCGCCTCGTCGAGAACCGGCTCGACCTGGACATCCTGGCGCAGAGCGAGTCGATCTTCGCCCTGTCGAACGGGCACATCGGGCTGCGCGGCAACCTCGACGAAGGTGACCCCCACGGGCTGCCCGGCAGCTATCTGAACTCGGTTTACGAGGTTCGGCCGCTGCCGTACGCGGAGGCCGGCTACGGCTTCCCCGACGCCGGGCAGACCACCATCAACGTCACCAACGGCAAGATCATCCGGCTGCTCGTGGACGACGAGCCGTTCGACATCAGGTACGGCACGCTGCACTCACACGAGCGGATCCTGGACATGCGCGCGGGCACGCTGACCCGGCGGGTGGACTGGTCCTCCCCGGCCGGGGCCAGGATCAGGGTGACCTCGGTGCGGATGGTGTCGCTGACCCAGCGGGCGATCGCGGCGATCAACTACACGGTCGAGCCGGTGGACAAGAAGCTGCGGCTCGTGCTGCAGTCCGAGATCGTCACCAACGAGGAACTGCCGAGGCGGGGCAACGATCCCCGCCTGGCGGCCGTGCTGGAGAATCCGCTGGTCAGCGAGGAACATCAGTGTTCCGACGACAGCGGTCCGGCCCGGTCGCTGCTGGTCCACAAGACCAAGGCCAGCGGGCTGCGGATCGCGGCCGGGATGTCCCACGTGATAGGCGGCCCGGAGAAGATGGCGCACCGGGTCGAGTCCTATCCCGATCTGGGCCGGTTCACCGTGGCCGCCGAGGTCTCCCCGGGCGAGCAGATACAGATCGTCAAGTTCGTCGGCTATGGCTGGTCGAGCCAGCGGTCCAAGCCCGCGCTCATCGACCAGGTGGTCGGCGCGCTGGCGGCCGCCCACCTGACCGGCTGGGACGGGCTGCTCGCCGAGCAGCGGGCCTACCTGGACGACTTCTGGGAGGGCGCCGACGTCGAAATGGACGGTGACGCCGAGATCCAGCAGGCGGTGCGCTTCGGGCTGTTCCACATCCTGCAGGCCGGGGCGCGAGCCGAATACCGGCCGATCGCGGCGAAGGGCCTGACCGGGACCGGCTACGACGGGCACACGTTCTGGGACACCGAGACGTTCGTGCTGCCGGTGCTCATGTACACCCATCCGGCCGCGGCCGGCGACGCGCTGCGCTGGCGGCACCTGACCCTGCCCGAGGCCAGGCAGCACGCGGCCGATCTGGGCCTGGCCGGGTCCGCGTTCCCGTGGCGGACGATCCGCGGCCAGGAGACCTCAGGCTACTGGCCCGCCGGGACCGCGGCGTTCCACATCAACGCCGACATCGCCGACGCCGTGATCCGCTACCTGGACGCCACCGAGGACGCCAAGTTCGAGGAGGAGGTCGGCCTCGAGCTGCTGGTCGAGACCGCGCGGCTGTGGCGGTCGCTCGGCCAGCACGACGCCATGGGCCGGTTCAGGATCGAAGGCGTGACCGGGCCGGACGAGTACAGCGCGATCAAGGACAACAACATCTACACCAACTTGATGGCGCAGCGGAACATGGCCTGCGCGGCCGAGCTGGCCGTCAAGCTGCCCAACACGGCGGAGAAGCTCGGGGTGACGACCGAAGAGGCCGCGTCCTGGCGCGACGCGGCGGCCGCGATGTACATCCCCTTCGACGAGCGCCTCGGCGTGCACCCGCAGCACGAGGGGTTCACCGACTACGCCCGCTGGGACTTCCAGAACACCGCCGAGGACCACTACCCGCTGCTGCTGCACTTCCCCTATTTCCAGCTGTACCGCAAGCAGGTGGTCAAGCAGGCGGACCTGGTGCTCGCCATGTACATGCGGCCGGACGCGTTCACCGCCGAGCAGAAGGCCAGGAACTTCGCCTACTACGAGCCGCTCACCGTGCGGGACTCGTCCCTGTCGGCCTGCACGCAGGCCGTGGTGGCCGCCGAGGTGGGCCAGCTCGACCTCGCCCACGACTACCTGGCCGAGGCCGCGCTCATGGACCTCAGGGACGTCGAGCACAACACCTCCGACGGCGTGCACATGGCGTCGCTGGCCGGGGCGTGGATGGCGCTGGTCGCCGGGTTCGGCGGTATGCGCGCGGGGGCCGGGTCGCTGAGCTTCAGCCCGCACCTGCCCGGCGGCATCTCGGAGCTGCGGTTCCGGCTGCGCTACCGCGGCCGGAGGCTGCGCGTCACGATCACCTCGAGCCAGGCCAGGTACGAGCTGCTCGACGGAGATCCGCTGCCCGTGGTCCACCACGGCAAGGAGTTCGAGCTGGGCAAGAAGGCCGTGGAACGCGAAATCCCGCACGTGACGGTCGGCCCGCGCCCGGAACAGCCGCCCGGCCGCGCCCCGTACAGCCGCGCCGGCTGATCCAATCCAGCCCTTCCAGCGCCCCGAGGTTCCTGCGGCCAGTGGATGGGTGGCACGACCGCATCATACGGTTGTGTCATGACACAACCGTATGATGCCGAAGGGTTGCCATCACCGTCTTCGGCGCTCCTGCAACTCGCCCGCTTGAAGTCCGGTATGAGCCAGCGGGAACTGGCCGAACGCGCGGGAGTCCCGGTCACGATGATCTCGGCATATGAACGTGATCAGCGGCAGCCGACCCTTACGACGCTGCTGAGGCTGCTGCGCGCGGCTGGCTTCGACCTCCGCCTGCACTTGGCGGCCTACGATCCGCATGACGACATACTTGCCGGGCTGGAAGCCGGCCGCTCCGAATCCGAGCGGCGTCGCCGCGACGGACAGCTTCAGGCGTGGCGCCAGGCCACTCCTGCGGAGGATGTGGCGTGACCGACCAGCAGGCGGATGGTGAACCTGCGCTGAACGCAGTCGCCATTGTCGCTGCCCTGAACCGGCACCAGGTGCGGTACGTCATCATCGGCGCCTTTGCCGCCATCGCCCAGCAAGCTCCGCGCCGATCACCTCGTAACGCGTGGCTAGGCGTGAGCCCACGAAGGGGACGCCCCGCGTGTTAAGCGATACGACGGTCACTTGCTCATCGAGCACCTACACACCCTAGACGATCAAGAGCAATGGGGCAGGTCAGCGGTCGTGGGCGAGCAGTCAACGCCTGACAGGCTGGCCAAGCAGCCGTTGCACCTGTTGGCGCGAGTGATAGGGAGGGCTACGCGATGGCGACGCAGCTGTGGTCGTCACAGACCCGGCTGCGCACGTGAGAGACGAGCCAGGAATATCGGACATACCGAACGGGCCTGGTGCTTGCCAGCCCGGAACCCGGACGCCCCCAGCGGATTAGATCACCGGGCACTGACAATTCTGGCCGCTTTTCCACGAACGCGAACCGTATTTCCCGGCTTTCCACAGCCGCGGGCGGCGCCCTGCGGACCGCCCATCCTTACCGCGATCGTCGGAGCCGGAGGTGATGGCGATGCACGCCAAGGACAGGCTGGGCAAGTCCGGCGAGCAGGCGGCGGCCGAATACCTGGAGTCGCGCGGACTGCGGATCCTGGACCGCAACTGGCGCTGCGCCGTCGGCGAGATCGACATCGTGGCCGCCGAACGGTACGCGCTCGTGGTCGTCGAGGTGAAGTCCAGGACCGGGACGCAGTACGGCAGCCCGCTCGAGGCCGTCAGCCGCGCCAAGCGGGCCCGGCTGCGCAAGCTGGCCGTCCAGTGGCTGAACGCCCATGGAGTCCGGTTCGACCAGGTACGGATCGACGTGGTCGGCCTGGTCTACGACGGCACCGGCGGGTTCGGCATCGAGCACATCCGGGGGGTGGGGTAACCGTGCCGCTGGCTCGCACGTACTCGGTGGCCCTAATCGGTGTGAACGGCCAGGTGGTCGAGGTGGAAGCGGACATCGCGAACGGGCTGGTCGGGATGATCCTGGTCGGCCTGCCCGACACCGCGCTGCGGGAGGCGCGGGACCGGATCCGGGCCGCGATCGTCAACAGCGGCGAGGAGTGGCCGCAACGGAGGATCACCGTCGGGCTCTCCCCGGCCAGCCTGCCCAAGCGGGGCAGTTGGTTCGACCTGGCCATCGCCATCGGGATCCTCGCCGCGGCCGGCAAGGTGCCGAGGGCGGCGGTCGCCGCGATCATGTTCTTCGGCGAACTGGGCCTGGACGGGCGGCTGCGGCCGGTCCGCGGCGTGCTGCCCGCGGTGGCGGCCGCGATGGACGCCGGGTTCGGCCGGGTCATGGTGGCCGAGCAGAACGCGGCGGAGGCCGTCCTCGTGCCCGGCGTGCGCGTGATCGCTGCCAGCAGCCTGACCGCGGCGGCCGACTGGCTTCGCGGCCTGCCGGGCCCCGATGGCGGCCCGGCAGCAGCCGAGTTCGACGGAAGCCAGGAACTCTCTCATGCCCGGGCAACAGGCGCACAGGCCGCCATCGGCGGCGAGGTCTCTGGCGGCCGTGCCGGTCGGGTGAGCGCCTCGGACGCCGCGATGGCACCCGATCTCTCCGAGTTGCTCGGTCAGTCGATGGCCCGCCGAGCCGCCGAGGTGTGTGCGGCGGGTGGGCACCACCTGTCGTTGCTCGGGCCCCCCGGTGCCGGCAAGACGATGCTTGCGGAACGGATTCCCACCATCTTGCCACGCCTCGACACCGCCGCCGCGCTCGAGGTCACAGCCATCCATTCTGTGGCGGGAACCTTGCCCCCGCAGGTTTCGCTGCTGACTGATCCGCCATTCCTCGCCCCGCATCACACCGCAACCAAGGCGGCGATCGTAGGCGGTGGCAGCGGCATAATCCTCCCCGGGTCCGCGTCACTGGCCCACAGGGGTGTCCTGTTCCTCGATGAGGCGCCGGAGTTCGCCAAGGACGTGCTTGACGCGCTGCGGCAGCCGCTCGAAGCGGGTGAGGTCGTGGTGGCCAGGTTGGGGGTCATGACAAGGTTCCCAGCCAGGTTCACCCTGGTCCTGGCCGCGAATCCGTGCCCGTGCGCGAAGATGGCCGGGCCAAAGGAGGGCTGTAGCTGCAGCCCGGCCACGCGCCGCCGGTACCTGGGGCGGATCTCGGGCCCGCTGCTTGATCGTGTCGATGTGAAGATCGAACTGGAGCCGGTGGGCCGTAGGGAGTTGCTAAGCGACCGTGCCTTCGCCGAGTCGAGCCGGACTGTGGCTCTGCGGGTGGTCCAGGCCAGAGACCGAGCCGCCCACCGGCTGCGCGGCACCCCGTGGCATCTGAACGCCGAGGTCCCAGGATCAGAGCTGCGCCGAACCTGGTCGCCCGCGCCAGGTTCGCTGGCTGCGGTGGAACGCTCCCTGGAGCGCGGCCAGATCAGCGCCCGCGGCGTCGTCAAGGTCATCCGTGTCGCCTGGACCATCGCCGACCTGGTCGGCCGGGCGCGTCCGACCAGGGACGACTGCGATGCTGCACTCGGCCTTTGGCTCGGAGTGCGGCGATGAGCCGCGGAATGGCCCGGCTCGGTGAGGAAAAGCTGGCCCGGGCCGCGCTCACCTACCTGGCCGAGCCCGGCGATCCCGCGCTCGGCGCCCTGCTCGAGATCTGCGAGCCAGCCGAGGTGCTGGCCGCGATCAAGGCCAACATGCTGCCCGGGACAGGCCCCGGCTGTGGCGACAGCCCGGCCGGCAGGGCGGCGCTGGACCGCGCACTCGGCCGCTGGCGGGTCAGGCTGCCCACGTTGCCGGACGATGGGGGCATCGCGAACGCCTGCCGCGAGGGCATCAGGCTGACCTGCCCGGGAGACCCCGAATGGCCGGACGTGCTCGATCAGCTCCGCCAGGCCCGGCCGTACGCGCTGTGGCTGCGCGGGAACGCGGACCTGCGCTTCGCCTGTTCACGCTCGGTGTCGGTGGTCGGGTCGCGGGCCGCCACCGGGTACGGCGGGCACGTCGCTGGCGAACTCGCCGCCGACCTGGCCGAACGCGGCTGGGCGATCGTCTCGGGCGGAGCCTACGGCATCGACGCCGCCGCGCACCGCGGCGCGCTGGCCGCCGAGGGAATCACGATCGCGGTGATGGCCTGCGGAGTCGACTATCCTTACCCGTCGGGCCACGCGGATCTGTTCCAGGCCATCGCCGCCCAGGGTCTCGTGATCAGCGAATGGCCGCCGGGCTGCCATCCGGCCAGGATGCGGTTCCTGGTGCGAAACAGGACCATCGCCGCGCTCGCCTGCGGCACCGTGATCGTGGAGGCGGGCGAGCGCAGCGGAGCTTTGAACACGGCACGGCATGCCGCCGACCTGGGCAAGCCGCTGATGGCCGTGCCCGGGCCTGTGACGTCGGCCCAGTCAGCCGGGTGCCACCGGATCATCAGGGAATGGGGTGCCACCTGCGTCACCCGCGCCGCGGACGTGATCGAGATGCTCTCGCCGCTCAGCGTGCCCGATGCGCTGGCGCCCGGCGGCCTGGGGCCCGTGTTCACGCCAGGCTCCGGGCCGCCAGGCTCGGGGCCGCCGGGCTCGGGGCCGCCAGGCTGTGGCCAGGCCGGCTCAGGCGCGGGCTCCGGGTCCGTGCCGTCCCGCGACGATCTCGACGCCGACACCGCCCGGGTGCTCGACGCGATACCCACCCGCGGCGGCGCCGGAACCTCCACCATCGCCGTCGGCGCCGGCGTGGATCTCGATACCGTGCTGCGCTGTCTCGGGCGGCTGGCCGGTTACGGCTTCATCGAACGCTGCGATCGCGGCTGGCGGCTGCGCCGGCCCTGACGGCGGTTCCTACCACCATCAGGGCAGGCATCGGCCCCGGCCAGCACTGCCCGGCCAGCGGGGTGGTCACGCGACCTTGGCGTCGACCCCGGCCTCGAGCTCGGCCTCGTCACCGAACCCGAACTCGAGCTCCATGTTGCGCTCCCTGGCGAGCTCCTGCAGCCCGTAGCGCTCGACATGCTCCGGGTCGGTGAGGCTGATCGTCCGCAGCCCCTCTCCGGCCAGCCGCTCGTTGATCTCGTCGAGATGGTCGCGGACCAACTCCTTCTCGGTGTCGGTGATCTTGCCCTTGTGCGGCTTGCCTGCGTGCTCACGGGTCGCGTAGTCCAGGCGGTCCGCGCGTGAGCCGCTGGTGGCCGACGACCTCGTGCTGCGCCGGACGGGCCGGGCCGCGGTGAGCAGTTCCTCCATCGGGTTCTGGGTGGCCAGCTTGTCGAAGGCGTCGGCCTCCATGACGATGCGACGCGGCTCGATATCGTCGGGCAGGTACAAGTCGATGACCGCCACCCGCAGGGCGGCCTCCTCTATGGCCTCGGCTTCCTCGGTGAGTGCCTCGATTTCGACCGGGCCGTCGCCGAGCTCGGGGTGCTCGTGCACCACGATGCGTGCCAGTGCGTCGTCATGCATGATGAGCTGGCCGCTCAGGTCGCTGAACCGGACAGTCTTCTGACCCATGCTCGATCCCTCTCTGAAGCGCTGATGCGAGCGCGTCCGGCGGCCTCGCCGCATTGCCCGTCGCGATGCAGGAGACCACGTAAATGAACGCATGGATCACCCTGCCGCAAGGAATTCCGCGTGTCAAACTTCAGTTCGATCGGCGTGTCCGTATACGAAATTACTCACGATTACCGTGTCACCTGGCCCTTTCCGGTTCGTCGAGGGTTCAGGGTGCAGACTGGGCACATGAAAGATTCCGGAGAACGGCCCGGGCCGGTGCCGTCCGCGACGCCCGGGCCGCTGCCGCCCGCGCTGGCCGGGCCGGTGCCGTCCGCGACGCCCGGGCCGCTGCCGCCCGCGCTGGCCGCGGCGCTGGCCGCCTTCGAGCGCCACCTCCGGTCCGAACGTTCCCTGTCGCCGCACACCGTCCGTGCCTACGCAGGCGACATCAGATCGCTCCTCGAGCACGCCAGTCGCCAGGGCGCCGACACACCAGAAAGCCTGGGCCTCGCCGAGTTGCGCGGCTGGCTGGCGGTCCAGCACGAGTCGGGCGCGACACGCGCCACGCTGGCCAGGCGCGGTGCGGCGGCCCGGACGTTCACCGCCTTCGCGCACCGCCGTGGCTGGCTGGCCACCGACCCGGGCCCGCGGCTCGGGACGCTGAAGACCCGCCGCACCCTCCCGCACGTGCTGCGCCAGGACGAGATGGCGGCCGTCCTGGCCGGTCTGGACAGGGCCGGCCACCAGGCCGAAGCGGCAACCGCAGCCGGGGCCCACGCAGCCGCCAGGGCCGGCCGCCAAGCCGAAGCAGCCACCGCTCCCGACATGGCCGTCGAGGCGGCGGTGGCGCTGCGGGACTCCGCCGTGCTCGAGCTGTTCTACGCGACCGGGATCCGGGTCAGCGAACTGTGCGGCCTGGACGCGGGACATCTCGACCATGACCGCCGAACGGTCCGGGTCATGGGCAAGGGCGACAAGGAACGCACCGTCCCGGTCGGTGTGCCCGCGCTGCGCGCGGTGACCCGCTGGCTGGCCGCGGGCCGCCCCGCGCTCGCCACGGCGGTAAGCGGCCCCGCCCTGTTCCTCGGCGTCCGCGGCGGCCGCCTGGACCCGCGCACGGCCCGCCGGATCGTCCACGACCGCCTGCGCGAGGCCGGCGCCACCCGGGACACCGGCCCGCACGGCATCCGCCACAGCGCGGCGACCCACCTGCTCGAGGGCGGCGCCGACCTGCGCAGCGTGCAGGAGATCCTCGGCCATTCCTCGCCCGCGACCACCCAGATCTACACCCACGTCTCTATCGAGCGCCTCAAGTCCAGCTACCGGCAGGCCCATCCTCGCGCCTAGCCGAAATCCAGCCTCGCGGCGAGGCCGCGCGGGAGCGCCGAAGCGTAACATTAGGGGCACACACAGCGGAACCTGGGGTGCAGGAGGCCGCGATGAGACTGCGATCGCATCGGCGGAGCCTGGTCGTGTGGCGCCAGTCCGACGGAGCAGCCGGCCCGGCCGGCGCCCCGCCGCGCCCGCGTCCCAAGCGGATCCGCCGACGGCTCCGTATTGCCGTGCTGCTCACCATCGTCGGCCTGCTGCCGGTGGCGCGAGCCGCGCGGGCACGCTGGCGGCCCCTGCTGGCCGGTGTGGTGCTCACGGTGGCGGGCCTCGTTCTGCGCAGCAGCCCGGCCGGGGTGGTTCTGCTGCCTGGGCTGCTGTTCCTGCTGTCCGCCCCGTTGATCCCCGGCACCCCCCAGGAGGACCGCACGCGGCGCTCCGAACTGGAGCGGGAACTGGCCGTCTACTCAACCCCGGCCCAGCGGCGCGATCTCGAGGCGATGTTCGACCGGTACCCGGACGGCATGACCTACGAGCTCCGTGACATCCTCGCGCGGCAAGCCACGGCCGCCGACAGCGGCCGGATTCCGGGCGGCAGGCGGTACTGACGGGCGCCGGGAATGCGCGGCGGTCCGACAGCGTCCAGTATCCTTAGGAACGGTCGCTGAAGCCGCGCCATGATGGCGCGTGCCCGGCGGCCGAAATCGCGTGCCCGCTTGCTCTCCGGGATGACGGGACAACAAGCATCCCGGCGGGACGCGCCGCTCGGTCCGCCGGCCACCAGGTCGGCCGCAGGCGCGTCATGTCACGGGCACCAGGAAGCAACCGAGCAGCGCCGCACGGCCGAAAACGCGCGGCGCACGAAGGAAAGGGACCGTGCCAATGGCTCAGGTCGTCACCATGAAGCAGCTCCTGGAGAGCGGTGTCCATTTCGGTCACCAGACCAGGCGCTGGAACCCGAAGATGAAGCGCTACATCTTCACCGAGCGCAACGGCATCTACATCATCGACCTGCAGCAGTCGCTGGACTACATCGACCGCGCGTACGAGTTCATCAAGGAGACCGTCGCGCACGGCGGCACCATCTTGTACGTCGGCACCAAGAAGCAGGCGCAGGAGGCGATCGCCGAGCAGGCGCGCCGGGTCGGGATGCCGTTCGTGAACCAGCGCTGGCTGGGCGGCATGCTGACCAACTTCTCCACCGTGTACAAGCGCCTGCAGCGGCTGAAGGAGCTCGAGGAGATCGACTTCGGCGATGTGGCCTCCTCCGGCATGACCAAGAAGGAACTCCTGCAGCTGCGCCGCGAGCACGACAAGCTCGACCGGACGCTGGGCGGGATCAGGGACATGTCCCGGGTGCCGAGCGCGATCTGGGTGGTGGACACCAAGAAGGAGCACATCGCCGTCAACGAGGCCCGCAAGCTGGGCATCCCGGTGGTGGCGATCCTCGA
>Ga0070708_100002633_pt1 | contig 13891 bp, 14 predicted proteins | sample KBSK5503metaG_FD_65469 | JGI IMG/M metagenome (GOLD analysis project Ga0070708, IMG submission 65469) | Corn, switchgrass and miscanthus rhizosphere microbial communities from Kellogg Biological Station, Michigan, USA - KBS K5-50-3 metaG | ecosystem: Host-associated > Plants > Roots >...
TTCGCTCTCCTCCTCAGCGGAGCTACTTCGCCTTGTAGATTTCGCTCAGCAGGTCCGGCTTCGATTCATCGCGGACAAGATGAGGATATTTTTCTCCACCGTGATAGTCGAGCTTGTAGGTTTTGTAGTACTCGGTGTTTTCTACCAGCAAATCCAACGGTTCGCTGCTGTTCTTGCCGGCCTTGAGAGCACCGCGGAGCACTTCTGGAGAGAACTGGCGTCCGTTAACCGCAATTACTTTCATTCCTGGACCGATTCCGGCTTTTGCGGCGACCATGCCTTCGACGGTGTCGATAACGCCTCCATCACCCTTGAGCGCCAAGCCGATCGAGTAACTGGCAACCACGCCCCGCTCCTCACCTTCTCCGGCCCGCATCATCTCCGACGGCATATCGTCGTAAACGACCTTCCATCCGCTACCTTCGATGCCGCCTAGCGGTGCGCCCGGGCCGTGGTTGGTCAAACGCTCAGTCCAGAACGCGCGCCAATCATACGGTGCGACTTGGTTCAGCCCGTTCACGACGTCGTCGAAGGTATACGTCTTGACCATGGGCGGCGTGCTGGGAGCCCCGTGGAAGAGCCTGCAAAAATCATCGAGAGATTTTTTGCCTTTGCTTTGCTGTCGAATGATCACGTCCACCCAAAGCCAGCTCAGATTGTCTTCGTCATAGAAGTCCACACTACGCCGCCACGAACGCCAGCCTCGAGGAGAGAAATAAAGGTGTGGTGCGGCATCGGCTGTGTCTTGAAGATTGCGCCAGATCCGGCCTGGCACGTGGTCCAACTCAGCCGCGGTGATGGCCAAATGATCCCGCGCTTGGTCGGGCGTCAGCAAACTGCTGCGGGCGGTCAGCACCTCGCCCAAGTACTGCGTAAGACCCTCGTAGACCCAGAGCAAATCGTCCTGCATAGGCTGCTGGTAGTCAGGTGTGGTGAGGTCCGCCGGACGTCGATATTTTCCGTTCCACGAATGTACGTACTCATGGGGAAGCAAACTGGCCGACAACTTTCGCGCGTTCTCGTCCACCAGTCCCCGTTCGTCGATGCGGCTGTCGTCCGACTCGTGGTGTTCGAGGCCAAAATGGGCGACGTGATCGCTCAAACTGAACAGAAAGTGATAATCGCGATAGTGCTGCGCGCCGAAAAGTTTTCCGGCTTGCTCGACCAGGCTCTTGTAGTGATCCCAGACTTCCTGTGCCGGCTCAAGGGCAGCGGCGCTGTCGGCCGCAATGTCCATCTCTACGGGTGGGTTCTGTCCGAGCGAAATGACCTTCAAAAATTCGCCAGTGAGCACGGGAGAGTCCACAAGCGTGGTAAGAGAAACGGTGGCGAAATGAATTTCATTGCCGCTCTGGTTCGACACTGGCAGCGGTGTCCCGAATTTCCAGCTTTGAGGAATCCGTAAGCTGGCGGAATAGTGAATGTCGTCTGACTTCCAGCCCTTGGGATAAAGCAGAACCTGGTTCCAGCTAATCACCGCCATCTTATCGGTGGCAGAGGAGCCTGCCGAGAATCCGCCTTCAAACGTCGCCGGAGAAAGAAAATCGAGCTCGGCATTTACTTCGTTGGTACCAGCTGGCACTTCCAGGTGAAGGGTGAAGCCGTCAAGGAGATCGCGCCGCCACTTCAAAGTTTTCCCACCCGCGCTAAATTTAAGTCCCGCCAAGTCGACCACGGGGCCGTCGGGCGCGTGCTCACCCGGAATCCATTTCGGGTAGTACAAAGTCAGGTCCCCTGCGCTGGCAGGAATCTTCAGCGTGGCGTGGAAAATCTTGCGCGGCGCATCGCTCGCGTCCACCTCGATGGTCACGGTCGGAGCGGACGCCGCCCCCAATGAAACTGCCACAGCCACAGCACAAAAGACTCCCAGAATTCTTGAGAGTTTCATTCGACGGGCTCCCGTGTTCGTGATGTATTGAAGCAACTCGATGCGGCTCTATTCCGGAGGCGACTCATAGGCAAACAACTTTGCTGCCGTCGAGTCCATGGAGCTTCGGGTCATCATACTTCCGCACTTCGTCGCTTACGGTATGTAGCATGTCTTCTGCGCGACCGCGATCCAACTTGGAAAATCTGCTGGCACCACGCGATAGAGGCAAAGCATGCTAACCCAAAACTGACTGCTTTCTGGAATGACATGGCGCGCTCCCCTGCCCGTGTTGTAACACATGAGAACTCAATAACGCCTAGCACTATAGCAGTCCACCGTGTGACGGTACAGAGTGAGCGCTGATATGATTTCGCACATGTCCCGGCGCGGTAAATTCATTACCTTTGAAGGACTCGACGGCACCGGCAAGAGCACTCAACTGCGGAAGCTCGCGAAAGCTCTCCGCGCGGCGGGCTTCAAAGTGGTAGAAACCCGCGAGCCGGGTGGAACCCCGATCGGTGAAAAAATTCGGCGCGTGCTGCTCGACTCTTCTACGGACCGCCTTTCTCCTTTGGCCGAAATGGCGCTGATGTTTGCCTCGCGTGCCCAGCACATTGCGGAAGTGATTCAGCCTGCGCTTGAACAGGGCAGCATCGTGCTCTGCGATCGCTTTACGGATTCGACCGAGGCTTACCAGGGAATCGGCCGTAAACTGGGAAGCGAGTCCGTACTTGAGTTGCACCGTGTTCTCTGCGGAGACTTGCAGCCCGACCTCACGATCCTGCTCGATTCCGATGCGGCGAGCAGTCTTGGGCGGGCCCGCCGCCGTAATCAGAGTGCCTCGCGGAACCGAAGCGGCGGCCACGGCGATGAAAACCGCTTCGAGCAGGAGACCCGTACGTTCTTTGCTCGTGTGCGAGAAGGCTATCTCGCCATCGCCGTCCGCGAACCGCAGCGCGCGGTCCTGGTCGATGCTAGCGGTACACCTTCTCAGACCCACGGCCAAATCATGCAAGTTGTAAGCCGAAGGTTAAAGTTGCCGGCGCAGCTCATGACTTCCCGCAGAGACACGAAGTAAGCGAGACGATCTGTAAGGGAATCAAGGGGCAAGGGTGATCTGTCGCCAGTCCGAAGCTGTCTACGCACCACAGCGTGCTCGACTTACAATAGATTTTTTCGGTTTCTGCTGCGATTGAGTGTTAAATGGCCTTCTCTGATTTCCACGGTAACGCCGAAACCATCCATCGCGTGCGCGACATGGTGGGGCGCGACCGCTTCCCGCACGCTGTAGTCCTTTCCGGCACACCAGGCTCGGGCAAGTACACTCTGGCCTTGATGCTCGCCCAGACCCTTAACTGCCTCGCCCCAATCAAAACCGACGGCCTGCCTGACTTCTGCGGCACATGCGCGAACTGCACTCGCATCGCTCAGGCCACCGACCTCGACGCCCGTTTCACCGAGGCGGTCGAAGCCCGAGAAAATCTACGAGAGACTGACAAAAAGGAAACTCGCCTCTTCGTGCAGACTCACCCCGACGTGCTCATCGTCCCGCCCGATCCTCCGCAGATGATGATCAAAGTAGATCAGGTCCGCCGCGTCATCGAGACCATCTACTATCGCCCGTCCGAAGGCAAGGAACGGATTTACATATTTACCGACTCGGCTTTCATGAAAGAGGCGGCGAACTCGTTACTCAAAGTGCTGGAAGAGCCGCCCGAGTTTGCCACCATCTTCCTGCTCACTGAAAATGCTGGCGAGCTGCTGCCCACGATTCGCTCGCGCTCGATGATTTTTCCTTTGGGCGCCTTGCCGGCCGAAGAAATCGAAACGTACCTTGCACAGCACCGCCCCGATTGGAAGGTGCAAGAGCGTGCGCTGGTCGCACGCCTTTGCGAGGGAGCCATAGGGCGCGCCCGCAGCTTCGATCTCGCTGTCTACGTCGCAGCCCGCGCCAATGCGCTGAACATCCTCAAGTCGGCCTTACGGGGCGGCGAGCACAGCGAGCTTTTCAAGATCACGGAGTCCTATCGCGCTGGTGCCGAGGGTCGAGAAAAAACCGAGCAACTAATCCGTACCCTCTATTCCTTGTTACGAGACCTGATGTTCCTTGCCTCAGACGTGCCCGAACTTGTTCGCAATACCGACATTCAGGAGGACCTCAAGAAGCTGGCCAATTCCGCCGATTTCGCTTGGATTGCTTTCGCGTCCGACCGACTGGCCGAGGTCGTACGCGGAATGCGGCGTAACCTGTTGCGGTCGCTATCCTTTGACGCCTTTGCCACTGCGCTGGAGAAAGTCTGAAGGAGTGGATCGGGGGTGGCTTGACGGCAGGCGACCGGCATGCCACGCGGGGGAGGAATTCCAAAGCCCCGCATTTTTGTTAACTTTAATGTTTTCAGTCTATTACTGAGATTACTCTAGTGGTTCTACGCCCTTCGGAGTCATTGCCCACGTATCCGTGCACGCCTATAATTGTTCCACTCTGGTATAAGCATTCTCCGTCAGGTTCCGGGTGAGAAGACAGGAGGGTGAAGTCTGTCTCTCTGCAAGGCGAAGGGAAGAAACCCGGTTATGCGAAAGCACCTGCAAATCGCCCTGATGGCCGTTATGGCGGTCGCGACCCCCGCTTCTCTCTCTACGCCCCGGGTGCAGGCTGCTACCGGACCGGATGATTCCTCCCAGGTCATCACCAGCACCGACGAAAATGGCCACAAGGTGTATGTAAACGATGCGGTGCGAGCAACTCATCTCCAGCATCCGCAATCTTCGGAACCAACGCGGCGGTCGCTGATGTACTGGAGTGTCAAAGAGAGCCGATGGAAACCGGTGCCTGCTCCCAATGCGGCGTCGATGCGTGCCGCCCGGTCGGCAGCGGCTGAAGTCAATCAGTATTTCGGGCACGAGTCCGCGGAATCCGCGCGGGCGAAAATAGTGACTGCTAATTTCGGCGGCAAACTGACCACGCAGCAAGATATCGATTCTGCCATCGACCAGGCTGCGGCCCGCCACAATGTCGATCCAAACCTGGTGCGAGCCGTCGTGAAGGTCGAGTCTAACTTCAATCCCAATGCTGTGTCGCGCAAAGGAGCTATGGGCCTGATGCAATTGATGCCGTCAACCGCCCGGAGCTTGAAGGTCAAAAATCCCTTCGACCCTGAGCAGAACGTGGATGCCGGCGTCCGCCACCTGAAGAAGCTTCTGGAAAGTTATGGCGGCGACGTGAAGTTGACTCTGGCAGCCTACAACGCTGGATCGGGCGCGGTGGCACGTAGTGCGGGAGTTCCGCACTATCTTGAGACTCAAAACTACGTTCGGCGCATCACCAACCTCTATTACGGTGGCTTCGATCTGAGCCGAACGGCGGGAGCTTTTTCGCGCGATCCCGTTAGGGTTCAACGGGATGCGAGGGGCGTTCTTTATATCAGCAACACAGACTAAGTTACCGGCATCTGTTTACACGTATCTCTCAGCGACCACGCAATTTTAACGAAAAGCATACGAGCTAGAGACTTGAACACTTTATCGAGCCAGCGCGGCTTGCGCTTGGGAGCGTTTCTTTTGTTCTGCCTGCTCCCGACCTTACCGGCGCACGCCCGTGCGCATCACGGCGACGCCTGGGCCCGCAGTCATTTCGCCGCCGCCGAACGCATGCGGGAGGCCCTCAACGGACGCCTCCTGGCCGACCGTTCCCGCCATGACTACCAGCGGGTGATTAACGCCTACCGCAGCGTTTATTATGGCGCACCGTCGTCCACAAAAGCCGATCCCAGCGTGGTGGCCGTGGCGGAAGTACTGGTAGAAATGGGAAGGCGCTTCGACGACGACAAAGTTCTTAACGGTGCCATTGGCCAGTACAAGTTCCTGCGACGCGAATATCCCGGCAGCAAATACCGCTTCGACGCGCTTTTTACCATGGGGGAAATCTACAAAGACGACTTAAGCAATCCTGACCACGCCCGCTCCACCTTCAAGGAATTCCTCCATCGTTATCCCGCCAACCGGTTGGCCGAGAAGGCTCGTCAGGCGATCGCCGAAATCGATCGGGAAGTCCAGCCCAGCAACAAACCTGAGGCAGACAAAGCAGCTCAAAAGGAAACTCCGAGAAACGATGACAAGGAATCCCGAAACGCTCTGAGCATAGAGACAGCTTCCCGGCCGGCAGCCGCCAAGACAGCTCTGGACGAAGGCACTAGCAGGCAAATAGCACGGGTAACCGGCGTCCGGCATTGGTCTACACCGGACTACACGCGCGTGGCTATAGACATCGAAAACGAAGTCAAATTTGCTTCTCAACGCATTTCGCATCCTGATCGCATCTTCTTCGACTTGCGCAGTACCAAACTGGCTTCCACGCTGGTGGGGAAGAGCTTCGACGTGGATGATGGATTTCTGAAAAAGATCCGCGTAGCGCAGTACCAACCCGGACGTACCCGCGTGGTGCTCGAAGTGCACGACCTTTCTGACTACGAAGTGTTTCTCCTGCCCAATCCTTACCGGCTGATTATCGATATTCATGGCAAGAAGGCGACCGCCAAAGTGCCCAAGAATATCGAACTGGCCGCGAGCGATGACTCAGAGGCAACAGACACAAGCGGCGGGAATTCGAGCTTGAAACAAGAAATCAAGGCGGAGATCAAGGCCGAAGCAGGAAAGGCGCCGGTCGCGAGCATGGACGTGGCCGACGATGCAAGGATCTCTCCACAGGAGAGCCGCGCCGCTTCTCTTTCACCTGCGGTGGCGTCCCGTTTGGCGAAACCTGAATCTCTGCCGGTGAAAAAAGTAGTGGAAGCCGATGATGAAGACAACCACTCCTCGTCCACGCCAAAGAGCCTTGTCGTGGCGGGCATACCTGCTGCCAGCGCTAACCGCTCTATTCATGCCCTTTCCCGTGGGACGCCGGGACGCAAAAGAGGCAATCTGGCGGCGGAACTCGACGTGCGAGAGGCACAGCCCACAGCTAGCGGCGAGCGATCGCTCATTCGCGCGCTGGGATTGAAGATTGGTCGAATCGTGATCGATCCGGGGCACGGAGGCCACGATACCGGAACCATTGGTCCGCACGGCTTGGAAGAAAAGGACTTGGTGCTCGAAGTCGGCCGGCGCCTGGGCAAGATGCTGGAGACGCGGCTGGGCGCAGAAGTGGTTTACACGCGCAAGGATGACACCTTTGTTCCGCTCGAAACTCGCACCGCCATTGCCAACCAGGAGCGAGCTGATCTATTCATTTCCATTCATGCCAACTCCAGCCGCGATCCCGGCGCACGCGGAGTTGAAACCTACTATTTGAACTTCACCTCGTCGCCCGAAGCGCTGGAAGTGGCAGCACGTGAAAATGCGGTTTCAGAGAAATCAATCTACGAACTTCAGGACCTGGTGAAGAAGATCGCTCTCAAAGATAAGATCGAGGAGTCTCGCGAATTCGCCGGGGACGTGCAGCAGTCGCTGCACAGCGGCCTTGCCCTGAAGAGTCCCGCCATCCGCAACCGCGGCGTAAAGAAGGCTCCCTTTATCGTACTGATCGGCGCCAACATGCCTTCAATCCTTGCCGAGATCTCTTTCGTGAGCAATCCCAGCGATGAGCATCACTTAGAAACCGCCGAATACCGCCGCCGGATCGCTGAGTCGCTCTACCGCGGCATCGCCAAATACGTTAACGGCCTAAGCGGCGTGAAGGTTGCGAGCAAGATAGACAAGGCGGCCGGCCAATAACTTGTTTCTTTCTTCTGGATCGGGGTTGTACGCACAACCCGCGCCCTGTCATCCGGAGCGAAGCGCAAGCCGGTTCTGAGCCCGTCGAAGGGGACCCCTGGGTTCCTAGCCTTCATCCCAGCCGTCGTAGGTTCAATCCTGCCGGTTCGTTTCGGAAACTTTTCCTGTTCTGTGTGGTCTAATTAACACAGGGGGACGGTTCCCGCGTACCTTCATGAGCTTTTCAAAGTCTGTTCTCATATTGGTTCTTGCCGTGTCTGCCGTTGGCTTGGCTTTCGCCGCCAACACCCCGCCGGTCGCTGCCGACGCGAAGTCGACCATCTTGCCCCAGGGCTTTGCCGGGTGGCAAGTGCAGGGCGCCGCCCAAACCAGCCGAGACGCCGGAATCGCCGACCCCGCGAACGCAGCCATTCTCAAGGAGTTCGGCTTCAGCGATTTCGCGTCAGCTACATACCGTCGCGATGATGGCCGCACGCTGAAAGTTCGCGCAGCTCGCTTTGCCGATGCCAGCGGAGCTTTCGGCGCCTATACGTTTTACCTGCAACCCAACATGTCAAAAGAGCAAATCGGTGACCAGGCAGCTTCGCTCAACTCGCGAGTCTTATTTTATCGCGGGCATGTGCTGGTCGATGCCGCCTTCAGCAGCCTGTCAGCGATGTCGGCCGCGGAACTGCGCGAACTGGCCGGAGTGCTGCCGCGCCCCAGCGGAAACGCCGCCAATCTGCCGCCAATCCTCGCCTTCATGCCGCATAGAGGCTATGTAGCGAATACGGAAAAGTATGCATTGGGACCACTGGCTTTCGGCGCACTCTCCTCTCCCATTACAGCTCAACTAGTTGACTTCACTGCCAGCGCCGAAGTGGCAATGGGGAAATACACCAGCCCGGGCGGCCAGGCTACCCTGGTGTTGATTGAATATCCGACGCCGCAGCTAGCCGCGGAACATTTGCGCCGTATCGATGCGGTTCGTCAAGCGGCCCCACCGCAGGCGGGAGTTGCTGGCATCGAAAACGGCGGCCCGTTCTTTGATAAGCGCACCGGTCCAATTATCGCCATCGCTGCCGGACCTCTCTCCGAAAGCGATGCCAATGTGCTCTTAGGATTCGTCAACTACGAGGCCAACGTCACGTGGAACGAGAACACCTATCTCGACAAGAACAACAATGTCGGTGCACTGCTAGTCAACGTCATCATCCTATGTTTCGTGCTCGGCGCCATCGCGATCGTCGCGGGCATTGGTTTTGGTGGCATTCGCATTTTGGTGAAGCGGTTCTTTCCCAATAAGGTTTTTGATCGTCCGGAACACATGGAATTCATTTCATTGCACCTCGCTGAGAAAATGGCCGAAGGCTCCTCGGGCCAGTCGTCCGACGCCGTCGCTGGGACGGCGGAGACTCCTCGCGGCCTTGGTTAAGTGCCTTAGACATATCGGCTTAGGACGGATTTCACCTGTGCCTGTCTCAAATTGCTACACTTGCCAATGATATTAATTGGTTGTGTAAGTGATTGAAAATAAAGACATTTATTTCCGAAAAATCCCTTGACACCCTGCTTTTTCGGCTCATAAGATCTCGCCAGAAAGTTTTGACGGAATTTTCGCCTCCGTTGGAACTATTCTCCCTTGAAGAGAAGGCCACCCATGTTGCCGGGTGGCCTTTTTGTCTCTCGTCTTGATTTCTTGCGTCGAGTGGCGGTGAAACAATGTGCACACCGATTCGTTGAACTGTTTGCCGCTGCTTGAGTATCTTGTGTTAATTAAGCACAATGCTGCCGCAAGGCGGACGCGAAAATGCTCTTCCTGGGATTGAATGTTCCGGGATTGAGCGTCGACAACGGAGGTTCTTATGTACTGCGATGGATGTGGTGCCCCGGTGCAGGCCGGCCAAGCTTTCTGCAGTCGCTGCGGCAAACAATTCGTAGGGCCAGTGACCGCTCTACCGTCAAGCACCGGCCGCGTGCAACGGCATGTTCATCTGTTAGGAATCCTCTGGCTGGCCTTATCTGCCTTCAACGCGATTGGCGGCGTGGTTGTCTATATCATCGCGAACACGCTCTTCGCGCCCGGAGGAGGGACGGGAGCGCCAGCCTTCTTGCGTCCTTTGCTGAGCGTGGTTGGGATATTCGTTCTAGGTAAGGCTGCTCTCGGATTTATCGCGGGATGGGGTCTGCTGCAGCGCGAGCCCTGGGCCCGCATCGTGGCACTGGTCCTCGGCTTCATCTCGCTGTTCAATATTCCTTTCGGAACGGCGATCGGCGTCTACACCATGTGGGTTCTTCTTCCCCGCCAAGCGGAACAGGAATACGAGGCAATGGTGGCCGCTCGCGCCGCCTAAGGCGCCGGAATCGATCTTCGATAATGTGGAGCTCGTGTGAAGACAGCCGCCCTTCGACTTCGCTCAGTTCAGGCTCTCCGCTGTCCGCTGAGCGGGGTTTTTCAACGCTCGTGAAGCTGGTTTTGTTCGACCTCCGATACGCGTTCCTTCGCTATACGCTTGTCTCCCTCCCATTTAGAATCGAGTGCAGGCCGACGTAGCTCAGTTGGTAGAGCAGCCGATTCGTAAGTCGACCAATCCTCCCGCTTCCTCGAGGCCTTACACCCGTAGAAGCATGTTAAAATTCGCTTTTCAGGCACTGAATTCGTGTGGGTTGCCGGTGAGTCGTGAGCTAACACGAGAGAAACACGAGAGACTTTTTTAGTCAGTCAACGTGCGGTGCTTCCCCCTCAACAGATGTTGCGAGAGGGCGTCCAGTCGGAGCGAGGACACGTGTCCTCCGAAGCGGAACGCCCGAAAGCAGGCGAGGTCTCGGTCCGTCGATGACGACTTGTATTGGACATTCCAAAATGGCAATGGGCCGGTCAGAGATGGAGGTCCTGCAGAGCCGATCGATGTGCCAGCCGAGATCCCCGAAACATCAATAAGAAATGGGTGCGGAATGGGCAAAGATGATGAGGAGTGCGCACCGGAGGTTCCGATCGCAGATACAGACCAAGCATTGTTCTGAAATTCGCCGAGGTAAGTGATCACAAGAACGGGCGCGCAAAAAGTCTCAGTTTTGAGATTCCGAAGACTTGGTGTTTTCTTTTCCAGCAAAGCTTTTTGGGCTCGTAGGATGATTGAAAACACGAGCCGTACCGCGGTGTGTGACTTCCGCTACGGTCGGGTGAGACGCAGGCGATCTATGTTGCCGATGTGAAGCCTTCGCCGGGACGGTATACTCGTGCGCATCATCGCCGGCGAGTTCCGGGGAAAAAGGGGACCGGTGGAGCGAGTTGCCGCTGATCCGAATTACCTCGATATCTCGCTTGCCTAACAATGGTTTGACCTCTTCTGCCGACTTCGGTGCCCGGCACCGTTCAAGATCTAATTCCTGGAACCCACGTCGGAAGCTTTGATCGCGGTGTTAGCGTTCCAACATCAATACGGTGCTCGCAAATTACAACAGTGTGACCGCCCTTCATTTGACGCCGACCGGCGAATCCTGCTCCAGAATGGCTTGTTCACCGCGGCTCAACTTGGCGTTGACAATTCGCTGTGTTACAACAACGCAGATAACTTGCCAGTTAACTCACTGTGTGCCATCGCTCCACCCGTACCGCTCGCGCCTCCTGGCGAAAGCGAATCTTTCCTGGCTGCGCGCTCTTGATGTGAAACTTGCATGGTCCTACGCGATTCGAGAAGGACTGGCACTAGAACTAGAGCCGAGCGTCGGCTTCTACAACCTCTTCAACTTTGCGAACTTCGACTTGCCGGGCGTCGCGCTGAATGGATTGCCATACTACCCCCGCGATAATCCTCCTGGTTGCGACAATGGGGACATCCCAAATTTCCGGCTCCAGGCAGTGCTGAAAAAAATGGCCTTTCCAAACTGACACAGCCGCCGCACCACCACCGCGCGGAACCTGCCAACACAAAAGCGACGCAAATGTTGCCCCAGATCTGGATTGGGAAAACGCATTTGGTGAGACCTCTCACCGATCAAATCACCGCAATTGAAACCGTCGCGCCGCTTCGGCCAACGACTGTCGTCGTAGGACAACTGACGATCAGGCCGTTACACTCATAACCCTCGCGATGTTACGACAGTGAATCGGGTCGCCCTGGCGATGCCTCTGGCGTATAATCCGGCGCACCACCAAAGAGATATGGATTACTCCAAGGGCATCCTTAGCGGATTCGCTGCGATATTTCTCGCGGAGTGTGTCCCGGGTTCTTTGTTGGTTTTTAGGGATATCAGCCGGGAGAAGGCAACTGGACTGGTTGCCCTCGCGGGTGGACTCGCGGAGAGCGTTTTTTCGCCTCCATTCTGGCTTCTCGCGGTCTTGTTTTTCGCATTGTTTTATGCGGCCAGTCGACTCAGAAATAACCTCTTGAGAGTATTTTTGTTCTGGATTCCGACGCTGACGGTTGCGGTGTTCTGTATCGCGGTTGTGGCGCTCTTCTAGGCCGTTGACTCTGTCCTGGCCAAACTGTACAGTTCAGATAATCTAAATGGAGAGTTCATGGCTACCCTTACCACCGACAAGAACGGCACGATAGTGGTCTCCGCGTTGCGGGCCCGCGCCAATTTTGGCAAGCTCCTGCGCCGTGTCGAGGACGAGCGCCGGTCGCTCGTTATCGAAAAGCACGGTACACCCAAGGCGGTACTGCTCAGCATCCGTGATTACGTGAAGCTTGCCGCGCCTGAGCCCGAGGTCTTAAGGATCATCGGCGAGGAATCCGAGCGCAAGGGGACCAATACCCTGACGGCGCGCCAGATCGAGCAGGCTATCAAGGCATCCCGCGCGCAGAGATCAAAGCGGTAATGCTTCCGCTGCGGCTCGTAATTGACACGAATGTGTTGATTTCCGCTGCGATTAAGCCAGCCGGCCTGCAGCGCACCGTTCTGCTGCTTGCCATCACTAAACCGGCCCGCCTTTATGTCTCCCGTCCCATCCTGGAGGAATACATGCGGGGTGCTTGCCCGCCCGGAACTGAAGATTCGCAAAGGCCTTCGGCGGCAACTGCTGCAGGTCATCAAAAACCATAGCTATACCGTCGCTCCGACACGCCGCCTCGAAGTGGCAGGCGACCCCGATGACAATATGTTCGTGGAATGTGCCGATGCTGCCCGAGCGGATTATTTGGTGACGGGCAATCTGAGGCATTTTCCGCGATTCTGGAAGAAAACCAAGATCATAACGCCGCGTGAGTTTATCGGGATTGTGGCGCCGCACCTGATCACGTAACGAATTTTGCATGGAATGCAGTAGTATTGGTGTTCCCCCGTTCAGGTGCTGGTCAACGATTGAAGGATGAAAGGGTATTCCGCGCGCAAAACCTTCACGCTGACATCAAAATCCTGATCTGATAGACAGTTCGCAAGCGCCACAGTCCATGATTTCTATCAATTCAGCTAATTTTGGCTTTCTCAAAGCCGATAGCCCTCAGTTGGTGCGCCTCGGGGCACTCGCCGAACACTATTCTCAGTACGACCCGAATACCTGCCAGCGTGGACACACGTCTGGTCGTAGCGGGCGGGACGCTCGTCAATCTGATCTTGGGGGCGCTGTTCTGGGGCGCCTCGCAAGCCATCAAACAGTCGCCATCTTGGCGGTACTTCTTCTGGCTGCTGATGACTTTTAATCTGTTTCAGGCAGGCGGATATTTTCTGTTCTCCGGCATTGGCGACTGGGCGGCAGTAGTAGCAGGATGGCAGCCGGCGTGGGCGTGGCGCCTGGGCCTGACTGTGCTGGGGAGCGTAACCTATTTCTTTTTGTTTGTGCCTCTGTCCTTGCGCGAACTGCGTCCGTTTTAGGAAAGGATGCGTAGATCCGTGTGCCGCGCGCGCCAACTCACGGTTGTGCCTTATCTCACTGCCGGGCTCCTCTCCTGCGCTGCTGGCGCACTCAATCCGGTCGGGCCTCTGTTGATTCTGATCTCGGTTGCGGCTGCGTCATTTGGTGGGAACTCCGGGCTGGCACGGATGTGGAAACTACTCTATGGCCAACGCATTCCAAGCCGCGAATTGCAGATGCCCGAAATCGAGCGCAACCGAGGATGGGTGATTGCCGCAGTGGTTCTGGCGATAGGGTTCATCGCGGGACTCGGACCGGGCATGAAGTTTCATTCCGGCTAGCGAGTCATGGCACTGGACAATGGGCTTGATCGGAAACCGGAAACCCCGCCGTTTCGGAAGCCTGGCGGCCGCCGCGTACTTCAAGGCCGCCGCGTACTTCAAGAAATTCGCGGTGCAGATGGCACCCAATCTCTTTCCCCAGCTTCCGATTTAGCTGGGCCCTGATCAGTCCTGATAAACGCATGCTTCGCCCGC
>Ga0070708_100002634_pt1 | contig 13890 bp, 17 predicted proteins | sample KBSK5503metaG_FD_65469 | JGI IMG/M metagenome (GOLD analysis project Ga0070708, IMG submission 65469) | Corn, switchgrass and miscanthus rhizosphere microbial communities from Kellogg Biological Station, Michigan, USA - KBS K5-50-3 metaG | ecosystem: Host-associated > Plants > Roots >...
CCGTCCGTGAGACGGTCGAGCGCAAACCGGTAGAGGGCGAGCGAGAGCTTCGCCGCGCCACCGACGATGAAGCCGAAGCGCGCGCCCGAGACCTTGGCGCCGCGCTCCATGTCGTAGTCCGCAAGCTCGAGATGCTCGGGGGCCGGCTCCGTCGTACGCACCTCCCCCCACTCCTTGACGACGACAGCGTCCTCGTCGCGAAAGCCCTCCGGGACCGTGGGATGCGGGATGTTCGGAACCTTGGAGAGAGCGGCGTCGCGGCTCGACTCCTCCGCGGCGAGCTGCTCCTCGGCCTCCTTGAGCTCGACCTTGATCCCGCGCAGCTGCTCGAGCTGCTCGGGGGTCGGCTTGCCGTCGAGCTTCTGTCGGGCTCGGAGCTCGTCGACGCGCGGGACGAGCGTGCGCCAGCGCTCGTCGGCGGCGAGCAGCTCGTCGAAGGCCTCGGCGGCGCCGCGGCGCGCCAGCGCGGCGCGCACCGTCTCCGGATCGTTGCGTGCTGCCTTGAGGTCGATCATCGCTTCGAGTCTAGAAGCGCGTCGAGCACCTCGGCCACGCCTTCGTCCTCGGCGCTCGGGCAGAGCCAGTCGGCGACCGCCTTGACCCGCTCGTGCGCGTTCTCGACCGCGATCCCGTAGCCGGCCCACTCGACGAGCTCGATGTCGTTCTCGCCGTCGCCGAACGCGATCGTCTCCTCCTTCGTGAACCCCATGTGCCCGGCGAGGAAATCGAGCCCGGCGCCCTTCGTCACCCCTTCCGCGGCGAACTCGAGGAAGTACGGCAGCGACTTCGAGATGTAGAGCCGACCCTCGAACCACGCCTTTGCGCGGGCCTCGACGGCGTCCAGTGCCTCGGGATCGCCGACGAGCACGAGTTTCGTCGGCGGCTCCGACAGCCAGTCGAGCAGGTTGCCGACGGGATGGATCGGCAGATGCTGGAACTCGGCGTAGTTCCGCGCCTCGGGCGTCACGTGCGAGACGTACAGTTCGTCGCCGACATAGACGTTCGGGCTGTAGCCCTCACCGGCCGCGAAGAGGAGAGCCTCGCGCGCGAGCTCGAACGGGATCGGCTCGTGCCGCAGCCAGGTGCCGTCGCCGTCGACGACGACCGCGCCCTGGTAACAGATGACAGGATCGTGCAGACCTGCCGGCTCGAGCGCCCTTCGGACCGACTGCACCATGCGTCCGGTGACGACGATCACGTGCAGGCCCGCCCCGTGTGCGCGGCGCAGAGCGGCGAGCGTGCGTGGCTGCAAGATGCCGTCGCGCCAGACGAGCGTGCGGTCGAAGTCGCTCGCGACGACCTTGACGTCGCGCGGGAACGCTGCGGGAAGCTCGATCAGCCGTTCGGGTTGCCGCCGGTCGCCTTGACGACGTACGCGGCGACGTCCGCGATCTGCTTGTCGGTGAACGTCCCCTTGAAGGGAGGCATCGCGTTCTTGCCGTTGACCACGCGATCGACGACGCGCGAGAGCGGCGGCTTCGCCTGGTCGAGGTTCGGCCCGACGGTGCCGTGCGTGCCGGCGTCCGCGAGGGTGTGGCAGCCGGCGCACGGGCCGGTCTGGAAGATCTTCTTGCCGGCGACCGGATCGCCGTTCTTGTACTGCACGGGCACGGTCGCCGTCTGGGCCTTCGGCACCGTCCCGACGACCTTGGTCGGAGTCGGCGTGACGATCTTCTCGCCGGGCTTCGAGGTCGAGCAGCCGGAGGCGGCGAGCAGCAGCGGCAGCAGGATCGCGACGGGCAGCAGGCGGCGCACGAGCGCGCAGTCTATAGCGCCCCGGCGACGTTGAGGCGTCGTTAAGGGGGCCGCAGCGGGTACCGACACCCGCCTACAATGCCGCCGATGAAACGCAGGTCCTACGGTCGTGACGCCGGGCTAACCGCTCGCATGATTCTGACGAGCGGGCTGCTCGGCTTGCTTTACGTGGCCTTCGGCCTGGTGCTCCTGCAGTTCGTGGGCGTCAGCCTCGTGCCGATGCTGCTGATCATCGTTGCGCTCGCCTTCTTCCAGTACTACACGTCCGACAAGCTCGCCCTGGCGGCCGCCGGCGCGAAGGTCGTGAGCCGCGACGAGGCGCCTCAGCTACACGACATGGTCGAGCGCCTGTGTGCGATGGCCGACCTGCCGAAGCCGAAGGTCGCGATCATGGACACCCCGGTCCCGAACGCGTTCGCGACGGGCCGGTCGCCCAAGCACGCCGCAGTGTGCGTCACCACCGGGCTGTGGGAGCGGCTGGAGCCGAAGGAGATCGAGGGCGTCCTCGCGCACGAGCTCTCACACGTTGCCAACCGCGACGTGCTCGTCATGACGGTCGCCAGCTTCTTCGCGATGCTCGCTGCGCTGCTCACCCGGTTCGGGCTCTACGCCGGCATGTTCGGAGGCGGCGATCGCCGTGACAACAACGGTCCACCGATCTGGCTGATCGTCGTTCTCGTCTCGATACTGGTCTACGCGATCAGCTACATCCTCATCCGCACGATCTCGCGCTACCGCGAGTATGCGGCCGACCGCGGCTCCGCCCTCATCACCGGCGCACCCGAGTACCTGATGAGCGCCCTCCAGAAGATCTCGTCGCAGATGACGCTGATCCCCAATCGTGACCTGCGGCAGGTCGAGGGCATGAGCGCGTTCTTCATCGTCCCGCCGAGGGTGAAGTCAGCTGCGTCGGAGCTCTTCATGGATCACCCGCCGCTCGAGAAGCGGATTGCGGCCCTCGCGGAGATCGCCCGCGAGATGGGCCGCCCGGTCGCGTAGCGCGTGGGCCTGCGGGACGTCCTCTTCGGCCGCAAGAAGCTGGCCGAGCCGAAGGATGACCGCCTGTTCTCGCTGACGACCGCGGCGGTCACGATGGACACCGAGCTCGGCCTGAAGCCCGCAGGCGCTGCCGCGATCGCGTTCAAGCCGCAGTCGTCCGGCGAGTTCCGGAGCGCGTTCGACGAGATCGATCAGCTCGTCGACGCGGTCGCGCAGTCCTCCGGCTCTGAGATCGAGCGGAAGAGCGACGAGTTCGGGTTCGACTGGATCGTCGTGCGCGACCCCCAGCTCGAGGACCTCGTCGGCGCGGCGCATACGCTCGCCTCCGAGATGACGGCCAAGGGGTTCGGTTCGCTGCTGCTGGCTGCGACGTTCAAGTTCGACGGCGGGGATCACCCCGTCTACTGGATCTACGGCTTCAAGCGGGGCGCGTTCTGGCCGTTCGTGCCCGTGGGCGACAAGAAGCGCGACAACGCGACGGAGCTCGAGCTGAAGGCGAAGCTCGAGCACGAGCTGCCGATCGAGCAGGACCTGACGCGCTGGCTCGCGCTGTTCGACGCGCCGGTCTGAGCTAGTCCGGGCCGACGCGGACGAGCATCTTTCCCACGTTCTCGCCCCGGAAGAGGCCGGCGAAGGCCGCGGGCACGTTCTCGATCCCGTCGACGATCGTCTCGCGGTACTGCAGCTTTCCGTCCCGCACCCACGGCGCAACTTCTGCGAGGAACTCCGGGAAGCGCGCATAGTGGTCGAAGATGATGAAGCCCTCCAGACGCAGTCGCTTCGTCACCATCAGGAAGAGGTTGCGCGGCCCCGGCTCGGCGCGGGCGTCGTTGTAGCGGGAGATCGCCCCGCACGCGATCACGCGGCCGTTCGGGCGCAACGCCGACAGCGCCGCCTCGAGCTGCTCGCCGCCGACGTTGTCGAAGTACGCGTCGATGCCGTCCATGAGCGCGTCCCTGGGTCGTGTCGCGTGATAGTCGAAGGCCTCGACGCCGAGCGACCGGAGCCAATCCACCTTCTCGGGCGTGCCCGCGCTGCCGATCACGCGCAGGCCCTTCAGCCTCGCGATCTGCGCTGCTGCGCTGCCGACCGCGCCGGCGGCGCCGGACACGTAGATCGTCTCACCAGGCTTAACCCGGCCGATCTCTACGAGGCCGATCCACGCCGTGAAGCCCGGAAAGCCGAGCACGCCGAGCGCCGTCGACGGCGGTCCCAACGCGGTGTCGACCTTGCGCAGCCGTTTCCCGGCGGCGACGCCCTGCTCGCACCAGCCGAGCCGCGAGACAACCCAGTCGCCCGGCGCGAACTGTTCGTCGCAGGAGTCCACGACGCGGCCGAGGGCGAGGCCGTCGATCGGGTCGCCGACGTCGTAGCCGGCGACGTAGGTGCGGACGCCGGTCATGCGGCCGCGCATGTAGGGATCGACGGAGACCAGGACGTTCCGGACGAGCACCTCGCCGTCCGACGGCGAGGCGTCCTCCGACTCGCGCAGCTCGAAGTCCGACTCCCGCGGGAGGCCCTCGGGACGCGCGGCGAGCGCAATCTCCCTGCTCACGCCAGCGGCATGTCGGGGATCAACCCCTCTCCCTCGAGAAGCTCGTGCGCCTCCTCGAGCGACAGATCCTCCGGCGGAATGATCGCGTCAGAAGGCAGGAGAGCCGCGTCGTCCAGGCGCTCGCCGTGCTCGCGCACCTCCTCCGCCAGAGCCTGCAGGCCGCGCCAGAGAGCCGCCTCGTCCCCGGCCTCGACCGCCCGGGCGACCTCGTCGTCGAGCTCGTTCAACCGCGCGGCGAGGCCGTCGTCGACGCGCCACTGGCCCTCGCCCATCAAGCGGACGATCACTGCGTGGTCTCGCTCTCCCCGCCGGCCAGCTCCTTCGGCGGTTCGCCCTTCCCGATCTCGGCCTTGATCTTCGCGAGCTCGTCGTCGACCTGGCCGGACTGCGAGATCTGCGCGAGCTGGCGGTCGATGTCGTCACCCGACGCGGTGTAGTCCTCGAGCGCGCCGGACGCCGTGAGCTCGTCGATCGCGTTCGCACGCGACTGCATCTGCTCGGTCTTGTCCTTCGCGCGCTGGATCGCCATCCCAACGTCGGCCATCTGCTCGCCGATCCCGGTCGCGGCCTCCCCGATGCGCACCTGCGCCTCGGCGGCCGAGTACTGCGCCTTGATGACCTCCTTCTGCGTGCGGAAGGACTCGACCTTCGTCTGCAGCGTGCGCTCGCCCTCGATCAGCTTCTGTTGCTGGGCCTCGAGCTGCTGGCCCTGCTGCATGATCCCGTCGAGCTGCGACTGGACGGCGGCCTTGCGCGTCAGTGCCTCCCGCGCGAGGTCCTCCCGCCCCGCCGCCAGCGCCTGTCGCGCCTGCCCGTCGAGCTTCTCGACCTGCTGCTGCATGCCGGTGTACTGCAGCTCGAGCCGTTTCTTCGCGGTCGTGACGTCCGCGATTCCGCGTTTCACGTTCTGCAGCTGCCGCAGCTGTTCCTCGTACGAGTAGTCGAGCGTCTCGTTCGGGTTCTCGGCGCGGTCGAGCGCCTTCGAGAACTTCGCTTTGATGATCAGGGTCAGGCGTGACATCAGGCCCGGCATCGTGGTCTCACTCCTCGCGTTTGGGTGCGCCGTTAGCCTAACGACGTGCTCGTGGCTCGAAGCATGGATCCGACCTGGCTGTCGAACGCCTATCTGGTCGCCGACGAGCACGGCGGGACGGCCGTCTTCGTCGACTCCGGAGCGCCCGTCGAGCCGCTCCTGCGCGCTGCTGAGGACTGGCACGTCACCCCGACGCACGTTCTCCGCACCCACTCCCATCCGGACCATGTTGCGCACGAGCACCAACTCGGCGTTCCCGTTGCGCGAGGATCGCTGGAGAGCGGCGATCTCTGGATCGAGGCGATCCCGACGCCGGGCCACTCGGACGATATGGTCGCCTTCGTGATCAACGACGCTGCGGTCTTCTCCGGCGACACCCTGTTCAAGGACGCGATCGGCGGAGGCGACTACGAGCAGGTGAAGAGCGCGGTGATGGACGTCTTCATGTCGATGCCCCACGACCGCCGTGTGCTGCCGGGCCACACCGACGAGACCACGATTGGACGCGAGTGGGAAGAGAACCCGTTCGTGCGCGTCTGGCGAGGCGCCGAGGACGAGGGCACCGAGCGCGTCCGCGTCGCCGGCCGCGACGCCACACTGATCGTCTGGTCGCCCGACTACGACGGCAAGGGCAAGGCGTGGGTCAGGTACGACGACGGTACCGACGCGATCGTCGGCGGCTCACGGATCGAGCGTTCGTGATGGACATCCTCGACCCCGGCATCGAGGAGTACGTCGAGCGGCTGACGTCGCCGCACGAGGATCTGCTGGCAGAGCTCTCGGAGGAGACGCGGGGCGAGCTCGGCTTCGAGCAGATGCTGACGGGACCCGTCGCGGGACGGTTCCTCGAGATGCTCGTCTGGTTCGGCCGGCCGCAGCGCGTGCTCGAGATCGGCACCTTCAGCGGGCACTCGGCGCTCGCGATGGCCGCCGCGCTGCCGGAGGGCGGGCGCATCGACACGTGTGAACTGGATCCGGAGCGCGCGGCGTTCGCACAAGGCTACTTCGACCGCTCGCCGTTCGGCTCGCGGATCACGCTCCACGTCGGCCCCGCGCTCGAGTCGATCGCACGGCTCGAGGGCAACTTCGGCCTCGTCTTCCTCGACGCGGAGAAGGAGGGCTACATCGGCTACTACGAGGCCGTGCTGCCGCGACTCAGCCCGCGTGGCCTGATCGTGGCCGACAACACGCTCTGGAGCGGCCGAGTCCTGGAAGCCAGCGGGCCGATCGTCGCGTTCAACGAGCATGTCGCAGCCGATCGGCGCTCGGTGCAGGTGCTTCTGAGCGTTCGCGACGGCATGACGCTCATTCGGCGCGCGGATTGAGGCGCCGTCGGGGACCGCCCACGTCTGACTCGAGTCAGACTCGTCTCTGACACAACGAAGTGGAGCAAGATCGCGCCGGAACCGTGACGGGCTGTCCGAGACGCCAGACCCCGTGCCGGCTGGCGCGTCACTCCGCGATATCACGCGAAAGCAGGAAAAGGTGCATCGACCGCCTCGCGCCCGGAAGCCCTCGACCGGGCCGACTGGTCTGACTCGAGTCTGACAGGAGTCAGACCTCATGGACATGTCCGGGACATGTCCGGAGAGGACGGTAGGTTGCCGCGGTGCGCTTGATCGTTGCCCGCTGCGAGGTCACCTACTCCGGCCGCCTGAACGCCTTCCTGCCCGAGTCGACGCGGCTCCTGATGCTGAAGGACGACGGCTCCGTGCTGGTGCACGCAGATGCCGGCGGCTACAAGCCGCTCAACTGGATGACCCCGCCGACCGTGGTCGAGCACAGCGACGGCCTCGTCGTCGTCCGGAAGCGCGCGGGCCGGAGCGAAGACCGCCTCGAGATCAGGCTCGTCGAAGTGCTCTCCGACGTGACTCACGACATGGGGGAAGCCACGGCGCTCGAGAAGGACGGCGTCGAGCGCGACCTGCAACTCCTGCTGGCGGACGATCCGGCACACGTCGAGCCCGGCCTTCGGCTCGTCAAGCGCGAATGGTCGACCGACGTCGGCCCGGTCGATCTGATGTGCCGCGACGAGGACGACGCATGGGTCGCGGTCGAGATCAAGCGCATCGGGACCATCGACGCCGTCGAGCAGCTGACCCGCTACCTCGACTGCATCCGCGCCGACCCGGCACGGGCCGACTGCCGAGGGATGCTCGTGGCGCAGACAATCAAGCCGCAGGCAGTTGCGCTCGCGGAGAGCCGTGGGATCGACTGCGTCGAGGTCGACCTCGCGGTGCTGCGCGGCGAGCGCGAGCCCGAGCTGACGCTCTTCTCGGTCTAGCTCGCGTAGAAAGCCCGGAGCCGCTCGCCCTCCGCATCCACCTCGCGGCGCACCTTCGGTGGCAGGGGCGCAAACGGCTCGACGACGAGGCGCCGCTTCTCCATTCGCCACGCGCCCGCGACGAAGCCGTCGACCGTGAACGTCTGCTTCGTCGTCGCGTTCTTCTTGTTGAAGACGGCCTCCACGTACTCGGGCGGAACGATCCGGCTGCGGTCACGGTGCGCGAGGATGATCGAGTCGAACGCCGGCAAGAACCGGACCGGAACCGCGAGCGCCCCCGAAGCGACGGGTGCGCGCGGCAGGTCGTAGAGCGTCTGCCCCGCCTCGTCGGCGAACGTTCGCAATCCCTCGAGCGCTGGATCGATCTGCCGGTATCTGAAGTTGGTGAACTGCTCGATGTCCTCGCGCAAGCCGGGTCCGAACCCGGCGAGGTACTGACGGACGACCCGCGCGGAGCTCTCCATCCCGTCGGGTAACGGCTCCCTCCACAGCACCCAGGGTGACGGCTTCGTGTGCGGCCAGAGACCGACGGGATCGGCACGGACGAACGGCAGCGCGCGAAAGGCGAACGCAACGGTCCAGCGGTCGTCCGTGGCGAGGACCTGGTGAGCGAGCTCGGTCAGCTCGGCACTGAGCAGAGGCGTCTCCGGAACGGCGCGACGCAACGCCTCGATGTCGACACCGAGCCCCTCTGTCCGGCCCCGCTGCGACTCGATGTAGGACGATGCGTGAAAGGGATAGTCGCTCCTGCTCATCACGTGCTGAGTCCCCCGGAAGACGCCGGCCTTGACGATCGAGCCGTTCACGAAGCCGCGCGTCAGCTGCTCCTTGCGAAACCCTTCGACCCGCGACCAGAGCGCGACGTACGGCGACGGCGCATACTGGGCCTGGAGCGCGACGAGCCGCTCGACGGCCTTCACCACGGGGATCCGCTTCCGCTCGAGCAGCAGTTGCCGCGCAAGGAGCGTGCGGTTCAAGTCGCGAAGAGCAAGCGTCCTCACATCACCACCGCCGCCTTGAGAAGGTCGCGCGGCGGGCTTGCGAACAAGGACGGCAAATCGTCCAACACGACCCGGTGGGTGACCAACCGCTCCCAGGGATACGCGCCGCTCGCGAGGAAACCGAGAGCCGCGCGCACCGTCGCAGGCGTGTGGTGGAACGACCCGCGGAGCGTCAACTCGTCGTAATGCAGGCGGTACGCGTCGACGACTGGACGCGCGTCTTCGGGCAGACCGCCGAACATGACGACGGTACCGCCGGGCCGGACGAGCTCGACCGCTTCTCGCCAGGCGTCCTCCGAGCCGACCGCCTCGAGCACCACGTCGGCGCCGCGGCCGTCGCCTTCTTCGGCGCCGAACGCTCCGACGAGCGCACGCCGCTCCGGCCGGCCGCCGACGACCACCGGCCAGCCGCCGGCGTCGGCGACGCAGGCGGCGAGCATCAGCCCGATCGGGCCTGCGCCGAGGATCGCCACCGTGTTTCCCGCGGCGACCTGCGCCCGCTCGACACCGCGCAGGCAACACGCGAGCGGCTCCACCATCGCCGCCACCTGCGGCGCGACGCCCGCCGGGACGCTGTGAAGGTTCACCGAAGCGATCCGTTCCGGCACGACGAGCCACTCCGCATACGCGCCCGAGAGGAAGGCGAGCTCGGTGCATTGTTCGCCGCGCAGGCACGAATCGCAGCTGCCGCACGGCGCGGAGTTCGCGGCCACGACGCGGCGGCCGTCGACGATCCCGCAGAACTCATGCCCGAACGGCGCAGGCGCCGAGCGCAGCAACAAGGGGTGCCCGCGCCGGAACGTCTTCAGGTCGGTCGCGTCGGTGAGCGCCAGCTCGATCTGCACGAGCACGTCGCCGGCGCCCGGTTCGGGTCGGGGCACCTCTTCGATCCGAAGATCGCCCGGCGCGTGGAGAAGCGCCGCCTTCACGGCGTGAAGGCGACCTTGAGAACCTCGCCGCGCCGGTACAGCGCGACGCCTTCCGCGAACTGCTCGAGCGGAAGACTCGTCACCGGCGGCACGATCACGCCGGGCAGGAGAGCGATCGCGGCGTCGAACGCCGCCGGCGTCGCCGAACGTGCACCCATGAGCGTCAGCTCTCGGCGGTAGACGAGGTCGAGCGCGACGCGCACCGGCTCCGGCGGCGCCGCGAACAACACGATGCGACCGCCCGGGTCAAGGCGCGCGAGCGTCTCGGCGTAGCCGCCATGAGCGGTCACCACCGCCGACGAAACAGAATCCCCGTCGACAAATGCCCCGAGCTCGCGCGCCTGCTCGAGCCTCTCCTCACGCAGATCGGCGGCCACGACGTCGCAGCCGCGACCGAGCAACACCTGCGTCCAGAGCAGTCCTACGGCACCGCAGCCGACGACGAGCACGCGACCGCTCGGGATCTGCTCCGCCGCCCGCAGGATGCACGCGAGGGGCTCGACCCAGATCCCGTCGACGCCGTCCGGGAGCGGGACCACGTGCGTCGCGCTCAGCCGCTCGGCGAACCCACCCGGAACGATCTGCAGCTCGGTGAACGCATCGCACGTCGACTCGTGCCCGCCGAGGCAGCGCTCGCACCTCCCGCACGAGACCCGGTGCACGACGGTGACGCGCGTCCCGTCCTCGAGCTCACCGGCGACCTCGTGGCCGAGCACCGTTCCCGGGGCCGCGCGGCCGAGCTTCTCGACGTCGGAGCCGCAGAGCCCGCAGGCACGAACGTGGACGAGCTGCCCGGGGCCGTCGGGCTCGGGCAGATCGGCAAGCTCAGGCAGCCCATCCGCGTCGAGGACGACCGCGCGCACCGCCGTATCGTAGGCGGCGCGCGCGGTCGCGCACGTTCATCCGAGCCGGACCGGGAACGAGACGAGCCGGCGGACGGAGATGCCGCCGAGCACAGGCTCGCCCGGCTTCCGGGCACGCGACATCACGGCGAGGATCTGCTGCCGCGGCGAGGCCGGGAAGAACCGGTCACGGTTCATGTTCAGGGTTGCCCAGCCGTCGGCTCCAGTCGTCGCCTCGGGCGGAACCGAGAACTGCTCGAACGGAACCGCCGTCGCGTAGACGAGGGCGCCCTGCACCGAACGGCCGCCGCACGCGGAGACGTGGAAGCGAATGCTGATGCTGGACGTCGAGCGGCTGACCACGGTCGGCGAGATCGCCTGGCCGTCGATCAGGAGCCGCGCCGGCGCCGAGACGCTGTTGACGTCGAGCGTGCCCGACCCCGAGGTCGGACAGCCGTCCTTCGTCGTCGGCGGCGGGCCCGGCTTCGCCTTGACGACCGCGGTCGGAACCGAGGTCGCCGTGCTCGAGCCGTCGCCGTTCTTCGCCGTCACACGAACGCGAATCGTGTTGCCGACGTCGACGCCCTTGAGGACGTACGTCTTGTCGGTCGCGCCGCTGATCGACGAACAACTGCCGCCGTCGCTGTCACACCGGCGCCACTGGTACGTGAACGTCATCGGCGTCGTCCCGTTCCACGTCCCGTTCGAAGCGGTGAGGGTCGAGCCCTCCTCCACCGTGCCGGAGATCGTGGGCGGGGACTGGTTCGACGGCACAGACGCACTCGCAGCAGTACCGCTGCCCGCGCCGCCGAACACGGCGCCGAGCACCAGCGCTGCGGCCGCGAGAAGTCCCGCGGTCAGTCCGCGCCGAGCAAGTGGAATGCGATGCATGAGTTAGCACCTCCGTTTGAAGTGGTACGAAGGTCGCCTTCCCGACTCCGCCGGATCGGCTACCCAGGAGGCAGTAAGCGTTTCGAAAGGTTCCCGTAAAACGCAGCCGGCCCGGGAGATTGAGTTGCCCGAAGGTGCCGAAAGCTGCCCCGAAGAGGCTGGGCTACACTTGGTTCTCCGCGGGGCTATAGCTCAGTTGGGAGAGCGCCTGGATCGCACCCAGGAGGTCGCCGGTTCGAGTCCGGCTAGCTCCATCCCTTTGTTTAAGCCGAATCTGCCGCGTCAGCGTCGGATTCGGCAACTGCCTCGGTGTGAGATTCGTGTGAGGCAGCAGCGAGCCGAGGTCGCGGAGGTCGACCTCTAGAAGTGCGCTCGTCGCCGCGCTCAGCACATCGAGCTGCTGCTGCGCTTCGCCCCCCGCGGCGACCGCCTTCCGGGCCGAGGGGAAGGCAACGAAAAAGGCGTCCCCCTCCCGTGTCGACCTCAACCCCCTCGTGGCGGGCGAACACCTCGCGCAACACTCTGCGGTGCTCGATAAGCAATGCCGCGTAACTCTCGCCGCGCTCACGGAGCAGCCTCGTCGAGCCCTCGACGTCGGTGAAAAGAAAGGTGATCGTGCCCCGTGGAAGCTCGGTCATCGGCCAACCAAGGGAAGGGGTGGCTCCCCGTCCGCCTCGCTCCATACCGTCGTCGAGCCTCAGCCCAGAACCCTGTAGAGGCGCCAGGGCTCAGGGATGCCGCGGAGCTCGTGTACTCCGCGATCTTCGAGTTGCAGCCCCGAGCCCGCGGTGAGGTCCCGGATGGTGCTGGAAACGATCACGTCGGACGGCTCGGCGACGGCGGCGACGCGAGCAGCGAGGTGGACAGCGATCCCGCGCACTCCGTCGGGCGTGCGCTCGACTTCGCCGGTGTGCACGCCGCAACGCAGCGTGAATCCGAGCTCGCGAGCCGACTGCTGCAGAACGAGGGCGCACCGGACTGCCCGCGTCGGGCCGTCGAAGAGCGCGAGGACGCCGTCCCCGGCGCGATCGACCTCGACCCCGCCATAACCCGGAAGCTCGCGTTCGACCGCGTGGTAGTACCGCTCGATCAGGTCGCGCCAGGCCAAATCCCCGAGCCTGGCAGCCTGCTCAGTCGAACCGGCGACGTCGGCGAACATGATCGTCGCCAGCACGCGGTCGCCCGCAAGCGCCGGACGGCTGCCGGTCACGAAGCCTTCGATCTCGGCCAGCACACGTTCGGGCTCGATCGCAAAGATCGAGTGCGTGTCGCCGGGAAACTCGACGAACCGCGCGTCTGGGATGCGGGAAGCGAGGTCGCGCGCCGCATCCAGCTGCGCAACCGGATCGCCGGTTCTGTTCAGGACCAGGGTGGGAACGTTGATCGCCGGCAACACGTCTCGGATGTCGAGTTCGAGATTCAGTCGCTCGAGCGCAACGATCGCCGCTGGGCTCGCCGCTGCCCTCGCATAGCGGACGAACCAGTTCAAGAACGCCGGATCGACGTCGCGCCCGAGCCCGGCTCCCGGACCGACCAGGTATTCGACCGACGGCCACTCGCGCTCGAGTGCAGCCAACGTCTCCGCCTCCTGCTGCGCAGACGCGCCCCACGGGTAATCGACAGTCTGGGACCACCGCGCTTGCACGCCCCACAGGATCACACCCCGAACGCGCTCCGGGTGTGCTGCGGCGAACACGCACGCAAGGGAGCCACCCTCCGAGGCACCGAGAATCACGGCCTGGTCGCTCCCGGCGGCGTCCATCACGGCGCGGATGTCGTCTGATCGCTCCTCGAGCGTCGCCGCTTCCGTCGGCCGATCGGAAAGACCGGTGCCACGCTTGTCGAACCGGATCAACCTCGAGAAGCGCCCGAGACCGTCGAGGAAGCGGGCGCGAGGCGGCCATTCCCAGTCGAGATCGAGATGCGACGCAGTCCCCGGGGCCAGCACGAGATCGACCGGCCCGGATCCAGTGACCTGGTACGCGACCTGGACGTCACCACTGCGCGCATATCGAACCTCATGCGGCACCGACCGGATTATCCCCGCGTGTCCTGGCTAGGCTGCTCGTATCTTCGAGCGCTTCACCGAGAGAGCGAGACAGGTGTCGTCGTGACGTGGCAGGGAGCGGACAGTCCGTCCGTCGAGGCGGCGATGAAAGATCTCCGCTAGCCGAAGCTCACCAGCGCAACGGTTCGGCCGGGCGGGCCGTCACGACGCCGTCGACGTCGACCGAGATGACCTGCCGCCGGTCGCCGCGACGTAGTCGGGCGGGCAACAGGCGGAGCCGCGAGGGCGAGACGATGATCGCCTGAGTGTCCGTGCGGCTCTCGACGCGGAAACCTTCTGCGAGCCGCGCGTCGAGAAAGGCGCTGAGCGCCGTCTCCCGCGCCTCGTCGTCACGCTGTGTCGCCAGGGCCTGCTCCTTCGTGACCTTCCTGGATCGCGCCGGGACCGGCCGACCGGGCAGCGTCGCGAGCGGCCTTCTTCTCCTCTTTCCGCTGGCGCTTCTCCTTCAGCGCCAGCTCACGCGCGCGCTTCAGCTGCGACTCCGGGCTGCGTGACATCAGGCTCTCCTTGTGTTGGGATGGCGGCGCCGACGA
>Ga0070708_100002635_pt1 | contig 13889 bp, 13 predicted proteins | sample KBSK5503metaG_FD_65469 | JGI IMG/M metagenome (GOLD analysis project Ga0070708, IMG submission 65469) | Corn, switchgrass and miscanthus rhizosphere microbial communities from Kellogg Biological Station, Michigan, USA - KBS K5-50-3 metaG | ecosystem: Host-associated > Plants > Roots >...
CGTGGAGCTCCGCCCGAACCGCGCGCGCGGTTTCGGCAAGGGCCGTGATCCCGGCCGCGTCCGTGGCGTGGGCGACCACGAAGCGGGCCACCCCTTCGCCGGCCAGCTCGGCCGCGAGGTCGGCGAGGTTCGACGGGCGTGGACGGTGCCATTGGTATGCAGCGAGGCGATCGGGGCGGGCGTCGAGGCCGATCGCCAGCCAGTCGCCGGCGATCGCGAGGCAGGCCCGCAGGAGGGGCAGATCGTCGGCGAGGGCCAGCCCGGCGACGACCCGGGTGGCGCCCGCGGCGAACGCGAGGCGAATCGCGTCCGGGCTATCGACCCCGCCGGCGAGCTGGAGCGGCGTGGCGACTCGTGTCGCGATCAGGCCGATGGCCTCGAGGTTGACCGGACCACCGAGCCGCGCTCCATCGAAGTCGACGAGGTGGATCAGGCGTGCCCCGAGGCCGACGAAGTGCTCGGCGATCCGGTCCGGCCGATCCGTCGGGGCGCCGACGCCGGCGGAGACGCCCGGCCAGAACACGACGCGGGACCGGCCTCCTTCGAGGTCGATGGCGGGGATGACCTGCACGTGCGTGCGATCAGGGTCGAGCGGCAGCCCGGGTCGCGCTCGATCCACTGGAAGCGGCGGCGCGCGAGCCGCCCTCCCCGTGGAGGGCGCGCCGGTGGAAGCTGATCGGCAGGGAGCCGCCCCGGAGGAGCGTGTCATGGAAGCCCCGAAGCGAGAACGCGGCACCGAGCCGGCGGCGCTCCTCGTCGCGGATGCCCAGGATCAGGACCTTCCCGAGCAGGTACGAGAGCACGTATGTCGGTGCCGTGGTGTAGCGGCGGGCCTCGGCGACGGCGTTCGGTCGCTCGAAGCCGGTGTGCTCGACGATGAAGTCCGTGGCTTCCTCGATCGAGACCTCGCCACGATGCATCCGGACGTCGAGGACGATCCGGCACGCTCGCCAGATCGCGTCCGTTGCGAGGGCGAGGCGGAACTCCGGGCCGTCGTCGAAGCCCTCCTCTCGCATCATCTGCTCGCTGTACATGGCCCAGCCCTCTTCGAACTCGGGCGCGGAGACCTGGGCGCGAGTCAGCGATGGGTGACGCGCCGCCAGGGCGAGCTGGAGGTGATGCCCGGGGTAGGCCTCGTGGATGCTCGTATTGCTGATCGCGGCCAGGTAGTGCTCGCGCATCGCGCCCGGATCGCCGTCCACCGACGGCGTCACGAGATACGTGCCCACGGCGTGCGCGTCGAACTTCGCCGGAGCGGTGTAGGCCGCGAACGGGAGGACCCCGCGGAGGTAGCTCGGCGTTGCGATGACCTCGACTCGCTCGTCGTCCGGGACGGTCGCGAGGTGGCGGTCGATGAGGTGCTGGCGGGCCCGCCGCATTGCGACGCGGTAGCCATCGAGCGCCTCTTCGAAGGTCCGCGGGTGATCCGACTTCACGCGGTCGATGACCGTCGCCTCGGAGGCGCCTGGGTCGATCTCCCGGGCAGCGGCTGCCCGGTCGGCGTGGTTGCGCTCCAGCTGGTCCCAGCCGATCGCGAGGATGGCGTCCGAGTCGAGCCCCTCGAAGGCGCGCAGACGAATGAGCTCGTCGTACCGATCGCGACCGAGGGCCCATTCGTCGGTGCCTCCGGCCAGGGTGCCCTCGATCCAGCTCGACTGCTCGACGACGGCCGAGCGCGCCCGATCCACCGCGCGAACCAGCCGGCGGTGGGCCGCGACCGGGAGCCCGTCGGCCGCCGCAACGATCTCGTCGAGGAACCCGGGCAGGTCGTGCGCGGCGGTGAGCTCCACGCCCTGCCAGACACGGACCTGCGGCTGGGCCGCTCGGCCACGGTGCTGGAGCAGGAAGTCCGGCGCGTGCTCGAGACGACCGGCGATGGTGTCGAGGCGCTCAGCGAGTGGCGCGAAGTCCCGAAGGAACAGCGGGAACAGCGCGTCGCCGACCGCCGAGGCGCCGTTCGCATGGCGCTCCCACGCCCGGACGACCTCAGCGTCGAACAGCGCCAGCCGGAGATGGTGACGCTCGAGGTCCCGTTCGAAGTTCGCCTCGGGCGAGAGCCCGGCCGGATCGAGGGCCTCGACCGCTGCGAGCTGCCGTCGATCGGCCTCGATCTCGGCCAGGACGTGCTCCCGCGAGCCGTCCGGCAGCTGATCGTCCCAGGCATGGATCCCGAGGTAGGTCGCGCCGACGGGGTTGCGCTCGATCTTCGCCCGGAAATGGGCCTCGACGAGGTCGTAGAACCGGTCGTCCAACGGCCCCGGTTCGCTCGCGGGCTCCGGCCGGCTGAGACGGATGCCGCCGAGCTCCCCGGGCGAGCTCGACATCAGCTCGCGACGCTCGTGAGACGGCCTGCCGGTACCTCGCCGAAGACATCCCGAACGGCGGCAATCGTCGCGTCGATGTCGGCCGCCCCGATGCCGTAATGGGTTACCGCCCGGACCTGGCCGTGCGGGTAGTCGCTCAGGAGCACGCCCCTCGCCGCAAGGCCGGCGAGGAACGCGCCTCGATCTCCGGCGACGCGAAAGACGACGAAGTTCGTGCTCACCCGACCGGGATCCAGCGGCCCCGACTCGGGCTGGGCGATGTCACCGGCCGAGACGATCCCGGGGAACTCCGCGAGGCCCTCCGCGAGCCGGCGCGCGTTGGCGTGGTCCTCGGCGAGCCGATCGATCATCCCCGCCGGGCCGTCCCGGAGGGCGATGAGACCCGGCGCCGCGATGACGCCGACCTGGCGCATGCCGCCACCAAGCAGCTTCCGCGCCCGGCGCGCCCTCCAGATGAAGTCGCTACTGCCGACGACCACGCTCCCGATCGGGCAGGCGAGCCCCTTCGAGAGGCAGAACGACAGGCTGTCGGCAGGCCCGGCGAGATCGGTCGGAGCGACGCCGAGGGCGACGACGGCGTTCCAGAACCTGGCCCCGTCGATGTGGAGCGGAACGCCCCGCTCGTGTGCGACCGCGGCGATCTCGGCGGTGTAGGCCGGCGTCAGCGGCTGGCCCATGGAATGGGCGTTCGCGTTCTCGATCGTCACCAGGCCGGTCTTGGGCTGGTGCAGGTCGGTCGCGTCGCGGAAGGCATCGCGGACCGCGTCGAGGTCGAGCGTGCCGTCAGGCTGCTCGGCGATCGTCCGGACCGAGGCTCCGACGACCACGGCGTGGCTCGCGGCCTCGTCGAGCACGATGTGGGCCTGGGCGCCGGCGATGGCCTCCTCGCCCCGTCCGAGGTGGGCCATCAGCGCGACGAGGTTGCCCATCGCCCCGGAGGCGACGAACAGGCCGGCCTCCTTGCCGAGGAGCTCCGCGGCGCGAGCCTCGAGGGCGATGACCGTCGGGTCGTCCCCGAACACGTCGTCGCCGACCTCGGCCTCGGCCATGGCCCGGCGCATCTCGGGCGTCGGGTGGGTGACGGTATCGGAGCGAAGGTCGATGGTCGACATGGGCGCCGAGGATATCGCGGGAGGCGACCTGCTATCCTCGCGGCTCGCCGCACGGACCCGTGGTGTAGCGGCCCAACATGCCAGCCTGTCACGCTGGAGATCGCCGGTTCGAATCCGGTCGGGTCCGCCATCCATCCCGAATCCACCCGACGCCCCGCCCGCCCGCCCGGACGGGGCGTCTCCTTGTTCTAGGTGAGGCCGGCGAAGAGGTCCGTTTCGGGCAGGTTCGTCGGGACCCGGGCGTCGACGAGGATGTAGGCCTCCTTGCCCCAGAACTCGCGCCACGCGTCCGGCCCGAACCGCAGGAACGGGTTCTCCGGGCTCATCTGGGTCACGTGGCGACCGATCGCGGCCCACTTCTGATCGATCTCGGCCGAGACGTCGATCCAGGTCGTGATCCGCTCGTCGGGGACCAGCATCTTCGCGACCTGCTCCCGGTAGGCCGCGAGCTCCTCCGGCGTGGCGTTCTCGGGCTCGGACCAGAAGCTCCGTTCGCCGGCCGCCTCCATCCGATCCCGCATCGCGTTCCGAACCGAGGCCGGAATCGCCTGCTCGTAGAGCTTGAGCGGCGCCCAGGGCGCGAGTCCGCCGTCGGCCTCTGCAGGCCCGGTCCCGCCGTGCTCGGGGGTGAGCTGGCCCGGATACCAGGCCGGGTCCCCGGCCCGGGCAAAGGCGCGGACCGCGACGTCGTGGGTCCGGATGTGGTCGGGATGGCCATAGCCACCGAACTCGTTGTACGTCGTGATCACGTGCGGCCGATGCTTCCGGACCAGCCACGTCAGCCGGCCGGCAGCCTCGTCGACGTCGGCCTGCCAGAACGACCGCGGATCGGCGTTCCCGGCTCGACCCATCATGTCCGAATCCCGATAGCCGAGGTTCTCCCACTCGGTCACGCCGAGGTCGCCCATCGCCGCCTCGAGCTCGGCCGCGCGGAGCTCGCCGAGGCGCCGGTGGTTGTCCGGTGTATCCATGTCGGGAACGACGATCTCGCCCTGCTCGCCGCGAGTGCCGGTCACAAGGACGACGCGATGGCCGGCCTTGACGGCCTTGGCCATGACGCCGCCGGTGCCGATCGTCTCGTCATCGGGATGGGCGTGGACCGTCATGAGGGTCAGCGGGCGGGATTCGGTCATCCGAGCATGCTAGCCGCGGTCGCTCGAGACCGCCGCCGACCCGTACGATCGTCCCGAGGACGACCGGCCGGGCGGCCGTCATCCTGATCGCATGATCGGCTCGATCGGGTCGCGGCTTCGATTCGTCCTGCGCCAGCCCGCCGGCGGCTGGGATCCCGCTCGCGACGGCGAGGGCGACCTGCCCGAGGTCGATTTCGTGGCGTACACGTCCGACGAGCGGTTGTCCGGCCGGGTTCGGCTCGACAGCTCCCGGCTGTCGGACATGCTCAACGCCAACGACGAATACGTGCTCGTCGATGCGCTCGCCGAGCGCCTGCCGCAGGGCGGCTCGATGGTCGTCTCGGAGATCCTCGTCGAGCGTCACGAGCTGCCGCTCGTCTATGCCGCCGGACCCCGCGGCGATCGAGCCCAACGGGTGCCCACCCAGACGCATCGGATCGTGCTCCGAGCCGGCCGCTACCTCGTCAACGGCCGGATCCACAGCGGCCCCGGCGAGGATGCGCTGGCGTCCCTGCGGGCCCGCCGGCCGATGGTCCCGCTCACGGACGCCTCGATCGAGTTCCGGCGCGGTTCGGACATCGTGCGGGAGCCGATCGGGACGATCGTCGTCAATCGCGAGCTCGTCGACTGGGTCCGCGAGGGCGACCCGCGGGCCGACGGCGCCGACGTCCCGTGGGTCCCGAATCGGCGCGCCCGGCCCGACGATCTCGTCGAGGATCAGGCGGCAGGCTAGCCCGTACCATCGCCGCCATGGCATCCCCGGCGGCCGAGCCCGTTCCGGATCCCGCGGTCGGGCCCCTCGCCGGCATTCGCGTCATCGACTGTTCGATGGTCCTCGCCGGGCCCTATTGCACGATGCTGCTCGGCGACCTCGGCGCCGACGTGATCAAGGTCGAGCCCTTCGAGGGCGACCCATCGCGTGGCTGGGGACCGCCGTGGGTCGGCGAAGCGGCGGCCGGCACCCGGACCGCTGCGTACTACCTCGCGATCAACCGCAACAAGAGAGGATTGCGCCTCGACCTCCGGCGCGAGGAGGGACAGGAGGTGCTGCGCACGCTCGTCCGAGGTGCGGACGTCCTCGTGGAGAACTTCAGGGTCGGCGCCTTCGAGCGGCTGGGCTTCTCCGATGCGGCCCTCGCCGAGCTCAACCCGCGGCTCGTCCACCTCGCGATCAGCGGGTTCGGGACGGCCGGGCCGGACGCGGCGAAGCCCGGCTTCGACTTCGTGATCCAGGCGGTCAGCGGGCTGATGTCGATCACCGGCCAGGCGGACGGGCCGCCGACGAAGGTCGGCGTGGCCATCAGCGATGTCGTGACCGGGCTCTTCGGCGGGGTGTCGGTCCTGGCGGCGCTCGTGGCGCGGGCAGGGGAACGCCGCGAACCCGGCTCGGCGGCCGTTGCCGGCCAGCGGATCGACGTCTCGCTGCTGCAGAGCACCCTGGCCATCCTCATCAACCAGGCCCAGTCGGCGTTCGTGACGGGCACCGCCCCCGGGCGGCTCGGCAACGCCCACCCGAGCATCGTCCCGTACGAGACGTTCCCGACCGCGGACGGGATGATCGCGGTGGGCGTCGGCAGCGAGCCCCAGTGGCAGCGCCTCTGCCGGATGCTCGATCTCGAGGGGCTGGCCAACGATCCGCGCTTTGCCACGAACGGCGCTCGGGTCGAGCATCGGGAGGCGCTCATCGCGGTGCTGGCTCAGCGTTTCGCCACCTCGACGAGCGCGGCCTGGCTCACGGAGCTCGATGCCGCCGGGATCCCCGCCGGCCCGATTCTCGACGTCCACGAGGCCTTCGCGTCACCCCAGGCGACCGCGATCGGGAGCCGGGTAGCCCTGGCCCACCCGGCGCTCGGCGACGTCGACCAGGTCGGCATCCCGTTCGCGCTCTCGGCGACCCCGGCATCGATCCGGATGGCGCCGCCGCTGGTGGGCGAGCACAGCGACGCCATCCTCGCCGAGGCCGGCTATTCGCAGGCCGCGATCGCCCGGCTCGCCGAGCTCGGCGTCATCTGACCCCGGACCGGTGCGGGTCTGCACGGACCCCTCCCGGACGGGCCGATACCCGCTGCTAGACTCCGCCGATGACCGACTCCCGCGAGCGCTGGGCGCTGATCCTCGGTGGCTCCTCCGGCATGGGCGAGGCGACGGCTCGGACCCTCGCCGCCGCCGGCTACAACATCTGCGGCGTTCATCTCGACTTCCGGGCCAGCCTCGCCCGCGTTGAGGAGCTCAAGGCCGAGCTGGCCGCCACCGGCCGCGAGGTCCTGTACATCAACATGAACGCGGCCGACGACGAGAAGCGGGCCGGGGCCCTCGCCGACCTCGGCGCTCGCTTCGCCGCCGCGCGCCAGGCCGGCCGCGAGCCCTACGTCCGCGTGGTCATGCATTCGCTCGCGTTCGGCAGCCTCGTGCCGTTCATCACCGACGACCCGAAGGCCGCCGTCGATCGGAAGAAGATGGAGATGACCCAGGACGTCATGGCGAACAGCCTCGTCTACTGGGTCCAGGACCTCTACCGTGGCGGCTTCCTCGGCAAGGGGTCGAAGGTCTTCGCGATGACCTCCGAGGGCTCGACCCGGGTCGTCCCGTCCTACGGCGTGGTCTCGTCGGCCAAGGCGGCGCTCGAGTCGCACGTTCGCCAGCTGGCCATGGAGCTGGCTCGAACGGGCGCCGGGATCACCGTCAACGGGATCCGGGCCGGGGTCACCGTGACGCCGGCTCTCCTCAAGATCCCCGAAGCCCAGACGATGATCGACATCACGATGAAGCGGAACCCGACGGGTCGGATGACGACGCCGCAGGACGTCGCGAACGCGATCCTCGCGCTGTCCGGCGAGGGCACCGACTTCATCAACGGCGACATCATCAGCGTCGACGGCGGGGAGTTCATCACCGGCTCCTAGCCGGGTGCCGCGCACCCCGCGCGGACTCGGCACGTGCGCGATGCGCCGGGCTCCGATGGTCCCGACCGGGACGGGCGCTTCGGCCCTGTAGGAGCGGCCCGCGCGGGCCTGATGCTGGCGATGCCGGGTTCGCTCGGCAGCCGACCATGACATCCCCGTGAGGTCCCCGATCGTGACACGCACCCCGACCGCCCCTGTTTCCCGACGCGCGCGTCGGACGCAGGCCCGCCTCGAACAGCCGGTCCAGCGATCCCGGACCGGCCGAACCCCCGCCCGGCGTCCGGCCTGGCGGTCGCCGATGGCCCTCGTCTCGGTGGCCGCGCTCGTCGTGGGTGCGGCTCTCGTGCTCGTCGCGACGCGCCCATCGACGGGCGGGAGCGGTGCCGACCTCGTCATCCCGCCGGTCACCTACATTGCCAGCCTCGATGACGGCACGACGATGGGCTCGAACGCTGCGCCCGTCGTCGTCGAGATCTTCGCCGACTTCCAGTGCCCGGCGTGCAAGCAGTTCGTCATGACCCAGCTGCCGCAGCTGGTGACCGACTTCGTGAAACCGGGCATCGTTCGCCTGGAGGCCCGGGACATCGACATCCGCGGTTCGAGCAACCCGGATGAATCGCTGGAGCTCGCCGCCGGCGCTTTCTGCGCGGCCGAGCAGAACCGCTATTGGCAGTTCCACGACCTCGTCTTCTGGAACCAGGGCCGCGAGAACCGGGGCGACCACAACGCCGCGTTCATCTCCAGGGTCGCGGACCAGGCGGGCGTCGACATGGCGGCCTGGAGCACCTGCAACGCCCGGACCGATATCCGCCAGCCGATCAAGGTCCGGACGGCATCCGCCCTATCGGCCGGCATCGACTCGACGCCGACGCTCCGGATCAATGGAACGAACTACGTCGGCGTGCCCGACTACGCCAAGCTCTCCGCGTTGATCACCCGGCTCGCCGGCGTCACGAGTCCGGCGCAGTCGCCATCGCTCGCGCCCACGTGATGCGGCGGGCGACCGTCCGGCCGATCTTCGGCGTCCATCCCGGGATCATCCTCGCGGTCCTGGACGTGATCGGGCTCGCGATCGCCACGTACCTCTCGACCGTCGAGCTGAGCGGCGGCGTTCCCGTCTGCGGCCCGATCCACGGCTGCGAGGAGGTCGCCCGCAGCGAGTACAGCCGGATCGGCGGGATCCCAGTGGCCGTGTTCGGGGTCGGGCTGTCGCTGCTCCTCCTCAGCCTCGCCATCGCCTGGTGGCGGACGAACCTGTACGCGCTGCTGCTGGCCCACTACGGGCTGTCGCTGGCCGGCGTCCTGTTCGAGCTCTACTTCCTCTACCTGCAGGTCTTCGTGATCGGCGCGGTCTGCATCTGGTGCACGAGCTACGGCCTATCGCTGATTCTCCGATTCGTGATCGCCCTCGTCGTCTGGCTCCGCGGCGCGCCGACGGTCATCGAGGATCCGGGCGCCTGACAAGAGCCCGGTCCGAACCAACCGGGCCCTGCCCCGGGGAACGGGTGCGCGCGCGGCGAACGTCGGGGCTCAGGCCGCTGGGATGGCCGGTGGGGCAGCAGCCGCACCGCCGCTCGTTGAAGCGGCGCTCTGCGGGCTGGCCAGGGGCGCGCCCGGCACGTAGATGACCGTTCTCGCGGCTTCGGCTTCCCGGATCTTCTCGCGATGGAAGGCGATCAGATCGTCGAGCTCGGTCATGATGGACGCCAGGTTAACGAGCGGCTTGCCGGCCTTGCGGTCCATCTCGGCCATGAGGTTCGAGAGCCACTCGAAGTGTTCCAGGATCGTCGGGTCACCGGTTTCGGCGCGCCGTCTCCGGGCTCGCGGGCCGAGCATCGCCCACCAACCCTGGGCCGCGTCGGACTCCCACTCCCAGAGGAGCTTCGCGCTGCGATGGCCCTTGCGGGTGAGCAGGGCGTAGCGCTCCCAGAGGGCCCCGAGGGCCCTCGCCGACACGTCGGGAACGTGCGCGGGGTCGACGCCGTCGCGGAGGGCGACGCAGATGTCGGCGGCGTGTCGCCGAAACGTTTCCGATGAGCCCTCTCGCTCCCACTCCTCGAGTTGCCCGACAGCGGTCGCCGAGGCCTGCATCCGGAGCTGGCGGTAGATAGCGAGGAACGTGATGATCAGGACGATCCCGCTGATTGCTGTCCAGAACCACTCCGACCCTGGCCCAATGAACGCCATCCCGTCGGTGTTGATGAGCTTCACGGCGACCCTCCTGCTGAAAACAACCGCGCCACGATACGGCGGCAGGTCGGCGTCGCCGCGTGAGATTCGCCGCGACACCGCGCGCTCGTCATAGACGTCGTGGGCCGGGGCGCCCTCACGTCCTCGCCGGCCCCCCCGCCGCGACGCTCCGGGATCGAGGATCCAGGCGCCTGAGATAGCGGCCGGCTGCCTCAGCTCGCGGGTCGGTCGGCCAGGATGCGGTCGATCTCGGCGACGAGCCGGAAGTCGCGCTCCGTGATCCCGCCCGACGCGTGGGTCCATAGCGTCAGGGTCAGGACGTTCCAGTGGATGGCGACATCCGGGTGGTGATCCAGTGCGTCGGCCGGGTCCGCGATCCGCGTCACGAGGTCGAGCGCCGATCGGAAGTCGCGCGTCTCCACGGTCCGCACGAGGTGGCCCTCGTCGAGCCGCCAGTCCGGCAATGCGGCGAGGCGGCGGCCGATCTCGGCGGCTGAGAGGAGGGGAGCGGCCGGCATCTCCGGATCGTAGTCCGTGAAGCGGCCGAGCGTGCCGTCTCAGTTGTGCGGGTCGCCGTCCCCGGCCACGAAGACGCCGATGGCGCCGCGGACGACGAAGTTGAAGGCGTGGGTCACGAACGGGTACATCCCGTCTTCCTGGGGGCTGAACTCGATGATCGCGCCCTGCGCCGGCGAGAGGTCGACGGCCTGGGCGCCCCAGCCGCCGGCGTTCCCCGGGGTCAAGGCGATCCCTTCCTTGATCACCGTGTCGAAGATCGTGCCGACGACGTGAAACGAGCTGTCGATGCTCGGGCCGGCGTCGAGGATGAAGACCCGGATCCGGCCCTTCGTCGGCACCGCGACCGGGTTGTCCTTGTACTGATTGGCGATCCCGTTGAAGGTCACGTAATCCGGCGCCGGCGCGCCCGAGCTCGCCTTCGCGTAGTCGACGGGCTGGCCCTGGGCGCCGAGGTACCACTCGTTCTGGACGAGCGCAATCTCCTTGTCGACCTTCGCGAAGCCGCCCTTCGGCTCGACGATGACCATTCCGAACATGCCGTTGGCGATGTGGTGCAGCGCCGGCGCCGTGCCGCAGTGGTACATCCAGACGCCCGCATAGTCGGCCTTGAACGTGTAGGTGAACGTCGCCCCGGGCTTGATCTCGACCATCTGGTCGTTCATCGCGGTCTGGCTGGCGTGGAAGTCGATCGAGTGGCTCATCGTTCCCTGGTTGGTCAGGTGGACGTGGACCGTGTCGCCGAGATGGACCCGGATCACCGGGCCGGGAACGGTTCCGCCGAAGGTCCACACGTGGACCACGAACCCGGCCGCGACCGTCATGTCCTTCTCGATGATCCGCAGGTCGATGTCGTGCTCGGTGCCCGTCATGACCGGCGGCGCCGTCGCGTCACGGAGCGTGTACGGCGTTGCGTTCGGGTCGGCTGAGGGCGCCGCGGCCACCCCGCCGGTGGTGGGCGGGGTCGAAGCCATCGCCGCCCCGGCGACCATGACCATGCCCTGCATGCCCGCCTCGGCGTGGCCGGGGATCGAGCACTTGAACGTGATCCCGTCGGCCGGGACGACCACCTTGACGCTCGCCGCCGGACCGCCGGCATCGACGCTCACCATGGTGCCGTCGGCAAACGTGAGGTTGTGGGTGATCGCACCCTTGTTCGTCAGGCGGAACTCGTAGGTGCCGGCCTTGTCCACGATGATGTTGCTCGGGTCGAAGCTGAGGTCGGCCGCAGTGACGTCGATCGTGCCCAGGACGTCGCTTGTCGCCGTCCCGCTCCCGCTCGACGCGCCGGGCTGAGCCGCCGCGACCGGGCTGAACGTCCAGTGCGGGGCCGGGGCGGCCGCGCAACCGGCGGCGATGACGGCGGCTGCGAGCAACGCCGCGGTGGTTCGGAGCCTGAGCATCGTTGGAGGTCCTCCGTGGGGCTCCGTCGCGCCAGAACGGCGTGGCGGGATCAATGCGTACTGATTCGGTACGAATATCGCCCGCCACCTTCGGGCCGGGCAGGGCCGATCGGCCCATCGATGGGTGACCGTCGGCCGGGCGATCAGGCCCCGTCCACGCTCCGGGAGACGAGCTCGGCCAGCGTTGCGACCCGGAGCTGGGTCCGGAGCGCGGTGCTCGCGCTGGCGAAGGCGTCATGGACGGCGCATCGGCCGCTCACCTGGCAGGCGCCGCCCCGGAGCACGCAGCGCGGGTCGGCGTCGCTCCCATCGACCGCATCGACGATCTGGAGCAGGTCGATGGCCACGGCGGGTGCGGCGAGCCGATAGCCGCCGCCTCGGCCGGGGCTGCCGACGACGAGGCCGCCGCGCCCGAGATCGCTTAGAACGTGGGCGACGAACCGACTCGGGATTCCGGTCTGGAGGGCGATTCGGCGCGCGCTCACCGGCGCCGCGCCGCCCGCGGTCCCGAGGGCGAGCATGGCCCGAACGGCATAGTCACCGCGGAGGCTGAGGCTGACGCGCATGGCCGCATCCTCGCGGATCGGCCGGGTCGGGACAGTGCCGAACGGCCCGCGAGACGTCCGTGGGCCGTACGAGTCACGGGCTGTCCCCGGTCAGGGCCCGTAACCGGTCAGCTCGACATACGCCTCGCCGCTCACCGGCGCCGCCTGGCCGAGCTTCGATCCCGAGACGACGTTCGATCCTTCCCAGTACACGACGCCCGTGGTCGGGCGGGTGTCGAGCTCCTGGTCATCGACGGTCGACCGCAGGTTCAGGAGGAGACCGAGCGATTGGCGCGCGTCGATGGTCCAGCCGGACGGGTAGGTGATCCCGGTTCGCGGGCTCCCCCAGAGGCCGCGGCCGTCAATGGCGAATCCAGTCGCGTCGAGGTGGGTCACCGCCCCCACCGCATCGACACGCGTCCCGTACACCAGGACGGGCTTCCGGTCCGCATCTCTGACGATCGAGAACATCAGGTCGGTGCCGTCGTCGAGGTTGAGCGCGAACCAGTCCCAACCGCCACCGCCGACCGAGATGAAGTCGCCCCACTGGTGATCGAACCACGCGGTCCCGGTCACGCTCAGGGGCGACCCGTCGAGGGCGAGGATTCCGGTCACGGCCATCCGCGTCCGCGAGTAGTAGTACGAGCCGCCGGCCGGCCCGAAGTCGATCCAGCCGATGCCGTCGTGGAGCGCCGGAGGCTTCGTCGATCGAAGGCCGAGATCCAACCCGAAGCTCCCGCCGGCCGCGGTCGCCTCCGTCGGCGACAGCCCGGCCTGGACGCGATCGACGCCGTCGCCGCCCGCGAGGTGCCAGGGCACGCGCTCCACCGAGCTCGGGTCGGCCGGGTCGAAGCCGACGACGGCGAGGTCGAAGCCGGTCGGGGTGCCGGCAGCGTCGCGTGGTGATCGGTCGGCGGCGGGGCCGACCTGCGTCCGCTGGGCGTACAGGAACCGGCCCGCGGTTTCATCCGTGAGCGCCAGGTGCGAGGCCCACGTGACCGGCACGGCGCCGCGTTCAGCGCGGAAGATGACGGCCTCGAACCCGAAGAGCCGGCCGTCCGCCGCGACGAGATGGCCCGTGTAGTACCACCACTCGGTCAGGCGATCGTGCGGGCCGTCGTCACGGGGCAGCTCGATGGCCACCGGATCGGCGGGGCGCGCGGCCGGCGGGGTCGCCGTCGGCGGGGCCGTGACCGGGAAGGTCGGGTTGGCGAGGATCGGCGTGCCGGAGAAGCCGCAGCCGGCGACGATCGCACCGACGAGGAGGATGGCGACGACGGGGCGGATCACGGACTTCACGAGTGCCCCTCCACCGGCTGCTCCAGAGCCGGGAGGCGGCGGGCGATGACGTCGGGCAGCCACCAGTTCCAGTGGCCGAGGAGCCGCATCGTGGCCGGCACGAGGAGGGCCCGCACGATCGTCGCGTCGAGGGCCACGGCGATCGCGATCCCGAGCCCGAGGGCCTTGATGAGGACGATGTCGGCGAAGGCGAACGAGCCGGCCACGACGACGACGATGAGCGCGGCCGACGTCACGATCCGGCCGCTGCGTTCCAGGCCATGGGCGACGGCGGCCCGGTTATCCCCGGTCGCGTCCCACGTCTCGCGCATGCGGGTCAGCAGGAACACCTCGTAGTCCATCGACAGGCCGAACAGGACGCAGAACAGGATCACCGGCTGGGTCGTCTCGACGAACCCGAGCGGGCGGGTGCCGAGGATCGCCGACAGGTTGCCGTCCTGGAAGATCCAGACGAGGGCGCCGAA
>Ga0070708_100002638_pt1 | contig 13882 bp, 10 predicted proteins | sample KBSK5503metaG_FD_65469 | JGI IMG/M metagenome (GOLD analysis project Ga0070708, IMG submission 65469) | Corn, switchgrass and miscanthus rhizosphere microbial communities from Kellogg Biological Station, Michigan, USA - KBS K5-50-3 metaG | ecosystem: Host-associated > Plants > Roots >...
CTCGACAAGAACACCGACGTCGGCGCGATCAACTCGCGGGCCCAGCTCGAGAAGATCACCGAGCTCGTCGCGGCCGGCCGGGCCGAGGGCGCCGAGATGTACCAACCGGCCTGTGACCTGCCGGATCGGGGCTACTTCTTCCGCCCGACGCTCTTCACGAACGTGGCCCAGTCGAGCCGGATCGCGCGCGAAGAGATCTTCGGGCCGGTCCTGTCGGTGTTGACCTTCCGGACGCCCGAGGAGGCCGTCGAGAAGGCGAACAACACGCCGTACGGGCTGTCGGCCGGCGTCTGGACGGACAAGGGATCGCGGATCCTCCACATGGTCAAGCGGATGAAGGCCGGCGTCGTCTGGGCGAACACGTTCAATCGGTTCGATCCCACGTCGCCGTTCGGCGGCTACAAGGAGTCGGGCTTCGGCCGCGAGGGCGGGATGCACGGCCTCCACGCCTACGTCCGGCTCGAGGACCGCTGACGTGGCGCCCGATCGGATCGACGTCCGCAAGACGTACAAGCTCTACATCGGCGGCGCGTTTCCCCGCTCCGAGAGCGGCCGCTCCTATCCGATCGCGGCTGCGAACGGGGATCCCCTGGCGAACGCGCCGCGCGCCTCGCGGAAGGACCTCCGCGACGCGGTCCGGGCCGCTCGAAAGGCCGCCCAGCCGTGGGCCGACAAGACCGCGATGAACCGCGGTCAGGTCCTCTACCGGGTCGCGGAGCTCATGGAAGGCCGCCGCGACCAGTTCGTCGCGGAGGTCGCGGCCGCCGAGGGCCTCCGGGAGGGCCGGGCCCGCGCCGTCGTCGAGCGGGCGATCGACCGCTGGGTCTGGTACGCCGGCTGGGCCGACAAGATCGCGCAGGTCCTCGGCTCGTCGAACCCGGTTGCCGCGCCGTACTTCAACTTCACGATCCCCGAGCCGACGGGCGTCGCCGGGATCGTCGCCCCGGAGACGAGCAGCCTGCTGGGACTCGTCTCGCGCCTCGCGCCGCCGCTCGTGGCCGGCAACGCAGTCGTGGTGTTGGCCTCGGAGACCCGGCCGCTACCGGCGATCAGCCTGACCGAGGTGCTGGCCACGTCCGACGTGCCGGGCGGGGTCATCAACGTCCTGACCGGCTTCCGGCAGGAGCTCGTCCCCGTCCTGGCCGGCCACGTCGACGTCGACGCGATCGACGTCTGGGGCGTGCCGGCCGATCTTCGAACCGACGTCGAGATGGTCGCCGCCGACAACGTCAAGCGGTTGGCGCGGCGCCCAGCCGGCGTCACCGACGCCCGGTTCGACTGGCTCGACGACCGCGCCTCCGAGCGGCCGGAGTGGATCGCCGCCTACCTCGAGATGAAGACCGTCTGGCATCCGATCGGAGTCTGACCTTCCCGCGAAACGCCCGTGCTGAACTCCTAAACGTTCAGTATTGACTGAAACTTCTGAACGATCTACATTCTCGCCATGACTCCCGGCGAGAGCCAGTTCGTGGAAGAGATGGGCCAGTTCCTCGGGTCGATCGGCATGACGCCGATGGCCGGCCGAATGTGGGGCTACCTGCTCATCTGCGAGCCGCCAGAGCAGACCGCGGCCGAGATCTCGGAGGCGCTCCAGGCAAGCCGCGGCGCGATCAGCGGAACGGCCCGCCTGCTCGCCGGGCCCGGCCTGATCCGCCGGTCGACGAAACCCGGCGATCGACGGGAGTACTTCAGCGCGCCGCCGGAGGCGCTCGACTCCATGCTCGCCAGCGCCAGCGCGATCTACCGCCAGATGCGCGAGATCGCCGAACGCGGGCTGGCCGCGACGGTGGATCGCTCCCCGAGCGCCCGCGCTCGTCTCCAGGAGTTCCGCGACGTCATGGAGTTCGTCGAGCGCGAGATCCCGATCGTCGTCGGCCGCTTCCTCAGCGAACGCAACCCAAACGTCGGCGCCCGCCGGCAGGAAGGATCCCGATGACCGCGATCATTCAGACCGAGAAGCTCACGAAGCGCTATGGCTCGCATCGGGGCATCGTCGACATCGACCTCGCGGTCAACGAAGGCGAGGCATTCGGGTTTCTCGGGCCGAACGGCGCCGGCAAGACGACGACCATCCGCGTCCTGCTCGACCACATTCGGCCGACCGGCGGACGGGCGACCGTGTTCGGCATCGACACGACCGTCGACCCGGTCGCGATCCATCGCCGGATCGGGTACCTGCCCGGTGAGTTCACGCTCTACGACAAGCTGACTGGCGGCCAGACGATCGAGTATTTCGCGAACCTGCGCGGCGGTGTCGAGCCGCGCTACCAGGCCGACCTGGTGGCCCGACTCGACATCGATCCGAGCCGCAGGTTCCGGGAATACTCGAAGGGCAACAAGCAGAAGATCGGCCTGGTCGTCGCGCTCCAGCACCGTCCGGACCTCCTCATGCTCGACGAGCCGACCTCGGGCCTCGACCCGCTCGTCCAGCAGACGTTCTACGAGGTCATCCGCGAGGCGAAGGCCGAAGGCCGGACGATCTTCCTCTCGAGCCACATCCTGAGCGAGGTCGAGAAGACCTGCGACCGCGTCGCGATCATCCGCGAGGGCCAGCTCATCAAGGTCGACCGGGTCGAGGCGCTCCGCGACCTCGCCCACCACCAGGTCGAGATCCGATTCGCCGGCGACGTCCCGCTGGGCGCCTTCGCGGCGCTTCCGGGCGTGAGCGACGTGACGACCGAGGACCACACGCTGCGGATGCGCGTCTCGGGTCCGATCACGCCGGTCGTTCGCGAAGCGGCCGGTTACGAGCTGCTCGACTTCGTCAGCCGCGAGCCCTCCCTCGAGGAGACGTTCCTCGCGATGTACGGCCACGAGGCCGGTCAGGCGGCCTGAGGTGACGTCCGACGTCCGACGCCAGCCATCGGCTGCGGTCCCCAATCCGGTTCCGCTCACGCGGCGGCTCTACGGCCTCGGCAGCATCTTCGGCAAGACGATCCGCGACTCGCGGCGCGCGACAATCATCGTCGGCGCCGTGCTGGGCATCCTCCTCATCGGAGTCGGCAAGGCGATCGTCACGGAATTCGCGACCGTCCAGTCGCGACAGGAGCTGGGCGACCTCATCCGGTCGGTCCCGCCGATCCTGCAGGGCCTGGCCGGCAAGGTCGTCAACGTCGAGACCCTCGGTGGCTACCTCACCTACAAGTACGGAACGTTCTTCCCCCTCATCGTGAGCCTGTGGTCGATCCTCGCCCTCTCCGGCACGCTGGCCGGGGAGGCGCGCCGGGGGAGCCTGGAGTTCGTCGCCGCGGCGCCGATCTCGCGGCGGCGGATCGTGCTCGAAAAGCTCTCCGGGCACATCGTGGCGCTCACGATCGCCTGCGCCCTGATCTTCCTCTCGATCCTCGTCGTCGCGTCGTTCGCGACACTGCCGGGCGACGCGCTGCCGCTCTCCGCCGCCGCCGGCTACGCCATCTGGCTCGAGCTCATGGCCCTCGCCGCCGGCTCGGTCGCGTTCGTGCTTGCTCCGTTCCTGGGTCGGGGAAATGCGGTCGGGATCGCCGGCGCGATCATGTTCGCCGGGTTCATCCTCAATGGCTACCAGGCGGCCATCCCCGAGCTCGCGCCGCTGGCGAACCTGACCTGGTTCGGCTGGACGAGCAACCACATCCCGCTCGCCGGCGTGGATGACTGGCCATCTGTCGCTCTCGTCGCCGTCGTGGCCATCGCGCTGCTCGTCGTGGGCGTCGAGGCGTTCGTCCGCCGCGACATCGGGGTGACCAGCTCGATCCCGACGCCGAGCCTGCCGCACGCGCTCGTCGGCCTCCGTGGCCCGGGGGGCCGGACGGCTGGTCACAACCTTCCGACCGCGCTCGCCTGGGGGATCGGCCTCGCGATCTTCGGCCTGGTCATCGCCGGCTCCGGGCGATCGTTCACGGCGCAACTGAACAACTCCCCCGACTTCGTCCGGCTCCTCCAGACCGTCTTCCCGGGCAGCGACATCGGCAGCGTCGGCGGCTTCCTCCAGCTCGTCTTCGTTGAGTTCGGGTACATCCTCGCGGGCCTCGCGGCAGCCACCCTCGTGGCGGGCTGGGCCTCGGATGAAATGTCCGGCCGGCTCGAGCTCCTCCTCGCCTCGCCGTTCGCCCGCGCGCGCTGGGTGGTCGCGGGCGGCCTTGGGGTGTTCGCCGGGATTGGCGTGTTCACGCTCCTCGCCATCGTGGGGATCGCGATCGGTGCCCTGATCACCGGCGGCGACATCGCGACACCCATCACGGGCACGCTCGCGCTGGGCCTGTACGGGATTGCCCTGGCCGGGATCGGGGTCGCGATCGCGGGCGTGTTCGGCAGCGGCGTCGCCGGCCCGGCGGTCGCGCTCCTCACGATCCTGACGTGGCTGGTCGACATCCTCGCGCCGGCATTCAAGCTGCCCGATGCGATCCATCAGCTCGCGCTGACCGCGCATTACGGCCTGCCGATGCTCGGCCACTGGGATGTCGTCGGGATCGTGGCCTCGCTGCTCCTCGCATTCGGCGGGCTCGCCGTCGGGGCCTGGGGCTTCAATCGGCGCGACATCCGGAGCTGACGCCGGCTGATCCTTCTGGGCGCGCCCGCGCGACCCTTGCCTCGGACGCCATCGCGCTCCGTAGACTGCCCGCGTGGATCCCCTCGTCTTCGGCCTGGTCGCCGGTGCCGCCGTCCTCCACGTCACCTGGAACGTCCTCCTCAAGACCGCTGGGGATCCGCTCCGCGCGGCCGCGGTCGGGATGGCGACGGCGGCGGCCGTCATCTGCCCTGGTGCCGCCGTCGGCTGGCTCGTGGCCGGGCGACCCGCCGTTCCCGCGGAGGCGATCGGCCTTTCGGTCGTCTCGGGCTTCGTGGAAGCGCTCTACTTCGCGTTCCTCGCCGCCGCCTACCGCCGCGGCGACCTGTCGATGGTCTACCCCCTGGCGCGGGGGACGGCGCCGCTGCTGGCGGTCGCGATCGGAACGCTCGTGCTCGGCGAGCGGCTCGGGCCCGTCGGCGACGTCGGCGTCGGGCTGCTCCTCGTCGGGCTGCTGTCGCTACAGCGACCGTGGCGGTACCTCCGCGCCTCGGGTCGCGAGGGTGGGGGAGCCGCCGGCTTTGCCCTCCTGACCGGCGTCGCGATCGCGTCGTACTCGGCGGTCGATCGCGTGGGCGTCCGCCAGACCGAGCCATGGATCTACGCCGGATTGATCTGGGCCTCGTGCGCAATCTTCCTGTGGGCCTACGTCTGGGCCTACCGCCGCCAGGTCGCCCGGCGAGCGGTCGCCGCCGAGCTGGGGTCACCTGGATCGGCCGCGTGGTTCTCGAAGCGGCGGGCGGGGATCGGCGGCCTGCTCACGCTCGGCGCCTACCTGATGATCCTCGAGGCCTTCACCGTTGCGCCGCTGAGCGCGGTCGCTCCGCTTCGCGAATCGGCGATCGTGCTCGCCTCGGGCTGGGGGTCCTTCCGGCTCGGCGAAGCCGCCGACCGCGTCGATGCAGCCCGCCGGATCGGGGCCGCGGCGCTGGTCGTCCTCGGGGCGATCCTCCTGGCGATCGACTGACGGACCGCGCGCGTCGCGAGCGGCGGCCGTCACGTTGACGTGGCGCCGGCGGTGTCGCAGGCTCGCGATGGGCGGACCATCGCAGCGACAGGATCGCGGGAGGGCCACGGCGTGACGAGCCAGCCAGGATCGACCCGGCTGGAGGAGCTCGCCGGCGAGCCGCACCGCCGGTACAACCCGCTCCTCGACGAGTGGGTCCTGGTCTCGGCCGGGCGAGGCGATCGCCCATGGCAGGGTGAGGAACAACGAACGGTTCGGAGCAACCTCCCGGCCTACGAACCGGCCTGCTACCTGTGCCCGCGCAATCGGCGGGCCGGCGGCGACATGAACCCGGATTACGCCTCGACGCTGGTGTTCACGAACGACTTCGCCGCCCTTCGGCCGGACACGGTCGCGCTCGGGTTCGAGGACGGCCTGCTCCGGGCCGAGACCGAGCCCGGGACCTGCCGCGTCGTGTGCTTCTCGCCGCGCCACGACCGGACGCTGTCGGCGATGCTGGTGGACGAGATCCGTTCCGTCGTCGACGTCTGGGCCGACCAGACGGCCGAGCTCGGTCAGCGGTACCCGTGGGTCCAGGTGTTCGAGAACCGGGGCGAGCTCATGGGCGCCTCGAACCCGCATCCTCACGGCCAGGTCTGGGCCGGGATGGCCCTGCCGCGTGACGCAGCGCGCGAGGACCGGGCCCAGGCCGCCCACCACGCGGCCCACGGCAGCCCCTTGCTCCTCGATCACCTCGCCCAGGAGGCCGGTGGCCCTCGGGTCGTCGACGAGAACGAGGACTGGCTCGCCCTCGTCCCGTTCTGGGCGGCGTGGCCCTACGAGACGATGCTCGTCGCACGCCGCCCCTCGAGTCGCCTCCCGGACCTGGACGATGTCGGACGCGACGCGCTCGCGAGGATCCTGAGGAACCTCCTCGCCGGGTACGACGCCCTGTTCGGGGTGCCCGCCCCGTACTCGATGGGCTGGCACCAGGCGCCGTTCCGCGGCCAGGCCGAGGAGCACTGGCAGCTCCACGCGCACGTCCTCCCGCCGCTCCTCAGCGCGTCGGTCCGCAAGTTCATGGTGGGCTACGAGCTCCTCGCCGAGACGCAACGAGACCTGACGCCGGAACAGGCGGCGGAGCGACTGCGCGCCGCCCTCGGCTGACGGGTCGCCGGTGACCTCACCCGCCGGCCCGGCGACGCCGGTTAGAGCTGGCTGGCGTCCGTGGAGACGCCCGGTCGGGCGTCGTTCCGTCGCGCGAACAGCGGCCGCGTCCCGTATCGGGAGTTGACAAGGGCGATCCCGCCGATCACCAGGACGGCACCGAGGAGGGTCGACGAGGCGATCGGCTCGCTCAGGACGATCGCGCCGAGCGCGATCCCGTAGACCGGCAGCAGGTAGGCCACGAGCGACGTGCGCGTCGCCCCCCAGCGCTGGAGGATCCGGAAGAACAACAGGTAGGCCATCCCCGAGCCGAGGAGGCCCAGCCAGACGACCGCGAAGATCGACTCGGGCACGAACCTCACCTCGAGCGGCCGCTCGACCGTGAACGCGAGGATGGCGACCACGAGCAGCCCGAACCCGACCTGGAACAGGGCCGGGATCATCGGTCGCAGCCCATGGATGTGCGCCCGGGCGTAGACCGCGCCGAACCCGTACGAGATCGTCGCCCCGACGAGGGCCAGCTCCCCGAGCGAGTTCGCCGAGCCGAGGTCGTTGACGTTGAAGCCCACGAGGATGGCGACCCCCACGAATCCAACGGCGAGGCCGGCGATCCGGTTGAGGGTGATCGTCTCGCCCTTGAGGAAGATCGCCGCGATCACGATCACGAACAGCGGCACGGCCGAGTTGATGACCGCGGCGAGCGATGAGGTGATGTTCGGGACGTTCTCGGCGAAGGTGATGAGCGAGAACGGGATCGCGATGTTGACCACGCCCATGACGAAGAGATGGCCGTACATCCGCGGCTCCCGGGGGAGCGGCTCCCGGAAATACGCGACCACGGAGGCGAGGAGCGCGAACCCGATCACGAGCCGCAAGGTGATCAGGCTGAACGGCGGCAGGCCGTGATCGACGCCGATCTTGATGAACAGGTAGCTGCTGCCCCAGAAGAAGCCGAGGAGCAGGAACAGGAACCAGTCGAGGCGGGAGCCGCGCGTCGTCATGGGACCTCATGATCGCAGATGTGGAGGCGGTTGGCCTAGCGATCTGGGCCAAGTCTCGCCGGCCGGGGCCGTCACCAGTCGAAACACGCCCGTCGGCGGGTTCGTTGCATGGATCGTCGCTCACGAACATGCCAGGGATCGGCAGGTATCCGCCGCCGGTCCAGACGCAGCCCGATCATGGCCGGTACGATCCGCGGGCGAGGAGGCGGGATGCGACTCTGGGGCGGCCGGTTCACCGACGACGGCGAGGAGGCAGACGAACGCGTGGCGGCGTTCACCCGCTCGATCGACGTCGACCGCGAGCTGGCCCTCGACGACCTCGACGGCTCGATCGCCCACGTTCACGGCCTCGGGCACGCCGGCATCCTCACCGACGAGGAGGTGTCCACCCTTGTCGGCGGGCTGTCGGGCCTCCGGCGGGACGTCGAGAACGGCGAGCTGCGCTGGGATCCGACGCTCGAGGACGTCCATCTCAACCTCGAGTCAGCGCTTGCCGAGCGGCTCGGGCCGATCGCCGGCAAGCTCCACACCGGTCGCTCCCGGAACGACCAGGTGGCGACGGACCTCCGTCTCTGGACGCGTCGGGCGATCGATCGCCTGGACGCCGGCCTCGTCGAGTTCGAGCGAGCGCTCGTCGACCTCGCCGAGCGCGAACGCGAGGCGATCCTCCCGGGCACGACCCACATCCAGCCTGCCCAGCCGGTGCTGCTCGCCCATCACCTCCTCGCCTACGTCGAGATGGCCGAGCGCGATCGGGGCCGGCTGGCCGACGCTCGTCGACGGGTGAACGTAAGCCCCCTCGGAAGTGGCGCGCTCGCCGGTGCCGGCTATCCCCTGGACCGGGAGCGGACGGCGGGCGAGCTAGGGTTGGACGGGGTGACCGCGAACTCGCTCGACGCGGTCGGCGACCGCGACTTCGTCGTCGAGACCCTGGCGGCGGTCGCGCTCGGCATGGTCCATCTCAGCCGGCTCGCGGAGGAGGTCACGTGGTGGTCGAACCCGCGCTTCGGGTTCGTCCGGGTCGCGGACGGCTACTCCACCGGCAGCTCGATGATGCCGAACAAGCGCAACCCGGACCCCGCGGAGCTCGTCCGCGGCCGGAGTGCCGGCGCGATCGCGGCGGTGACCGCGATCCTCGGGATCCTCAAGGGGCTGCCCCTCGGCTACCAGCGCGACCTCCAGGAGGACAAGCCGCCCCTGTTCTCGTCCGTGGCGTCCTACGAGGCGTCGCTCGGCGTCATGGCCGGCCTGCTGTCGACGCTGACGGTCGACCGCGAGCGGATGCGGGCCGCGGCCGACGAGGGCTACACGACGGCGACGGCCGGGGCCGACGCCCTCGTCCGGCGGGGCGTCCCGTTCCGCACGGCCCACCACGTCGTGGGGTCGCTCGTCGGGCGAGCCGAGCGCGACGGCATCCCGACCCTCGCCGGGCTGTCGGACGAGGCCGTCGTCGAGGCCCTTCGGGCTGCCGATGATCCAACGGCGCATGCGCTCGCCGGAGAGCCAGGGATCGGGGCCACGATTCTGGCGGCCGCATCGGTCGAGGGCTCGATCGCCGCGGCTGACGTCATCGGCGGGACCGCGCCGGCGCGCGTCGCGGCGGCGCTTGCCGCGGTCCGCAACCGCCTCGACGATCCCGGCTAGAGCTCGAGCGTCGTCGCGATCGTCACGTCGCGGACGAGGTGCGGATCGCGCGCCCAGGCGGTCGCAAGGATCAGGTGGAACTGGGCCGAGGCCTTGCCGTGGGGGAGCTCGATCGTCGGGAGCGGCGTGTCGCTGAGCGCGCCGTCGAACGGGATCGTCAGCTCGCCCTGGACCTCCGCGCTCGGGACGAGGACCGCCGCCCACGGCGTGATCGTCTCGTGCTTGCCGTTCGAGACGGTCGCGTCGACCTTGACCCGGATCTCGGCGCGGATCTCCTGGAGCCGGCGGGCCGCCGCCGACCGGAGGATGACCCCGCCGTGGAAGCCGGCGCCGGAGCAGAGCGGGAGCGGGTCCAGCGTGATCGCCGCCGTCAGGTCGTCCGTGCCCGCGTCCGCCTCCGGGTAGAGCGCGAACTCGCCGACGGGGACCGCGCCAGCCCGGAGGAGCGCGACCGGTTGGACGACCCGGACGGGAGCCTCGATCGCGCTGTCGGGCCAGCCGGGGCGATCAAGCTTCGCCTCCAGCGTCCATGTCAGCCCGGCGACCGTCGCGTCGAGGCTGGCGGGACCGAGCGGCGGGACCGGCATCTGGAACGGCAACGTCCGGGCCTCACCGGGCGAGAGCGTGACCGGCCCGGACACCTGGACCGGCTCGCGGCGCAGCTCGTTTGTCGAGGTGACCGTGTGGGTCGAGGTGTGGCCCTGCCCGTCGGTCGTCGTCTCGTCGTGCTGCCAATGCTCGACCGCGACGAGCGCCACGACGAGCCCGCGGGCCTCGAAGGTGCCGTGGGCCGTGACCGCGATCGTGCCGTCCGTCAGGCGTCCCGGCACGAGCCGATCGGTCCCGAGGGTGACGAGCCAGTCGACCCCGTGGCTCGACGCCTTCCACGTCGACGTCATCGGTGCCCGATCACCGGTCGGGCGAGGTCGCTCGCCGGCGGCCACCCGCGGAACGCGCTACGGGTCCCGTTCGGGTCGGACGTCAATGGCCGCGACCGGCGGCGGCGAGCTCGACCCCGCTGCTGTCAGCGCGAGCAGCGGCAGGCCGATCGACAGCGGCGGCCCAGGCGGCGATCTCCGCTCGGCGCGTCACGGCGAGCTTCGCGAGGATGTGCTCGACATGGGAGCTCGCCGTCTTCGGCGCGATGTCGAGACGATCCGCGATCTCCGCGTTCGTCATGCCCGCGGCGATCAGCCGAGCGACCTCGAACTCGCGGGCGGTCAGCGGCCGCCACGGCTCCTCGAACGTGCCCCGCCCCCGGCCCACGCGCGCCAACTCGTCCGCCCTGGCGATCAGCGGCTCACTGCCGAGGCTTTCGGCGGTCGTCCGGACGGCGGCGAGCAGCGATGCCGCCTCACCGAACCGGTTGGAGCGCAACAGGCACTGGGCGAGGTCCAGCCGCGCCCACGAGGCTTCCCAGATCCGGCCTCGCTCGTCCCAACCACGCTGGGCGGCCTCGAGTGCCTCCCGGGCGGCGGTCAACGATCCCGCGGCCATGCGGAGCAGCCCTTCCGCGTGGGCGATCGCGGGGCCGGCGACGCCGTCCCAGCCGACCAACAGCGGCCGCATGCGCTCGAGCCAGCGCTCGCCGTCGTCGGGTCGGTGCGCAGCGAGCCGGGCGCGCGTGCCGGTGACGATGAACGGAATCAACAGCGCCCGCTCTCCGGTCGTCGACGCGAGCTCCAGGCCCTCCTCGCAGCGAGCGATCGCGGCGCTCGCGTCACCGGCCAGGAGGGCGACCTCGGCCAGCGCCCAGAGCGGCGTCAGGATGAACTGCACCTCGCCGATCCGCCGCCCGGAGGCCAGCGATTCGTCGAGCCAGCGACGGGCCTCCTCGGCTCGCCCGCGACCGAGGGCGACGAGCCCGATGACATCGAGCGATCCGATCACGCCCCGGCGGCAGCCGCGATCGACGAGCTCGTGGCGGGCGCGCTCGTCGGCCGCGTCCCAGCGCCCGGCGCCCCAGTCGAGCGTCGCCCGCGTCGTCGACATCATCTGCCGGCAGTGGGACTGTTCAATGGCGTCGGCGTACTGGAGGCCCTCGTGGAGCGCGATCTCCGCGGAGCGGTGGTCCATGATCCGCGCGGCCATGATCGCGAGGTTGCGATACCCGGTGACGCCCACCGACTCGAACCCGGCGTCTCGAGCTTCGCGGGCCGCCCGCATGCCGTCGCCCAGACCGGTTTCATACCGGCCATCGACGATGTCGACCCGGGCCAGGGTCAGGTCCGCCTCGAGGACCGTCTCCCGATCGCCGACGGTCTCGGCCAGCTCCCGAGCGACAAGGGCCTCGGCACGGGCGGCGGTGTAATCCGACGCAAGGAGTCGGTCGTTCGCTCGGACGCTCAGCAGGAACGCCCGGAGCTTCTCCCGCTCCGGGCTGACCGGGAGGCCGGCGATCTCGTCGAGGGCGCGCTCGGCGAACGAGAGCACCTCATCCTTCGGCGCACCGTCGCGGGCCGCCAGGACGGACATCGAGATGAGCATGCCCGCGGCGTCCAGCGGCCGTCCGGCTTCCTGGTAGAGCGCCCGAGCTCGGGTGGCGGCCGCCGTGCACTCTTCGTTGCGCTCGATCGCTCCCGCGGCGTCGGCGAACTTCTCGTGGAGCTCCGCCTGCTCGCCAACCGGCAGGTCGACGGGCATGTTGTCGATGGCCCTGCGGTAGAGCTCGTAGGCCTCGTGCCGGGCCGAGATGCGGCTTGCCTCCCCGGCTCCAGTCATCGCCGCTCGGAACGCCTGCGGCCGGAGGCCGGCACGCTCGTAGTGGCGCGAGGCATGGATGACATTGGCCCCCTCGAGGGTCATCCCGAACTCCGCGGCCTGGGCGTGGAACCGCCGCAGCTGTGACGGCGGGAGGTTGCCATAGATCGCGTCCCGGAGCAGCTGATGGCGGAAGTCGTAGTAGCCCTGGTCGATGTAGTGGAAGGGGTACAGGATCGACGCCTCCACCAGCTCGTCGATGGTGGGCTCGAGCTCCTTGAGCGGCCGGTCGACCATCCCGGCGATGACATCGGGGCTGAAGCACCGGCCCAGCACCGCGCCGGCGCGGGCCACGAGCCTGGCGTCGTCGGACAGGCGCCCCAGCCGCGCGAGCACGGCGTCGCCGATCGTGTCCGGCACGTGCGCTTCGCGGATCCGGCGACCGTCGGTCCGCGCATCGTCGTCGAGCGCCCCGAGGAGCTCCTCGATGTGGAGGGGGATGCCGTTCGTCCGCTCGTGGACGGCCTCGACGACGTCGCGCGGCGCCGGCAGCTCGCCGCCGAGGATGAGGGTCGTGGCGATCGCCGTCTCCTCGAGCGTCAGCGGCCGGAGCCGGGCCTCCTCGGCGTCGCGTTGGCTCAACATCCGGGCTCGCCATTCGCGATGGATGGAATCGGCCGGGAACTCGTCGGCGCGATATCCCGCGAGGAGGAGGAGGGGCACGTCGCTGCCATGACGCGCGAGCTCGCCGATCACCTCGAGGCTGAGCTCGTCGGCCCAATGCAGATCGTCGAAGACCAACATCGTCGGCCGGTCGATCGCATCCAGGATCCGGTCGGCGGCGCCACGGACGAGCAGGCGCCGCGAGCCGAGCGCGTCGCCGTCGTGCGCCCCGTCCATCGCCAGCAGGTCCGGACCGAGCGTCCCGAAGGCCGGGTTCTCGCGCATGCTGTTGGCCATCTCGCGGATCGATGCGAGGGGAACATCCCGGTCCTGCGGCGCGACGCTTCCGCCCTCGACCCGAAGGCCGGCCGCCGTGGCCTTGCGGACCGTCGCCCGGATGAGCCGCGTCTTGCCGAGCCCAGCTTGGCCGGACAGGAAGAGCGTGTGACCACGGCCCTGGGCGGCTTCCGCGACGAGCCCATCAAGGAGCTCGAGCAGGTCGTCTCGGCCGACGATGACGGGACAAAGCACAGACCCGACACGGCTCATGGCCCGCAGTGTACGGCGAGCCGTCTCGTGCGCATCGGTCGTTCGACCGATGGGGTCCTCGGCGTCGGCAACGCGGTCGTACCATCGTTGCGTGCTGACACCAGAGACGATCCGGCAGGCGCCGAAAGCGCTCCTGCACGACCATCTCGATGGCGGCCTCCGGCCGGCGACGGTCGTCGATCTCGCCCGCGAGTTCGGCTACGACCGCCTGCCGACGACCGACGTCGACGAGCTGGCGGCCTGGTTCCGTCGTGGCGCCGACCGCAAGTCCCTCGAGCTGTACCTCGAGACCTTCGCCCACACCGTCGGCGTCCTCCAGGAGCGCGACGCGATCGTCCGGGTCGCCGCTGAGTGCGCGGAGGACCTCGCCGCGGACGGCGTCGCCTACGCCGAGGTCCGCTACGCGCCCGAGCTTTCGACCGAGCGGGGGATGACGCTCGACGAGGTCACCGAGGCGAACCTCGAGGGGTTCCGGATCGGGATGGAGCGGGCGGCGGCCGCCGGGACGCCCGTCGTCATGAAGATGATCGTGACCGCGATGCGCCAGGCGGCCCGCTCCGTCGAGGTCGCGAAATGCGCCGTCCGCTGGCGCGACGCCGGTGTCGTCGGGTTCGACGTCGCCGGACCGGAGAAGGGCTACCCGCCGACGCGCTACCTCGATGCGTTCGA
>Ga0070708_100002639_pt1 | contig 13879 bp, 12 predicted proteins | sample KBSK5503metaG_FD_65469 | JGI IMG/M metagenome (GOLD analysis project Ga0070708, IMG submission 65469) | Corn, switchgrass and miscanthus rhizosphere microbial communities from Kellogg Biological Station, Michigan, USA - KBS K5-50-3 metaG | ecosystem: Host-associated > Plants > Roots >...
GCGAGCGTCCGCGGGGTGGCATTCGGGTGGGCGAAGGTCGCGGTATCCATGACGATCCCCGCCATCAGCACGGCGGCGAGATCGTCTGGACCGTCGCCCGCTCCGGTCGAGGCAAGGGGCACGCCGAGAGCGACCGCGAGCAGGGCCACCATCTCGCACGTCGCCGCCGCCGCGGGATCGACCCAGTCCGCCGGGCCGGCGTCCGTGTTCGAGGCATGGTGATCGACGATGACCCGGGGCAGCCGGGCGAAGAGCTCGGCGTGACGATCCCCGAGGTCGCCGAGGCGCTCGAGCGAGCCACAGTCGCAGACCACGAGGAGGTCCGGCTCGGCGCCCGGATCGGGATCGAGACGAAAACGGTCCATGCCCGGCAGGAACGCATAGAGCGGCGGCACCGGATCGGCGCAGAGGAGCTGGGCGGTTCCGCCTGCATGCTCGACGATCGCCGCGATCCCGAGGGCCGCGCCGAGCGTGTCGGCATCGGGGTTCTCGTGACTGGCGATGAGGGCGCGCCGAGCGGCACCGATGCGCCCGGCGACGGCGCCGGGCACGTCCCCGAGCCAGGGTCCGAGGTCGACGGTCATCGGCGACGAGCGGGTCGTGATCCGCCGGGACGACGCTTCGGTCGAGACGGCCGCTTGTGGGCCGGCGCCGCGTCTCCGCTCGGGCCCGGATCAGGCGCATCGCCTTCATGCGGCAGCCGAAGGACCGGGGTGGGCAGCGTTTCGGCCGGCGCAGGAGCGTCGTCCGGCATTGATCCGGCCTCGAGGTCGGCCAGGAGCTGCAGGATCCGGGTCCCCCGCTGGGCGGTCTCGTCGAGCTGGACATGGAGCTCGGGGATCTTCCGGATCCGAAGCCGCGGGCCGAGCTGGCGGCGGACGAATGGCATCGCCCGCGAGAGGGCCTGCAAGGTCGCGCGTCGCTCGTCCGGCTGGCCGATCACGCTGACCCAGACGCGGGCGTGACTGAGGTCGGGCTCGGTCTCGACATCGGTGATCGTCGCGAAGCCGATGCGCGGGTCGCCGATCTCCCGGCTCAGGATCGCCCCGATCTCCTGCCGGAGGAGCTCATCGATGCGGTCGGTCCGCTGCGTCATCGTTGTCGAGCCCGTCCCGCCAGGATCGGGCGTCGTTGGAACCGGCCGTCGCCGATTCCGGGCGAGGAGGCGAAGGCGGCGGCGAGGACCGGAGCGAGCGCACCCCAGGGTGCGTGAGCGAGGACCGGAGCCGGCAACGCCCGCATCGTCGTTCGGAGCGGCGACTTCAGGAGGTCAGCGATCGACTGACCGTCTGCGAGGTGAAGCACTCGATGACGTCGCCCTCGATGATGTCCGTCGTCGAGGCGAGGCCGATCCCGCATTCGAATCCCGTCTGGACCTCGCGAACGTCATCCCGGAAGCGACGAAGCGAATCGATCCGGTCGGTCGCGATCACCTTGCCGCTGCGCCAGACGCGCGCGCCGCCTCGAACGATCCGGCCGTCCGTGACGTACGAGCCCGCGATGACCTGGTTCTTGCCGACCTTGATGACCTGGCGGACTTCGGCCCGGCCCTCGACGACCTCGCGGACCTCCGGCTCGAGCAGGCCGCCGAGGGCCTTCTCGATGTCGTCGGTGAGCTGGTAGATGATGTCGTAGAGGCGGACGTCGACCTTCTCGCTCTCGGCGGCCCGTCGAGCGGTATCGCTGATCGCGGTGTTGAAGCCGACGACGATCGCGTTCGACGCCGCGGCGAGCAGGATGTCGTTGTCGCTGATCTCGCCGGCGCCTTCATGCAGGATGTTGAGCTTGACCTCGTCGGTCGGCAGCTGCTCGAGCGCGTGACGGATCGCGCCGAGGGACCCGGAGACGTCCGCCTTGACGATGATCCGGAGCTCCTTCGCCTGACCCGCCTGGATCTGGCGGTAGAGGTCCTCGAGCGTGGCCCGGCCGCTGCCCTCCCCGCCACGCTGGGCGAGCTCGCCCTGGCGGGCCTCGACCATCGCCCGGGCCGCCTTCTCGTCCGCGACGACGCGGAGGATGTCGCCGGCCTGGGGCACCTCGGACAGCCCGAGGACGACCGCCGGGGTCGCCGGTCCGGCCTTCTGGATCCGCTTGCCGAGCTCGTTCTCGAGCGCCCGGACGCGACCGAAGGTCTCGCCGACCACGATGACGTCCCCGACGCGGAGGGTCCCGGTCTGGACGAGCGCCGTTGCGACCGGACCGCGGCCCTTGTCCATGCGGGCCTCGACGATCGTCCCGATCGCGCTTCGCTTCGGGTTGGCCTTGAGCTCCTGGAGGTCCGCGACGAGCAGGATCATGTCGACGAGATCGTCGAGCCCGACGCGGGTCTTCGCCGACACCGGCACCATCGGCGTATCGCCGCCGTACTCCTCGATGACGACGCCGGCCTCGGTCAGCTCGGTCTTCACTCGATCCGAGTTGGCGTCCGGCTTGTCGATCTTGTTGAGGGCGATGATGATCGGGACCTTGGCGGCCTTCGCGTGGCTGATGGCCTCGAGGGTCTGGGGCATGACCCCATCGTCCGCGGCCACGACCACGACGGCCACATCGGTGACCCGGGCGCCGCGTGCGCGCATCGCGGTGAACGCCTCGTGGCCGGGCGTGTCGAGGAAGACCACGCGACGGTCGCCGCGAGTGACCTCGCTGGCGCCGATGTGCTGGGTGATCCCGCCGCGCTCGCCGGCCGCGACGGTGGTCGACCGGATCGCGTCGAGGAGGCTCGTCTTGCCGTGGTCGACGTGGCCCATCACGGTCACGATCGGCGCTCGAGGGATCAGGTCGGCGTCATCGTCCTCGGTGAACAGCGACTCCTTCGTCGCCTCCGAGACCGCCTCCGGCCGGTCCTCGCCGTTCTGCTGGGCGCCGCCGGCCTGGGGCTCGGCGACCTCGTAGCCGAGCTCGTTGGCGACAAGGGACGCTGTATCGCGGTCGATCAGCTGGTTGATCGTCGCGAAGATCCCGCTCTTGATCAGCTCGCGGATGACGTCCGCGGGGTTGACCACGAGCATGTCGGCGAGCTCCTTGACCGTGATCGTGCCCGGCAGCTCGACCGCGCCACGCTCACGCGGCTCGGCGACCTGGACGCCGGCAGCCGCGAATGCGCCGTCTCGTCGAGGCGGCTTGCGCGGGCCGCGCCGGCCGCGGGTGCCGCTCCTACTCCTGGCCACTGACGCCTCCTGGTTGATTCTGAAGGGAGATGCCTGCCGCGGCCTCGAGCTCGGCTCGGAGCGCGGCGGGGATGGGGGTTTCAAGGGTGCGGGCGAGCGTCCCGCGGTCTGTTGCCGTGGCGATGCACGCCGCGTCGCGGCAGACATAGGCACCACGACCGTTCAGCCTGCCGGTCGAGTCGAACGCGACGACCCCGTCAGGTGCGCGAACGACCCGGAGGAGGTCCCGCTTCTCCCGCCCCGTCCGGCAGACCACGCAGGAGCGCGTGGGCGGTCGCCGGACGGGCGTCGGGCGCGAGGCGACGGCCGCGCCTACGACGCCACCTCTTCGGTCGACTTCGCGGCGCGCTCGGCCCGCGGCGCGGCGACCTTCGCAGCGGCCGTCTTGGCGGTCGTCGCGCTCTTCGTGCTTGTCACGCTCTTCGTGGCCTTCGCCTTGGTCGCGACGACCGCTTCGGGGGTCTCGGCGGCCTTCACCGCCGTTGCCGCCTTCTTCGCGGGCGCGGTCTTCGGCTTCGTCGCGGCCTTCGGCTTCGCCGATGCTGCGGTCTTTGCGGTCGTCGCTGCCTTCGGCTTCGGCGCTGCCTTCACGGGCTTGGGCGGGCCAGCCTCCGAGGACGCACCATCGACACCCGCCGACGCCGGAGCTGCGGCCCTTTCCGCGGTCCCATTGGATTCGAGCGGGGTCGGGGCCGGCGCCGGCGGAGCCGCAGCGGCGGCCTTCGCCTCGGCGACCGACACGTCGCTCCGGATGTCGATCCGCCAGCCGGTCAGTCGTGCGGCCAGCCGCGCGTTCTGGCCCTCGCGGCCGATCGCGAGCGAGAGCATCCGCTCGGGGACGGTCACGTTCGCGATCCGGTGCTCCTGGTCGATGTCGACGGACAGGACCTGGGCCGGTGACAGGGCGTTGGCAACGAACGCCGACGGATCCTCGTTCCACGGGATGACGTCGATCTTCTCGCCGCCGAGCTCGGCGACAACGGCCTGGACGCGAGCGCCACGCTGACCGACGGTGGCCCCGACGGGATCGAGACCCTCCTGGCGAGAGCCGACCGCGACCTTCGACCGGCTGCCGGCTTCACGGGCGATCGCCCGGATCTCGACCGTGCCGGAATGGATCTCGGGAACCTCGAGCTCGAAGAGGCGCTTCAGGAAGCCCTTGTGGGTCCGGCTGACGAACAGCGCGGGACCGCGCGGCGTGCGCCGGACCTCGAGGACGTAGGACTTGACGTTCTGGCCGATTCGATAGTGCTCGAGCGGAGACTGCTCGGTCGTCGCGAGGATGCCCTCGACGCCCTTGCCCATGTCGAGGATGATCGCGCGCGGTTCGACCCGGTTGACGGTACCGGTGACGAGCTCACCCTCGCGGCTGGCGTACTGGTCGAAGACGACGTCGCGTTCCGCCTCGCGGAGCCGCTGGAGGACGACCTGCTTGGCCGTCTGGGCGCCGATCCGGCCGAAGGTGTCGCCATCGAGCTCTTCCATCTCGACGAGCTCGCCGGCCTGGGCGTCCGACTTGTAGCCCCGGGCGTCGTCCAGGGTGAACTGGGTCAGGGGATCCTCGACCTCGTCGACGGCGAGTCGCGCGCGGTAGACACGGATGCGCCCGCTGTCGGCGTCGATCCGGACGTGGATGTCCTCCTCGTTCGCGATCCGACGGTAGGCGGCGGCGATCGCCTCCTCCACGGTCCGGATCAGCTGCTCACGGGGAACCTGCTTCTCGGCGTTCAGCTGGAGGAGGGCACCGACGAAATCTCGACTCATGGTCGCTTCGCCCTCCACTCTCTGCAGTCTTTCGGTTCGTCTCCGACGAAAAAAATACGTGGGGGTCACCCACGTCGGAGGCGGCCTGTTAGGTTCGCCGGAGTATACACCCGACCCCGTGGAGCGTCGATCGGCCGGGTCCACGTCGCGAACGGCGCCCGTCGAGATACGATCGCGGCGTGACCACCCAACAGCTCCTGGCCGTCATCGGGCTGCTGCTCGCGCTCGCACTGCTCTCGCGCTTCGGGCCGATTGCCTGGCGATCGTGGCAGATCTACGCGGGCACCCGTTCCCGCCGCCTCGTCGACGCCGGCCCGTTGGAGATCCCGCCGCCCGACTCGGTCGCCACGCGGCTCCAGGAGCTCGGAACACTCGGGTTCACGCGGATCGGCGAGCGATCCCTGGTCCTGCCGGGCCGCGGCGTGCGTTACGAGTGGAATGTCGGCGATGAGACGGGCAGCACATACGTCTCGGCGGTCCCGACGACGATTGGGGCGATCATCGTCTTCTACTCGTCCTTCGAGGACGGCACCTGGGTCCAGACGATGTTCCCGCGAGGCGAGACGATCCGCAGGCCGAACTTCTTCGCTTCGTCCGTTGCCCAGAGCCTGCCGGCGGCGCTCGAGGCGCATCGGAAGCAGGTCGGCGAGCTCAGGGCGGCCCACGGTCGGGTAAGACCGGTGCGGACGATGGCCGACACCCTCCGGATGGACGCCGACTACCGGTCGCGCTTCGGTGGCATGACGCTTCGGCGACTGACCGTCAGCAACATCATGCCGGGACTCTCGGCCCTCGCCCTCGCCGTGATCTGCCTGCTGATCCTGCTACTGAGCCGCTGAGGTCTCCGGAACCGCCGTGGCCGGATAGCGCCGCTCGACATAGTCGTCGAGGATCGCCGTGAACTCCTCGACGATTCGATCGCCGCGGAGGGTGCGATCCAGCCTGCCGTCGACGAAGACCGGCGCGACCGGCTCCTCGAAGGTCCCCGGAAGGCTGATTCCGATGTTGGCGTGCTTCGATTCACCGGGGCCGTTCACGACACAGCCCATGACCGCCACGGTGAGCTCCTCGACGCCGGGGTGGCGGTCCCGCCAAGCCGGCATCTGGTCGCGGATGTGCGTCTGGATCCGCTCGGCCATCTCCTGGAAGAACGTCGAGGTCGTACGGCCGCAGCCCGGGCACGCCGACACCTGGGGCAGGAAGGCCCGGACCCCCATCGACTGGAGCACCTGCTGCGCGACGCGGACCTCCTCCTCGCGCTCCCCGCCCGGGGCGGGCGTCAGGGACACTCGGATCGTGTCCCCGATCCCCTCCTCCAAAAGGATGGCGAGGGCCGCCGTCGATGCGACGACGCCCTTCATTCCGAGGCCGGCCTCGGTGAGGCCGACATGAAGTGGGTAATCGGAGCGTCCCGCGAGGATCCGGTAGACGTCGACGACGTCCCGGACGTTCGAGACCTTGGCCGACAGGATGACGCGGTCGTGGCGAAGACCGGTCGTCTCGGCCAGCTCCGCGGAGCGCATCGCGGACTCGACCATCGCCTCGATCATCACGTCCCGGCTCTCGCGCGGCTCGGAAAGCGTGGCGTTGGCATCCATCAGCTCGGTCAGCAGCCCCTGGTCGAGAGAGCCCCAGTTGACCCCGATCCGGACGGGCTTGTCGTTGTCGATCGCCACCCGGACGATCGTCTGGAAGTTCTCGTCGTGGCGCTTCGCGCCGACGTTGCCGGGATTGATCCGGTACTTGGCAAGGGCGGCGGCCATCTCCGGGTATTCGATGAGCAGCTGGTGCCCGTTGTAGTGGAAGTCGCCGATCACCGGCACCCCGACGCCGAGGTCGCGGAGCTTCCGGATCATCTCGGGGACCGCCCCTGCGGCTCCATCGTTGTTGACGGTCACCCGCACCAGCTGGCTGCCCGCATGGGCGAGCCGGGCGACCTGGATCGCGGTCGCGTCGGCGTCGGCGGTGTCCGTGTTCGTCATCGACTGGACCACGATCGGATGAGCGCTCCCGACCAGGACCCCTCCGACGTCGACCGAGACGGTCGCTCGCCGCTTCGGGCGGAGGCGCTCGGTCGCCGTCACGGCGAGCCGCCGAACTGGCGGACGAGATCGAAGCCGGTGACCCAGATCAGGAACGCGAAGAGGAAGACGAACCCGAGCACATACGTCAGCCGCTCGGCCCGCAGGCTGATCCGGGAGCCGAACAGCGACTTGAGCCCGATGATCAGCATCCGGCCGCCGTCGAGGGGCGGCAGCGGCAGGATGTTCACGACGCCGAGGTTGGCCGAGAGGACACCGGCGAGGTACAGGGTGAACACGGGTCCGAGCGTCCAGAAGACATCGCCGATCTGGAGCGCGATCCCAAGCGGGCCCGAGGCCGGGGGTGGCTCGGTCGGGCGGTTGATGATGCCGGTCACGAGGTCGCCGAGGCCGCCGACGATCAGACGGGTGGCGGCCACGGTGCGATCGACCCCGAGCCGGACGGATGTTGGTACGTCGTGGCCGATCGAGACCGAGGTCGGCTTGCCGACGAGCTGCGAGACCCCGAGCGCGCCGTTGGTCGGCGTGATCTCCGACGAGGAGCGGAGGTGGACGCTGACCGTGCGCGGTTCCCCGCCCCGATCGATCGCGAGGTGGACCGTCCGGCCGGCGGAGGCCCGCAGCGCGTCCAGGAGGGTCGGGCCGGAGAGCGCGTCGAAGTAGGTGCCGTTGACGCTCAGGAGCGTGTCGCCCGGTTGCAGCCCGGCCGCCGCCGCCGGCGATCCCGGCTGGATCGCCCCGACCGTGACCCCGAGGGAGGGATCGCCGACGAACGCGATCGCCGCGAAGATCGCGAACGACAGGAGGAAGTTCATCGTGACCCCGGCGGCGAGGATCAGCAGCCGGGTGACCAACGGAGCGCGGGAGAACGAGCGCGGATCGTCGGCATCGTCGCCGTCCTCGCCCTCGAGCTTCACGAACCCGCCGATCGGCAGCCAGTTGAGCGTGTAGATCGTCTCGCCCCGATCCCGCAGGACCCGCGCCCGGGGCGGGAAGCCGATCCCGAACTCGAGGACCCGAACGCGCGCCAGGCGGGCCGCGACGAAGTGGCCGAGCTCGTGGATGACGACGGTCAGGCCGAGGATCACGAAGAACAGGAGCAGCGTGATCAGCGCCTGGATGGCGCCGCTCATCGGACCGCCACCGTCGCGAAGGCCGCGCGGACCTCCGCGTCGATCCCGACCAGGGCGTCGACGTCGGGGGCGATGTCGGTCGCGGCGCCGAACCTGGCAACGGCCGCGTCGAGCAGGCGCGGGATCCCCGGGAAGTCGAGCGATCCCTCGAGGAAGCGAGCCACGGCGATCGCGTCGGCGGCGATCAGCGCGGCGGTCGCCCGAGGGCCCATCCGCCCGGCCTCACGGGCGATCCGGAGCGCCGGGAACCGGCTCTCGTCAGGAGCTCGGAAATCGAGGCGGCCGATCGTCGCGAGATCCGGCGCCGCGGCGGGCGACGGACGTCGATCAGGGTGGGTCAGGGCGTACTGGATCGGGAGACGCATGTCGGGGCTGCCGAGCTGGGCCTTGAGGGAGCCGTCGACGAACCGGACGGCCGAGTGGACGATCGACTGCGGGTGGATCACCACGTCGATGGCGTCGTACGAAACATCGTACAGCCAGTGCGCCTCCACGACCTCCAGCCCCTTGTTCGCTAGCGTGGCACTGTCGATCGTGATCTTGTCGCCCATCCGCCACGTCGGGTGGCGAAGGGCCTGCTCGGGTCGGATGTCGGTAAAGGCCTCGGCCGGGAGATCGAGGAACGGCCCGCCCGACGCGGTCAGGATCAGCCGCTCCACGGAGGCGAGATCCTCGCCGACGAGGCACTGCCAGATCGCCGAGTGCTCCGAGTCGATCGGGCGAAGCCAGCCGAGGGGCGACGCCAGCGGGTCCCGGCCATCGATCGCCGCTCGTTCGGCCGCCAGCCGTCTCGCCAGGGGCATCACGAGGTGGCCGCCGGCAACCAGGGTCTCCTTGTTGGCCGTGGCCACGACCTTGCCCGCGGCCAGCGCGGCCAGCACGGGCCGCAGGCTGACGACCCCACCGGTGCCGACCACCACGAGCTCGACGTCGGCTCGGGTCGCCATCTCGATGAGCGCGGCCTCGCCGAACGACGACGTGGTCCCCGTCGGCAGGTCCAGCGTCCCGCGATCGGTCGGATCGGCTAGGGCGACGACGTCGGGTCGGAGCAGTCGCGCCTGCTCGGACAGGAGTGCGGCATTCCGTCCGGCGGCCAGCGCAACGACACGGAACGTGGGATCGGCGGCGAGGACATCGACCGCCTGGCGGCCGATGGAGCCCGTCGAGCCGAGGAGCGCGACACCGCGAACGCGGCCGCTCGCCGGCTCAGCGGAACGCGGCAACGACATAGAGGAAGGCCACGGGCGCGGCGAACAGGAACGAGTCGATGCGGTCGAGCATGCCGCCATGGCCGGGGATGAGGCGGCCGGACTCCTTCGCTCCCGCCGCCCGCTTGATCATCGACTCGACCAGGTCTCCCGTCTGGGCCGCCAGCGCGATGGCCAGGCCGAGCCCGATCCCCGCGATCGTCCACTCGCCGAGGAGCGTCACCATGAGGGCGCTTACGATGACCGCCGCGGCGGTGCCGCCGGCGACCCCTTCGAGCGTCTTGCCCGGTGAAATGTGGGGGATGAAGTGGCGGCGACCGAAGCGCCGTCCGACGAAGTACGCCGCCGTGTCGTACGCCCAGACGCCGAAGACGAGGACGAGCACCCAGGCCCGCTCGGGCCCGAGCCAGCCGAGCCCCGCGGCCGGGTCGATGACCGGGCCGGCATTGGCGAGGCGGCCCACGTAACCGAGGAGACCGACATACGCGGCTCCGAAGACGGTCGTCACGAACGACGAAAGGCCTTCGCGCGGGTCCGGTCGGGTGAGCGCCGCCACCCCGACGAGGACGATCCCGACCCCGAACAGCAGGAACGCGCTGCCGCCGGTCACGGCCCGGACCGAGTCCCCGAGCGCGACGACGACGGCGAGAGCCACGCCGAGGCGAGGAAAGGAGGCGTGGCCGGCCGCCGTGAAGAGGCGGAACGCCTCGATCGCTCCGAGCAGGACGGCAATCGCGACGACCAGCGTGATCCACGGCTCCCCGAACCACAGGGCGACGAGGAGCGGCGGAACGAGGATCGCCGCGCTCCGAGCGCGATCGCGCAGCATGCGGGTCGTCAGCGCCCGAAGCGCCGGGTTCGGGTTGCGTATTCCGCGAGGGCCTCATCGAGGCTGTCCGGTCCGAAGTCGGGCCAGAGCGTCTCGGTCGTCACGAGCTCGGCGTACGCCGCCTGCCAGATCAGGAAGTTCGACAGGCGCTGCTCGCCGCCGGTTCGGATGACGAGATCCGGGTCGGGCAGGTCGGCCGTGTAGAGCGCTCGGGCGACCGTGGTCTCATCGATCGCCTCCGACGGGATCCCGGAATCGACGATCCGGCGAATGGCGTCGACGAGCTCGGTCCGGCCCGCGTAGTTGAAGGCGATGTTCAGCAGCAGTCGCTCACCCCCGACCGTCGCCTCCAGCGCGGATCCGATCGATTGACGGGTGCCCGGCGGCAGCTCGTCGAGCCGGCCCAGCAGCCGGACCCGGACGCCCTGGGCACGGAGCTCCGCCGTCTCACTGCGGATGGCCGCCTCGAGGAGGGTGAACAGGCCCGCAACCTCGGCGTCGGTCCGGGCCCAATTCTCGCGACTGAAGGCGTACAGCGTCAGCACCCGGATGTCGCGTCGGACCGCGTGCCGGAGGAGGCCGCGGATCGCCTCGACGCCCGCCGCGTGGCCGTCGAGCTCGGGAACACCCCGCTGGCGGGCCCAGCGGCGGTTGCCGTCCATGATGATCGCGACGTGCCGCGGCAGGGCCGGGCGAGTGGCGCTCTCGAGGGTCGCCGCACTCCCCTCCCCGACGGCCTCGGGCGCGTGGGCCCGCGGTGGCGCGTCGGTCGGCCGGATGAGCGGGGCTCGCGCCACTAGACCTCGAGGACCTCCTGTTCCTTCGCCGCACCGACGCGCTCGACGTCGCCGATGTGGCGGTCGGTCGTCTTCTGGAGCGTGTCGAGCAGGCGATGCGACTCGTCCGTGCCGAGCTCGCCGTCGCGCTCGAGGTGCTTCAGCTGGTCGGCCGCGTCGCGGCGCAGGTTCCGGATCTCGACGCGCGCCTCTTCCATGCGCTTGTGGACGCCGCGGACGAGGTCGTGGCGCCGTTCCTCGGTGAGGATCGGGATGTTCAGCCGGACGACGGTCCCGTCCACATTCGGGGTCAGGCCGATGTCGCTCTTGAGGATCGCCTTCTCGATGGCCCCGAGGACACTTCGATCCCAGGGCTGGATCACGATCTGATGGGCCTCGGGGATGCTGATCCCGGCGAGCTGGTTGAGCGGCGTCTGGGTGCCGTAGTACTCGACCTGGATCCGCTCGACGAGCCCGGTCGAGGCGCGCCCGGTGCGGATGCTCTGGAGGTCGCGCTCCATGATCTCGACCGCACGGGCCATCTTGTGGCCGGCGGCGTCGATGATCTCGGCGCTCATGCCGGGGCCCCGACGGCGGGTCCGGCGATCAGCGTGCCGACGGCCTCGCCGGCGGCGACGCGGGCGATGTTGTCCGGCTGCTTCAGGTCGAACACGACGATCGGCAGGTCGTTCTCCATGCACAGCGCCACGGCCGCGCCGTCGAGGACCCGGAGCTGGTCGCGGAGGAGGTCCGCGTACTCGAGTCGGTCGTAGCGGCGGGCGCCCGGAACGGTCATCGGATCGGCATCGTAGACGCCGTCCACCTTGGTCGCCTTCATGAGCACCTCGGCGCCGATCTCGACGGCTCGAAGCGCGGCAGCGGTGTCCGTCGTGAAGTACGGATTGCCGGTCCCGGCGACGAAGATCGCGACACGGCCCTTCTCGAGGTGCCGGACGGCGCGCCTGCGGATGTACGGCTCCGCGATCTCGTTCATCGCGATCGCGCTCATGACCCGGACGGGGATTCCGGCCCGCTCGATCGCGTCCTGCAGGGCCAGCCCGTTCATGACCGTGGCGAGCATGCCGATGTAGTCGCCGGTCGCCCGGTCCATGCCCTTCGCCGATGCCGCGAGTCCGCGGAAGATATTGCCCCCGCCGACGACGATTCCGACCTGGACGCCGCGGGCCTGGACCCGGGCCACCTGGCCGGCGATGAAGGTGCAGACGGCCGGGTCGACGCCGTAGGCGCGCTCGCCGAGGAGGGCCTCGCCGGACAGCTTCAGCAGGATCCGCCGATAGCGCGGCGTCGTGTCAGCGGGAGCCGGAGCGGCCTCGTTCACAGCTCCTCCCCGAGGGCGTAGCGAGCGAACCGTCGGACGCGGATGTTCTCGCCGATCGTCGCGATTCGATCGACGACAAGATCCCGCACCGTGCGGTCCTCGTCCCGGAACGGCTGCTCGAGGAGGCAGACCTCGCGGTACCACTTCTTGAGCTGGCCATCGACGATCCGATCGCGGATCTCGGCCGGCTTGGTCGCCGTCGCCGGATCGGCCGCGAGCTCGGCCTTCTTGCGCTCGAGGTCGGCGGCCGGAATGCGGTCGATGTCCACGTACAGGGGCGACAGCCCCGCCACCTGGATCGCGAGGTCCCGGACGAGCCGCTGGAACTCGTCGGTCCGGGCGACAAAGTCGGTCTCGCAGTTGACCTCGATCAGGACCCCGACCCGGCCACCGGTGTGGATGTAGCTGGAGACGAGCCCTTCACGGGCCTCGCGGCCGGCTCGGCCTGCGGCAGCCGCCAGGCCCCGCTCGCGCAGCAGCGCAACCGCGTGGTCGACGTCTCCGGCCGCCTCCTCGAGGGCTCGCTTGCAGTCCATCATGCCGGCGCCGGTTCGCTCGCGGAGCGCCCTGACCGCGTCGGCGGTGATCGTTGCCATGTTCGTACCGTGCTCCTGTTCGATGTGAGCGGGTCCGGAGACCCGCGGTCGTTGGCTGGTGTGGCCGGGACTCAGCCCGGGGTCGACTCAGGGGCCGAGCCGCTCGCCGCCGTGGCGATCGAGGTCGCGTCGGGTGCGCCGTCGGTGGCAGCCGCCTCGGCCGCTTCCCGGGCGAGCTCAGCCGCGATCTCCTCGGGCGTCGCGGCCTCTTCCGGGGCCGCCACGATCGGGGCGCCCGGCAGCAGGTCCTCGTCCTCGTCGGGCGCGAAGCTCAGCGCCGCGCCACCGGCGAGAGCCGCCACGAGCGCGTCGCTCGCCTGGGCGTCGTCGTAGGCCGGCTCCTCGACCAACAGCTCGGGCTCCGGCTCGATCGCCCGGTTCGCTCGCTCCTGGGCGCCTTCGATGGCGGCGTCGGCAACGAGTGAGCACAGCAGGCGGATCGCCCGGATCGCGTCGTCGTTGGCGGGGATGATGTAGTCGAGCTCATCGGGATCGACGTTCGTGTCGCCGGTCCCGACGACCGGGATCTCGAGCTTGTTCGCCTCGGTGACCGCGATCCGCTCCCGATGGGGATCGACGATGAAGACCGCGCCGGGGACGCGACGCATCTTCCGGATGCCGCCGAGCGTCGCCTGGAGCTTGACGTACTCCTCCATCAGCTTCGCGGCTTCCTTCTTCGGCAGCCGGTCGAAGTCGCCGGCCTGCTGGCGGGCCTCGAGCTGCTCGAGGAGCCCGATCCGCTTCTTGATCGTGACGAAGTTCGTAAGCATCCCGCCCAGCCAGCGCTTGTTGATGTACGGCATCCCGGCCCGGGTCGCTTCCTGCGCCACGGGCTCCTGAGCCTGCTTCTTGGTGCCGATGAAGAGGATGACCTCGCCCCGGGCGACCGTCTCCCGGACGAAGTCGAGGGCGACCTCGAGCCGCTTCGTGGTCTGGGCAAGGTCGATGATGTGGATCCCGTTGCGCTCCGCGAAGATGAACGGGCGCATCTTGGGATTCCAGCGGCGAGTCTGGTGGCCGAAGTG
>Ga0070708_100002640_pt1 | contig 13877 bp, 11 predicted proteins | sample KBSK5503metaG_FD_65469 | JGI IMG/M metagenome (GOLD analysis project Ga0070708, IMG submission 65469) | Corn, switchgrass and miscanthus rhizosphere microbial communities from Kellogg Biological Station, Michigan, USA - KBS K5-50-3 metaG | ecosystem: Host-associated > Plants > Roots >...
TCGTGATCATGACATCGAACCTGGGAGCTCGTGAGATGTCAGAGCTGATTTCTGGCGGCATCGGTTTTGCTCCCGCCAACCTCACGACAAATTCTTCCTCTGAAGTTAATCATAAGATTTTCCACACAGCGGTCGAAGCCGCACGGCGTCAGTTTTCGCCCGAATTCATGAATCGGATTAACAAAGTGGTCGTCTTCCGTGGCTTGCAGGAGTACGATTTGCGACAAATTCTCGAACTGGAACTTCAGGCACTACAGGACCGAATCATGCGCACCGCGGGCACGAAATTTCTCTTACACTGCTCCGGCGCGGCTAAGGAGATGTTGCTGCGCGAAGGAATTGACTATCAGTACGGTGCCCGCCACCTGAAGCGCTCAATCGAGAGATTACTCGTCCATCCGCTCTCGAATCTAATAGCAACTGGGCAGGTGGGGTTCGGTGATGCGGTCTACGTGGATATAGATGCAATTGGTAAACTTGTCTTCTCGAAACGTTCCGACCCAGCGCTAATCGATGAGCTGCAACACTTGCTTGAGGAGAGTGAACAATCGGCCGCTGTTGTCGCCGCGGTGACGCCTCAGCTGGCGAGCGCAAAGACCGCCGGCAAGAGTTCGCAGTTCGGCGGCTTAGCAGGATGGTGCTTCTGATCTATTCGAGCTTTCGAGAGAGTTCGGATTCTTCTAGCACGCAGGAAGGCCGAGCACATTTCACGAATACATGAGGCGTCTGCTGAAGGAAGTCTTCGGCACGGCAGGACAAATTGATGATCCCCCGCTCACTGGTATTACTGACGTTCAGTATATCGCCGAGGCTTTGTCTTCCGAGGGTTTCACACGTTCTGACATAGACGCCAGGCCTACGATCCAGAGACTCGGCGAGCGCGTACAATACGCGTACATTGAAGAGCCCAAAACGGCCCAAACCATCCTAAGCCATCCTAAATGACGTACGTCATAAGTCCTTAGTCCTGAGTGAGATTCCGTTGATTTCAAACCACTTCTGCGGTACGGTAAGCGGCCCTGAAAAGGCCGGCGTCGGCGGTTCGATTCCGTCCCTGGCCACCAATCCTTCCAACAACTTAGCGACACTTAGAAATCATGTAAAAATTTCTCGCGCGCACAATACGCGCACATCTTTTTTTTCAAACTTCACTTTTGGCGCCGCTCGTTCAAAATAACTCCCACATTTCCTCGCGCAGTCGCTGGTCCTATCGCACTTGCCTAGCTGCGCATTCGGCAACGCTCCAATAGGCGGTCAATCACGTTTGGCGTCAGTTGTTACTGTCGTCATTCGAACGGAGGCGGAATTTGACTAAGCTCCGGTCAATCACAACAGTCAAAACTCGTCAGGAAGGCGCTGAGACCTTGAAGCGGTTCTTATCGATCTTTAGGGTTCCAATTTTCGACTCCAAAGTGGATCGTGCAATACCTAGCTTGGCAGCTGCGCCAGTAGGGCCGAAAACTCGACCGCGGGACTCCGTCAGAGCCGCCTCAATCTCTTCTCTCTCACGAGCGGCAACACTTTGTCGAAGCTCACGCTGGCACGTCGGCGATGTGCGCAACGGTTGCTGCGATAGCCAACTCTCGTCGATCGAGAAACTCTCAGTCTCGCAGACGATGACTGAGCGTTCAATAACGTTACGCAGTTCGCGAATGTTACCGGGCCAGGGGTAGGATTGAAACAAATCCAGCGTCTCTTTGCTTATCTTCCGGATGTTCTTGCCTGCTTCCCTTGCATAGCGATCGATGAAGTATTGGACCAGCAGCGGAATGTCTTCCTTTCGCTTCCGCAATGGAGGAATCTCAATCGGAAAAACGTTGAGACGATAGAAAAGATCTTCGCGGAACTTGCCGGCAGCTATGGCGGCTGGCAGGTCACGGTTCGTCGCGACTATCATTCTCACATTTGTCTTGATCGACTTGTATCCGCCGAGACGCTCGAACTCATGCTCCTGCAAAACACGCAGGAGGGCAATTTGGGTCTCAGCTGGAAGTTCCCCGACTTCGTCCAGGAAGAGCGTGCCGCCATTTGCCACTTCAAACCGACCCAGGCGCTGCTGAGTCGCGCCTGTGAAGGCACCCTTCTCATGGCCGAACAACTCCGACGCGATCAGTTCGCGGGGGATTGCCGCACAGTTCACGCCGACGAACGGACCTGAGACCCGATCTGATCGTCGGTGGATGGCGCGTGCAACAAGCTCTTTGCCCGTTCCCGTTTCACCCGTGATCAGAACGGTCGAACATGTACCTGCGACTTTGATCGTCCGCGAAAGCACAGCAAGCAACGCCGGTGACGTTCCCACAATCTCTTCAAACATGGAGACCCGATCCACTTCATCTCGTAAAGCCAGGTTCTCAGGCACGAATGGACTTGCCGTATTCATCACCTTAGCTCATTGAGGAAGAGGCAGCTGGAATCGCAGCCTACACTCTCCCTATCCACTACTCAGCGAGAACCTGATGGACGAACGAGACCGCAATTGATCCCTCACCCACCGCCGAAGCGACACGCTTCACATTGCCCGCGCGGACATCTCCGACAGCAAAGACACCGGGCAGGCTGGTTTCGAGTAAATAGGGACACGACCGTACTGGCCAGGTCGCAGCACGTTGCCAGGGTTTGCGAAGATGCCTGCTACCCGAATTGCTCCCGTCTTCTCATCCACCTGTCTATTGGCTACGTAAAACCTTCCGCGCTCGGAGTAGACCACCCCGTCCGCGAGAATCAGTTCCAGATCGATGCTCCTCTCCGCCGCCTTTCTTTCCTCCAGCGTCGGGTTGCGTCTGATGTAGTTGAGATACTCTTGCTCGCTGACAGTGAAGTACACCTTGATGGGATCTACCGTCGACACAGTGGTCAATGGCGCGCTTTGCGGACTAATCAAATTGCCTACCTGAGTCTGCGCCAAACCGGCAATTCCATCGATGGGCGAGATGATGCGTGTAAAACCCAAATTAAGCTCAGCTGTGCGGATTACGGCTTGCGCATTCTCGATCTGCCCTTGCGCTGCGGCAACTGCCGCTTTAGCCGTTCCTACTTGAGCATTAGCGGCACGTACCTGAGCGCTTGCCGTTTCGATACCTGCCTCTGCGGCTCTCACTTGAGCCTTCGCGACTACGTTTGTCTGCGCCGCATTGTCATAGTCCTGCTGTGTCACGGCCTTTTGCTCAAGCAGCGGCGCATATTTATTTACATCGAGTTGCGCCTTGATCTGGTTGGCCTGCGTCTGCGACAACTGCGCTTGAGCTTGGAGAAGCTGACTGTTCGCTTGGGCAACCTGCGCTTCCGTCTGCTTAACGTTTGAGTGCGCCTGTTCTAGCTGACCCTGAAACTGTGCCAACTGACCCCGCGCCTGGTCCAGTGCGGCCTGGAAGGGCCGTGGATCGATTTCAAACAACAACTGCCCTTTCTTGACGAACGTACCTTCTGTGTAAGCTTGTCTAAGAAGATAGCCGGACACCTGCGCCTTGATTTCAGCGTTGACCATGCCGTCAGTGGTCCCGATCCACTCGCTGTAAACGGATACGTCCTTCTGCGCGACGCGGACGACTTCCACGTCAAGCGGTCGCTTCGTAGCTTGCGCCTGTTTGCGCGGCCACTTCGCGAATACCACAATGCTGAGGAGCGCAACGACGGCGACGATCGATGCTGCAATCCGCAGCCTGTTCCTTGTGAAGATGCTTTTCAATCTCTCAGTCATAAACACCTCACTCCTGCACGTGCGTTCAATGCCTCGATTCGAGTTCCTCGTGGCATACTTCGCTGAAAGATCGCAACGGATCGCCACCGCCAGTCTTGATCATTGCATCTAGTTCCGCTGGAGTCTTATTGGGTTCACTGTAGGTGGCTGTAATAGCTCGAACGACCATCAATGCGTGCTCAACCACAGGTTGGGAAGACAGAATGCGCATCCTGCTGACCAGTGCATACACGCCAATTAGTCCGCCTAACTCCAGCATGTCGTTCATCAGCGCATTTCCATAAATCATCGAGGCTTGCTCGACAAAGTCCTTATAGAGCTTCTGCCGTTTTGGATCTACTACTCGCCTCCCGCTCCGCCTTCATCTGTACGCGCAAAGTGGTCCAGGAAGACGCAAAAGAAGTCAGGCCGCCGAGCGCAGCGCCGGCCAAAGCAGCTATCGCTGTAATGTATCCAGTATCCATCACCTCTAAATCCGTAACGCAGTTCCTTATTCAGAATCTGCAAGCTTTAAGTTGCTTAAATTTTGCTCGAAGCTCATTGGGCCAAGCGTAGCGTCGCGAGGAAGCGGGCACAATTAGACCTGAGTAGCGGCATTTACGACTTTGGTGGTAGTTTGATTGGAAAAAGAAGATCTATGGGATAACTAGCCCGGTTGGATGGCGGAAGTAGTTTACTTATGAGGGGAAAGTTTAAGCTTGTCAGCCATACGGACTAGGTCAGCGAGGGATTCAGCCTGCATCTTCTGCATGACGTGTCCTCGGTGGATTTTTATGGTGGCCTCGCTGGCTCCAATCTCGTAGGCTATTTGCTTATTGAGCTTTCCGGAAACTACGAGCGCCAAAACCTCTCGTTCTCTTGGAGTCAATGCCTTATATCGCTGCTGCAAATGGCGAGTCTCTGACCGCTCTTCTTGCGCAGCGCGATCGAGATTGAGCGCCTGCTGAATTGCGTCCAGTAGATCCTGATCCCTAAAAGGTTTAGTTAAGAATTCAACGGCACCCGACTTCAAAGCCCGTACAGACATGGGAATGTCTCCGTGAGCTGTAACGAAGATGATGGGGATGTGAATATCGGCCTCAGCTAACCCTCGTTGGAAATCGAGCCCACTGATTTGAGGAAGTCTGACATCAAGAACTAAACAACTCGGCTCACCGGTACGTTGCCTGGCGAGAAACTCCTCGGCTGTTGCAAAGGACTCGGCACGTAAGCCAACTGACTCGACGAGATCCTTGATCGCCTCACGCATATCGCTGTCATCGTCGACGATGAACACCGTGGAAGGAGCTAGGGATTTCATACCTGTGCCTCGGCCTCCACTGGAAGAGTGAAATGGAAAGTTGCGCCTGGTCCCTGATTGCGTGTGGCCCACACTCGTCCTCCGTGAGACTCCAGGATAGAACGGGTAATGGCTAACCCCATACCCATCCCCTGTGGCTTTGTCGTATGGAATGCCTCAAAAATCTGTTCGGAATTCTCTGTTGGCAAGCCTACGCCGGTGTCGCTGATTGATATGAGCACCTGACCTTCGGGATTCAGTCGCGAACTAATCTTCAGTTCGCCTCCCTGATCTTTCATGGCCTCGATCGCATTCAGAATCAGGTTCATGAATACCTGTTGAACTTGTACTCGGTCTGCGAGGACATCAGGCACATCTGCGGCTATGTCGGTATGGACGGTTATAGAGTGTCGAACGGCCTCATTTTTGAACAGAACGATCATTTCTCGAACGATGTCTTTTACCTTCAGCATCTCAGGTTCAGGAGGATTGCCTTTTTTGTAGAAGGATCGCAAGCGGTTAATGACATCGGCCGCCCGATTCCCATGTCGCTCAATTCTGGTTGCGGCGCTGCGGGCTCTCACAAGATCGGGAGGATCACGTGCAAGCCATCGCAAACAAGCATTGGCGCTTGTGATCGAGGCAGCAAGCGGCTGCTGGATTTCATGCGCCAGCGCGGCGGCGAGTTCTCCCATCATATTGATGCGATTAATTTGCGCTAGCTCAGCTTCTAGCTCGTGCAACCTTTCGCGCTCCTGCTCGGCATGTTTTTGTTCCGTTATATCCATCGTAATACCAACGTATTCACCATATTCTCCGGATGGATTGCGATGTCCGATGGCACGCAGGTATCTGATGCCGCCATCTGTATGACGAATCCGGTATTCGCTAAGGTAAAAATCCGTTCCTGTGCGGAGTGCGTTTTCAAGAATTGCCGTCACAGCCGGCGTGTCTTCCGGGAGCAGGGTGTCGAAAAAGCGTTGGGATGGAATAGGTCCTTGACTGGGATCAAAGCCATATAGGCGGGCATTTTCATCTGATGAATGCGGTAGTTCCTGAGTGACGAGATTGTACGCCCAACTGCCGATATGGGCCATGCTTTGTGCATCGTTAAGGAATGCCTGCTCGCGTTTCAACTCTTGTGTTAATAGCTCCTGCGCAGTGACGTCTATGCCAGTACCGAGAAAACCCTTGAAAACTCCTTGTTCAACGACAGGTACACCCACGCAGCGTACGTAACGTATTTCGCTGTTGCGAACAATTCTAGTAATCACGTCGCATCCAGAATTTTGCTCCAGCATCAACTTGATGGCATCAGCCATGGCAGCTCTGTCTTGTGGGTGGATGCGCTCTAAAAACTGCTCAGTAGTCGGGACGCCATCCCGTTGATCGAATCCGTAAATTTGGAACAGCTCGTCTGACCAATGACAACTTGAACCGTCGGACGTCCAGCTTCCCATACGAGCGAGGCGCTGCCCTTCTCGGAAATGGGCCTGCGTTCGCTGCAGTGCTTCCTTCGCGCGCTTTCGGTCAGTGATGTCTTGGACCGTGCCGAACAATTTGTAGGGCCGTCCCGTCGTAACGCTCTTCGAATCGCCTTGCGTCGAGCTCCAGAGTTTTGATGTAAGGGAGTGGACTGTACGCACCTCCCCGCTGGGAAGAACGATGCGAAATTCAGCCTCAGGACGCACTCCGTCAAGAAGATCCTCATCTACTCCACGGTATAGAGACTCCCGGTCTTCAGGATGGACCATTGAGCGTACCGTTGCCAGATCCATGGAATGTTCCTGCGGTTTTAGCCCAAAGATACGGTAGGTTTCGTCCGACCAAATCACGACGTCGGTCTCGAGATCCCATTCCCAATGGCCCACGTGGGCGATGCGTTGGGCCTCTTCAAGCCTGGCTTTGCTTTCTTGCAAGTCGCGATACATCGATGATCGCGTTGGCAGCGTATCTAAACGTTCTTCCTCAGCGAGACAGATCTCTGTCTGCTCCGGGTCTTCAATGCTGAGATTAACTCCGATCCAATACAACAGAGTTCCATCGCTCGCGCGAATTGGTTCCATGCGACTGAGAAACCACTGATACTTTCCTTCGGCATCGCGTACCCGGAAACTTATCTGACCGGGGCCGCTCGTGCGTAAGCATGTGGACCAAACTCTGCGAGTCTCTTCATGGTCGTCGGCGTGTAGAAAGGTTAGGTAGGAATCCCGCGCGGCGTCCGTTTCGATCCCGGACCGGAGGGGATGAACCTGTGGGAGCCCAAGATAATCCGAACCTCGTTCATTTACGAAGGTGACTGCGCCTACGGTGTTAGCGTACCAAACGTGCGCTGGAATTAGATTGAGCGCGACTTGTAACTCTGCTCGAAGCGGAGAAAGGTTTTGAGTGCTGGCATAATCAATCATGAGCGTCAGGTGTTAAGCCCCAAGCCACGAGGCAAGTCCAAACCGAAAAGAAAATTAACCGCTGAAAATTATACTATGGCCCGCACGCTTTTAACTGACCGGAAGAGCTTTTGACTGTTTGCCGAGATCTTACGACATTCCGATATTAGGATGACCAAAAGATACTCGCACGGCATGCAAGAGCGAAAGCGCGAGGCTTTGGAAAAGCTCGTGTCCTTCTCGCCACGTCAACGTGACGCCAAAGACCTGAAAACGAAAAAACGCCATCATGGAAGGTTCATGCGTTTAAGCACGGTAGCGAAGCGCGGATCTGTGCGCAGGGTGTCATACAAAGGGTCGCGGTTAATCAGCAGTGAAAGTGCGTTGCGCTCATCGCGGGCCTCGTCCAGCCCCATCGGAACGCTAGCGCTTTATCGCCCAGTCGCGAAACGACGCGCGCGAAATGTGCCGAGGCTACGTATTGACCCAGCTTAACCCGCTCGGTCAGCCGCTCGAGCTGCTTACGCGCCATCGCTCGCATTGCACCGGGGAAGCCTTCTCTGACGTAAGCCCTGCTGAGGATCGCCGCAAGGTCGCTATCGCCTGCGAGCGTCATCGCTCTCTGCCACTCGGCAGCACAGTCTCGGTTCAACTTCATCTGCTCGTAAACATTTCCGAGTTGTTCGTGCAACTGAGCGTCGTTCGGATCTAGTTCGAGCGCCTCAGAGTACTGCTTGACTGCCTCGTCGTAACGGCGCGCATAGTAAAACGTCGCGCCCTGATTCCGGCGAATGCGGATTGAGAGGGGGTCGAGTTCCAACGCCCGTTTTCCCTCCTCGATGGCCTCGTCAAACCGTCCTACCACTGTTAGATAGATCGAGTAGTGACTATGAATGGCGCCGATCTGTGGATTCAACTTCATCGCGTGCCGGAATGCCCTGTCGGCTCCGGCCCAGTCTCGGTAATAGACCCACTTAAGGGCCGCTAGGCAGTGGTAGACTTCGGCGAGGGTGTCATCTAGGTGCAGGGCTCTCGTGGTCGCCTCTTCCATCTTCGGCCAGCCGTCTTTTGGGGGCATCAGGCCCCAGGAAGAAGCGAAGCCGTAATAAGACGCGAGACCGAAATACCCGAGCGCGTATAGGGGATCAACCTCGACCGCATGCTGAAAATACTCCAAACTCTTGCGGAACTCATGGGGCGCGGACTTGAACCAGAAGTAGCGGCCCTTGAGGTAAAAGTGGTAAGCCTCGGTATTCTCGGTGTAGCGCTTGAGCACCACTGTCTTCTGCTGGCCCAGCAATCTCATCTTCAGGGCATCCACGACCGCCAGCGTGATCTCGTCCTGCACGTCGAAGATGTCCCGCATTTCCCGGTCGTATCGCTCTGTCCAGATGTGATATCCGTCTGAGGCATTGATTAACTGGACCGCGATCCGCAGCAGTTTGCCTGATCTTCTGACGCTACCCTCTAAGATTGCACTCACCCCCAAGGCCTCGGCGATCTCGCTGACGCATATATTCTTGTTCTTGAAGGCAAACGCGGACGTGCGCGCAGCCACTTTCAGCCCTTCCACCTTCGCCAGCGCATTCAAAAGCTCTTCCGCAAGCCCGTCGCAGAAGTACTCGTTCTCTGGGTCAGCACTAATGTTGGCGAACGGCAGTACCGCGATGGTTTTGTCCGGCGCCACCACTATCGCCGTCGCGCTGCCCGTGCACATCCTCACCTCGGCGGCGAAGCGGTAGCCGTGTCCCGGCACGGTCACGATAAAGCGATTGTCGCCACGGCTTTCCCCGAACAACCGACGCAGCGTAGAGACATTCTGATTCAGATTGTTCTCCTCGACGACCGCGTCCGGCCAGATCTCACGCATCAACTCGTCCTTCTCCAGCACCTTGCCGTGGTGTCGCACAAAGTAGAGCAAAGTATCAAAGATCCGCGGAGTGAGCGGCACGAGTTGGCCGCCGCGCCGCAGCTCCCGTGCGGTTGCGTCAAGCTGGAAATCGTCAAACTCGTACATGTTTGGCTCGGGCGCGCCCATCGTTGCTGTTCAGAACTTTCAGAAGTTTTTTCATAACATTCTAAGGACTTTCAATGGCGCGAGGGAAGAGTATCAGCACGCACACGGCAGGGGCCGATAATCTTGCAACAGGGAGGTACAACTATGAAGTCGAAAAACATGAACATGTTGGTCCGTTTAGCTCTTGTGGTGACACTGACTTTGGCGGGAATGATCCCCGCCATCCCTGCAGTGGTTGCCACGGCCCACTCTGAAGAACAGGCGGGAAAGCTTGAGGGAACGTGGCGCGTGCAGGTCACGATCCGTGATTGTCAATCGGGTGCTGCGCTGCGGACGTTCCCGGCACTGCTTACTTTCGCACAAGGAGGCACGCTGACCGAAACTACTACGGGCTTTTCCCCAGCGCTTCGCACACCCGGCCATGGCTTCTGGCAGCACACTGGCGACCATAGTTACAGCGCAGTGTCAGAGGCCTTTCTCTTTAACCAAGTAGGCATATGGACCGCAACGCAGCGGCTTACGCAGTCCATTGAAATCGCAGATAACCCGGATGAGTTAACCAGTACCGCTACGAACGAAATCTTTGACACCAGCGGCAACCTGCTGATGGCTGGATGCGCGACAGCCGTCGCAAGCCGTCTACAGTAGCTTGCGGGTAGGACCAACATATTCTAAGAACCGCGCGGCGACGGCCTCGCTCAGCCGCGCGTTCTTAACAGCGCCTTTACCCACACTTCGCAAATATCGCGTCGCCGGTCGAAGCATCGCGACTTCAAAACAAACGGGGGAGTAATGCTATCGATTCTTGCAACGACTCCATGAAAGGACTCACGAGATGAATAAAGCTATCGCCCTCGTTACAATAATAATGGCGGCTGCACTTCTCATTTCAGCTCAGGTCAATAAAGATCGCCGCATTGATGAAGAGATCAGACGGCTGAATGCCGAAGAAGTTGAGGGATTGCTATGTAATGACGTAAAAGCCTTGGAGCGCATCTGGTCTGACAATCTCGTCGTGACAAACCCTCTCAACAAATTTGTAAACAAGCAGCAAGTGGTAGGTCTTATAGAGTCAGGCACCCTTGCCTTCATTTCCTACGACAGGCAAATAGAATACGTCCGCACCTACGGTGATACCGCTGTCGTAGCCGGCAGCGAAGCCGTTGTATGGGCGGGAAAGATGCCGAATGCGGGAAAAACATCGCACCTCCGCTTCACGGCGGTATGGATCAGAAAAGAAGGACGCTGGCAGCAGGTCGCTCGTCATGCGAATATCATCGGCCAGCTGTAGGGCTCCGACATGAGAATAGCCTAGCGGCTTTGATACCAGAGTTCCTGAAGGTCTCGCGTTGTCGGTCCCTCTCTGAGCCTTGATCTGTTATTGTTTCCGGAGAATCCAATTATCCAAATCGAGTTCCGAATTAAGAAACCAGTTTGGTGTCTATTATTGGTAAGCACTAGAGTGCCGCTCGCTGAAGCTGTCTGCAGATGAGTTTCATCGAAAAAGCAGTTTCCATGATCTGCCGAGATGGACTGGTGCGGGGGCCTGGGCTTGCACCGCTGCGCGTACAATGCGCGTACATCGAAGAGCCTAAATCAAACTCAACCATCCTAAGCAATCCTAAAACACCTGCGACAAAAGCCCTTCACCTTCAGTGACATCCGTTGATTTCAAGTCAGTTCGGCGAATGGGTAAGCGGCCCTGAAAGACCGGCGTCGGCGGTTCGATTCCGTCCCTGGCCATCTGAGTCTGACTGCGTAAATCGGACACAGGCCGAGCGCGCTGCTTGAACGTTTCCCATCAACCAGGGGTTGCGAGTCGGGCGCGGCAGTGAGATCGATGCTTCATATCAGTCGCCGGTGACCGGCGCTTGCTTTTCCTGCACGGCTGTTGGCACGCGCGCCTTGCCAGCGCCTGAGAACTTCTCTACCAGATAAAAGATCGCCGGAATGAAGAAAATACCGATGAGGCTCGCGGCCAACATGCCACCGATAACGGTGGTGCCCATGATTTGGCGGGCCACCGATCCCGCGCCGGACGCCGTCCACAACGGCACGCAGCCCAGGATAAACGCAAAGGACGTCATCAGGATCGGCCGCAGACGGAGCCTAGCCCCTTCGAGGGCGGCGTCAACCAGGGGCTTGCCTTTCTCGTATTCGTCTTTAGCGAATTCGACGATCAGAATTGCGTTCTTGGCCGCTAACCCGATCAGCATGACCAGACCGATTTGCGAATACACATCGTTTTCGATTTGGACCATGTAGGCCGGCAAGAACAGGCCAAGCACGACGCGGCGCAACCACAAAACTCCGAGGGCGCCGAATACCGCTACCGGTGTGCTCAGCAGCACGCTGAACGGCAGCGACCAACTTTCGTACAACGCCGCCAGGATCAGGAAAACAAACAATAACGAGAACCCGAAGATCACAGAGGCGGGCACTCCTTCTTGCGCCTTCTTCTCTTGATACGAAATACCCGTGTAGTCGAAGCCCATTTCACGGGGCATCGTTTGCGCGAACACCTCTTCGAGAGCCGTCGTTGCTTGACTGGAGCTATAGCCGGCCGCAGCGCTGCCATTAATTTGAGCGCTGCGATATTCGTTATAGCGCATGGTGAACTCGGGACCCGTGCGTGGTTCGATCTTCGTCAGAGCAGAGAGGGGCACGCTGTCGCCTTTATTATTGCGCACGTAAAACTGGCCAACGTTCTCGGCCCTCGTCCTGTAGTCTCCTTCGGCCTCAATATAGACTTGCCATTGGCGACCAAAGCGGTTGAAGTAATTGACAAACAACCCACCCATAAAAGCCTGAATTGTCCGGTAAACATCGTTGAGGGCCACACCCTGTTTGAGCACTTTGTCCCGATCGACTGTGATGAACTTCTGAGGCACGCTCGCCAGGAATGTGGTGCTCAAAGCCCCAATCTCCGGCCGCTTCCGAGCCGCCGCCATGAATGTGTTTAAGTTGTTTGAGAGAAACTGGACATCATTGCCGGCGCGGTCCTCGAGGATGAAGGTGAATCCCCCGGAGGTACCAACCCCGGGAATCGCTGGTGGTGAGAACGAGAACGCGACTCCCTCCGGAAGCTTGCTTAGTTCCTGATTCAAGCGCTGCTTAATAACCTGGTACTGTTCTTCTCTCTGCGTGCGGTCACCCCATGGCTTTAAAGTGACGAAAAAGAAGGCGTTATAACTAGCCCGCACGTAGCTGAGCAGACTGAAGCCAATGACGCTGGTGGTGTAGCGGACGCCTGGCGTTTGCGACAGGATGTTTTCCACATGTCTCGCGGCCGCGTTTGTGCGGGCCAGCGAAGCCGCGTTGGGAAGCTGCATATTGACATACATGTAGCCGAAGTCTTCATCGGGCAGAAAACTTGTCGGCACTCTGTTGCTGAAGAAAAATGCCGCAAGGCCAAAAACCACCAGCATTGCCAGAGCGACCGCGCTTTTGTTAATCAGCACTCCGGACCAACGGAGATAACCCTCGGTGGCGCGTCCAAAGATACGGTTGAACCAATCGAAAAACTTTCCCAGCAACCCGCGACTCTTCCTCCGTGGCCGAAGCAACAGGGCCGCCAACGCCGGGCTGAGCGTGAGGGCGTTGAACGCCGAGAGGATCACCGAGATGGCTATGGTCACAGCAAATTGCTGGTATAGCCGTCCGGTGATGCCCGGAACGAAAGCAGTAGGCACGAAAACCGCCGAGAGTACCAGCGCTATGCCGATAAGTGGCCCGGAGATTTCTTCCATCGCTTTCAGTGTCGCTTCCTTGGGGGCCATGCCTTCCTCGATGTGGCGCTCTACAGCCTCGACCACAACAATTGCGTCGTCAACCACCAAGCCGATGGCCAGCACCAGGCCGAACAAGGAGAGCGTGTTGATCGAGAAACCGAAGAGCGGGAAGAAGACAAATGTGCCGACGAGCGACACCGGCACTGCGAGTAGTGGAATTAGAGTGGCACGCCAACCTTGCAGAAAGATGTAAACCACGGCGATCACCAATAGGATCGCAATCGCCAGCGTCACAATGATCTCCTTGATCCCTTCGGTTACGGAGAGCGTCTGATCGAGTGATACCACTGAGTCCATGTCTCCTGGAAAGCGCTGCTTCATCTGAGCCATAAGCTTGTTAACGCCCGCGGCCGCGTCCACGGCGTTAGAGCCGGGCAACTGGTACAAGGCGATAATGGCACTCGGTTTGCCGTTCAATCGACTTACAAGGCTGTAATCCTGCGCGCCCAGCTCGATGCGGGCCACATCCTTCACGCGCACGGTGCCGCCATCCGGTGTTTCCCTGACTACGATCTGTCCGAATTGTTCCGGCGAAGTCAAACGACCTTGGGCCAGGACAGAATAAGTGAATTCCTGGTCCGCTGGCGCCGGCTCGCCGCCAGCCTTTCCGGCAGGGTTTACTGTGTTCTGGGCCTGGATGGCGCTGACTATTTCAGGGACGGTGATGCCAAGCTTTGCCAATTGGTCGGGCTTCACCCAGAGG
>Ga0070708_100002642_pt1 | contig 13871 bp, 17 predicted proteins | sample KBSK5503metaG_FD_65469 | JGI IMG/M metagenome (GOLD analysis project Ga0070708, IMG submission 65469) | Corn, switchgrass and miscanthus rhizosphere microbial communities from Kellogg Biological Station, Michigan, USA - KBS K5-50-3 metaG | ecosystem: Host-associated > Plants > Roots >...
GTCGATGAGGCCGGTGTCGATGCTCTCGATGTCGCCGACGAACCCTAAGTCCACCCCATCGGATTCGCCCGGCGGATCCGCGATCGGGCGCGCGTGGATGAAGCGGCCATCCTGCCCGTCCAACCCGACCGCGCGTCCGCCGTGCTGGTTGATGAGCGACGTCAACTCCTGATTCAACTCGCCCAATGCCATTTCGACGAGTGTCAGCGTTTTCTCGTCGGTGATGCGAAGCCCGCGATGCCGGCGGCTCGCGAGGCCCATCTGCTGCATCAGTTGGTCGATGCGCCAGCCGCCGCCGTGCACGACGATGGGCTTCATGCCGACGAGACGAAGCAGCGCCACGTCGCGCGCGAACCCGGCCTTCAATGCCGGGTCGGCCATCGCGTTGCCGCCGAAGCGGATCACCAGCGTTTTGCCGTTGAATGCGCGAAGGTACGGGAGTGCTTCCGCGAGGATGCCGGACTTCTGGGCGGGGGTCATGGGGAATGCCAAAGGATCAAATCCAGCGAATGGTACGCTGCCGGGCACTGGGGGCAAAACCGTGATGGAGATTGCATGTCAACGACATCGATTCAGCGAACGCGCGCGGCGATCAATGCCGTCGCGTGCCTCCCGTTGATCGCGGGATGCGCAATGACTTCGCCGCGCGCGAATACAGCGGAGCTGCAGAAGCAGGTGGCCGACACGGAGCGCGCCTTTGCCAGGACGATGGCCGACCGCGACTTTCCGGCGTTCGTCTCATTTGTGTCCGCGGAGGCTGTCTTCTTTACCGGGCCGCAGCCGCTTCGCGGCAGGCAGCAAGTCGCCGATGGATGGAAGCGCTTCTTCGAGAAACCGGACGCGCCATTCTCGTGGAAACCGGAGCAGGTCGAGGTGCTGGACTCCGGGACTCTGGCGTCGAGTTCGGGTCCGGTGTTCGACCCCAAGGGCAAGCAATTCGCGACGTTCTCGTCGATCTGGCGACTCGAAGCGCCGGGCGTGTGGCGCATCATTTTCGACAAGGGCAACGAAGTCTGCGACTGCCCGAAGGCGCCGTAGGCTCTGCTGCCCATAGGTATTGATACGAATGGCGCCGGCGCCCGGCAGAGAGCTAAGGTGTGGCCAACGCGCACTCCATCGTGCGTGGGTCACGCTGAAAGGCATCGGACATGAAGGTCCTGAAACCGATCGAGTTCGAAAGCGTCTCGCGCGCCGAAGCGAGGCTTGTGCTCGTAGGCCCCCCTCGTGTGGTGCACGATAACTGGACCGACCGACGCGTCGTGGCGAAGGAAGAGCCGCTGCGCCCGCCGACGAGTCAATGGATCCAGGACTTGCCCGTTGCGGTGCAGCCGCTCCAGCTCGCGAAAGATTATTCGCGGATCGCCAACAGGATCTGCGAATTGTGGAATGACCCGCCGCACTGCACGCGCTATCTCGAGGACCTGATGTTCATCCGCCGCGGCGACCGGAAGGGCTTTCCACCCGGCGTGGCCGCGGAAATCGGAGCGCTCAACGTCCATTACCTGACGTTGCATCCGCCCGGTCGTCCCTGGACCTGACTGCCCCCGAGAAACGCCGATAGCTCGAACCTATCGACTCCTTTCGCGGTCCGATATTGATAGCGGGCGGGGCCCGTGTCGGCTCGGCCGCGTAGGAAGGAGTCCGACATGGCCAAACCCTACCAGCGCTGGAAAGTCTTGCCGCACGGCGAGTTGAAGCGCATCGACGATCGCATCCTGACGGTCGTCGGGCGCATCCGCATGCCGCTCGGAACGTTGCCGCGGCGCATGACCGTGGTTCGCCTCCGCGATTCGCGCCTCGTGATCTGGAGCGCGATCGCGCTCGACGAGGGCGAAATGGCGATGATCGAGGCGTTCGGCGTTCCCGCGTTCCTGATCGTGCCGAACGATCACCATCGGCTCGACGCCAAAACCTGGAAAGAACGTTATCCGCGGATGCAGGTCGTCGCGCCGAGGGGCTCGCGCGCGAAGGTCGAAGAAGTGGTTCGGGTCGACACGACCGCGCCGCTCTTCGACGACCCGGATGTCCAGTTCAAGGCCGTGCCGGGCACGAACGATCGTGAGGCTGCGCTCATCGTGCGCACGCGCATCGGCACGACGCTCGTGCTGAACGACCTCGTCGGCAACATCCGCGATGAAACCGGCATCGGCGGCTGGTTTCTTCGCCTCACGCGCTTTGCCGGAGATCACGCGCAGATTCCGAGTCCCGTGAAGCTGACGATGATCAAGGATGCGGCCGCGCTCTGCACGCAGTTGCGGCAGTGGGCCGAGCTTGCGTCGCTCAAGCGCATCCTCGTATCGCACGGCGAGCCGATCGAGGCGAATCCGCAGCAGACGCTGCTCGAACTGGCGGGCTCGCTTGCTTGAGGCGCGAGAAGCCTCTTTGGTAAATTCTCCATAAAGAATGCAATTGACGCGCCCGAGGTAAAAGGACTAGCGTTCGGGCATGAAGACCCCTCTCGAAGTGTGTCGCGTCTCCCTCGCGCTGATGCTGGCGGTGGGCTGTTCAACCGCGTTTGCACAAGCGCCTGCCGCGCCCGCGAGCGGACAGGCCGTGGGCACGCTCACGGTGAAAGGGAAGGCGATCAAGCTCGCCTACGCCAGCGCTTTTGTGGACCAGGAGGACAAGGGCAAGCAGGTGTTCCTGCTGGTCACCGAGCAGCCGGTGCCGGCGGCGGATTGGAAAAAACATTCCGACATCATGATGTACCGGATGAACAAGAATCCACTCCTGGGCGTTGCCTTCCGCCTCAACGACAAGCGTGAACTGGTGGGCGCCGACTTCTACGACGGCGATTTCCCGACGAGCACTTCGGGAATTTTCTCGGTCAAGCTCGACAGCCCGCCTGGAAAGACGTTCGCCGGGACCGCGAAGTCCACGGAAGCCGCTGCGAAACTGACCGAACCGGTGAGCCTTTCCGTCAGCTTCAACGCCGCGTTGAAGTAGTTCTCACCGGCATTGCCCGTTCGCAAAAAATCGCTTGACAAGGTCCTTTCGTTGCCTACAATAGGTAACGTATCAGTTACCTAATTGTGACCGATACCCTGGCATTAAAGGGGAGCGCTGCAGGCGATGGGTAACCACGACGTTTCTGATAATCCGGACGAGCGCGACGTCTTCCAGGCGCTCGCGGACCCAACGCGCCGCGCGATCCTCTCGCTGCTGCAGCAGGGCAGCCGGCCCGTCGGCAGCATCGCCCGCGACTTCCCGATCAGCCGTCCGGCGATCTCGCGCCACCTGCGCATCCTGCGCGAGGCTGACCTGGTCACCGAGATCAAGGTCGGCCGCAATCGCCTCTACGAGCTCAACGCCGGTCCGCTCAAACACGTCGACGATTGGCTCGCGCACTACCGACACATGTGGCAGCACCAGCTCCGCAATCTCAAACGCTATGTCGAAATGAAAGGAAAGGCGCACTGACATGAACGACACCGCACGCATCAACGACACCATCGTCGTCGAGATCGACATCGTCGCGCCGCCGGAACGCGTGTTCGAGGCGTGGATCGATCCCCAACAGCGCCTCGCGTGGTGGGGCGACGATCAGACGTACCGAAGCACGAAGCTCGACAGCGACCTTCGCGTCGGCGGCAAGTGGCGCACCGAGGGCAAGAGCGCCGACGGCAAGACGTTCTCGGTCTTTGGCCACTACACGCGCGTCGAGCCGCCCACGGCGCTCGCCTTCACCTGGAATCACGATTGGGGCGGTCCCGCAATGCCGGAGACGCATGTGCTCGTCGAGTTGATACCGACTTCCTCCGGAACGCACGTGACGATCACGCACTCGGGTTTCACCGAAGCGCCCGAGCGCGATTCACACAACCAGGGATGGCAGCGCGTGCTGGGCTGGCTGCAATCCTACCTGCAACACTAAATGAGGAGCGGCAAACATGACGACACCATCCACAACGCACGGCGCCTTCAGCTGGACCGAACTGACGACCAGCGATCGCAAGGCCGCGCGCAAGTTCTACGGCTCACTGCTGGGCTGGGAGCTCACGGACATGGACATGGGCAAGAGCACGTACACGATCATCAACGTAGGCGGGCAGGGCGTGGGCGGCATCACGGACATTCCGCCGAACGCGCAAGGCATGCCTTCCACGTGGGGCGGCTACGTCACCGTCGATGACGTCGACAAGGTCGCCGCGCGTGTTGCGGGTTTGGGCGGCCGCGTACTGCTCGAACCGATGGACATTCCGACCGTCGGCCGCTTCGCGACGATCATGGATCCGCAGGGCGCGACACTGTCGCTCATCACCTACGCCAAGAGGAACTAGACGCCATGAGAGGTCGCTTTACCAAAGCGCAGATCCTGAGCTTGCTGCGCGAGGCCGCGGCGGGAACGCCGGTCATGGACCTCTGCTGGAACCACTGCATTGGCCGCTCGACGTTTTATGCGTGGAAGGCCCGGCACGGCGGCGCGCGCCTACGGCTCGGGGACGCCGCGCACCAGCCTCACGATGCCGGACACGACGAGCAGAACGGGAAAGACTTCCATGGGGAGCAGGAACAGCATGGCCGCTTCCCCGAATCCGCGGGGCGCAATGGCTTCGGACGTCGCGGTCAATCCCAGGAAGAGAAGACACCAGCCGAGCAAGGCGAGCAGCGCATACGCCCACCAGCGGCGTTTCAGCGCCGCGGTCAAGGTCGACGTGACCGAGAAGACGCACACGGCAAGGACAGCGGGAGCGACTTGGTACGCGGGGGCCGCGAGCATGAGGATCGTCGCGATCACGTAGAGCAGCGCAGCCTGTCCGATGGGATTCGAATGCACCCAAGTCCGAAACTGCGCGAAGGTGAGCTGGCGCAGCGATGAGAGCTCCGGGCGAAGCAGGAATAACGCGCCGATGAGCGCGACGGCGGCAAAGACGGCGGTGGATACCCAGCCACCTTCGCTGTTGTCCGGCAGATCGCCCGTGAAGATGCGAACGGCCCCGATGGTCAGGATCAGGGCGAGGAGAAGCAGGGGCGCGGCGGCGATCCAGCGAAGCCATTTCATTGCGGCAGTCTAGCGGAAAGGGACGTCGCAAAAGGACTATCAACCGTACGTGTTCATACGAATGGCGACAGCGCGGGCAGGACAGTAGGGTGTGACCAAGGCTCACACTCCTTCGAAAGGCCTCTCGATGAATCCGATCCAATTCGAAAGCACCTCCCGCGCCGACGCCCGGCGCGTGCTCGTGGCCACTCCGCCTGCTACCGCGCCGGATACCAGCTGGCCCGTACGCCGGCCCGCGCAGACCAAAGAATCGCTGTTCCCGTCGACCATGCACTGGATCCGCGGCTTGCCCGAAGAGGTGCAGCCGCGCAATCTGCTGAGGAAGTTTGCGCGGGTCGCCAACCGGCTCGCCGAACGATGGAATGAGCCGGCGCGATGCGCGCCTTATCTTGCCGACCTCTTGATCATCCGCTGCGATTCCCGCGAGGGATTTCCGCACGACGTGGCCACGGAGATCGGCGCGCTCACCGCGTATTACAAGACGCTGCACCGGCCGGGCCGGCCCTGACACTGTTTGGAGGGAAAAAAGGGCGACGCTCCGATCAGGAGCGCCACCCTATCCATCTTGTTACGGGTTGTTGTACTGGGTCCCCAGGAACGCCCGGCAAGCGTTCCGGTTCACGCCGGTGTTGCTGTAGTCGATCGGCGTGTCGACCTCGTTCTCATGCTTATACTTGGCCAAGACGTCCTTGCAGACCGTCGCCGACGTTTCGAGATTGCCGCCGCAGTGGAAATTGGTCGCGTCGTCGGTGTTCCCGATTCCGTTGTAAATGGCCGTTGTCGGATACGGACAGAGCGGACGCGTGCGGGTGGGCACGGCGCCACCCTTGGCCAGGATCGTGTCCGGTGCCACATCGTTCTCGACCCAGTTCACCAGTGCGCCGAACAGATTCTGCGGCTGCGGTCCAACGCCGCCGCCACAATGTCCGACGCCCGGAGCCCGGAACAACCGGTAGAAACTTTGCAGCGACGCAAAATCCGGATTGTTCGGGTTCTTGCCGTAACGTGAGGCCATCTCGCGGTAGTACTTGATCACGCCGCGCGGCATGATGAAATTGTCGTAGCCACCGACCATGGTGAGCAACTTGCCACCATGCTTCCGGAACGTGTCCAGGTTGCCGAACGTATCGGTCGCATCGGCGAGGCTTACGTCCGGATCAACGGCGGGGTCAAGGGCTGTGGTCGATCCGTCGTATGCAATGTCGGCGTAGGAGTCTGTGCCACCGGCCCCGAACGCGGTCACCGTGTGCCAATCGAAGTTGCGATCTTGCTCATCCCAATGGAATTGCGTGGCGCCCAGGGGGAATGGGTTTGCACCGTTCCACACGGTCGTGCCGCTGCCCGGTTCAGAATGGAACCAGACTTTGACGCCGCTCGGATTACGCGGGCCATCCCAGATCTTATCCATCGCTTGGGCCTGCGCCGGCGTCAGACAGTTCGCGTCCGCAGAGGTGCCGCCATTGGCGATGCAGACCGCGGTCGAGTCGTTCGCGGCGCTGTAGCTGCAGGTGCGCGGGTCGTCGATGATGCCGTCGGTGACGCCGTCAAGTGCATCGCAGGCCGCAGTAGCCTTGGCTGTCGCGAAGTTCTGCTTGGCCGCGGGGATGACGCCGCCGGTCAGATCCTTCATGACGATCTGTCCCCACATCTGCGCCGTCTGAAACCGCGTCCAGTAGATCGCCGGCGCGTTGGCCAGGATGCCATCGAGTTCATTGCCGAGTTCCTGCGCGAGCAGGTAGCCCTGACGGCCGCCGGTCGAGCAGCCATTCCAGTAGTTATACAGCGGCGCCCCGTCGTAATAGGCGTGAGCGAGGGCTTTCGAGAAAAGGATCTGCTGCTTGATGCCGTTGCGGCTCCAGTCCTGGATGTATTGCACGTTGTAGGTGCCATCCAGATTCACAGCGGGTTCGCAGTTGTTCGCGGCGCCCGAATGGCCGCCGTCGGTGCCTGATCCCACATAGCCTGCGTTGACAGGAGCGGTGACACCGAGGTTGCCGGAACAGCCGCCGCCACCAACGCCTTGCGTTCTACCGTTCCACGCGCCTTGCGCACCGCCCACGCCGCCGTCGAGGCTGCTAAGCGGCAGGCCGACCCGGATGTTGATGTTCTGGTTCGGGTTCTCACCGTACAGGATATTGACCTGACAATACGACGCGTTGGGTGCTGCCGGTGGAATGATCACACTACTTGCGGACTTCACGAACGGATTTCCGGCCAGCCCGTTCGCCGGATCTGTTGCGAGCGCAGTGCAACTCGGCAATGCCGTCGCGGTCCCGGGCACCAGAAGGGCAGAAACCAGCATCGCGGCGGAGACTACCAGGTACGCAAGATTTCGCATCTTTCCTCCTTTTTTCACCGTCTCGCTCGAGCCCCAAAGCGGCCACGCGTTCGGCGTCGGTCGTCTACCGGGCTGGCAAGCGTGTGTGGGGGCCAAGATATCGCAGCGGGTTTATAATTCAATACTATTTTGCGAATAGTAATTATTCGTTTTTCGGATTAAGGAGGCGGAACAATGAAGCACCGGCTGGATCTCAACTTGTTGCCGATTGCCGTTGCGTTGTACGAGGAGCGTGGCGTCAGCCGGACAGCGACGCGGCTCGGCATGAGCCAGCCCGCGGTGAGCGCCGCGCTCGCGAGACTGCGCAGGGCGTTCGACGACCCATTGTTCGTGCGTACGGCGCGCGGCATGGAGCCGACGTCGCGAGCCAAGGCCTTGATCGCGCCGGCGCGCGATGTGCTGTCGCGCGTCGAGCGAGACGTTCTCTCGGGCATGGCGTTCAATCCCGCCACGGCCAACGTGAAGTTCACCTTTGCGCTATCGGACGTCGGAGAGATGGTGTTCCTGCCGCGAATTCTGGAGAGCCTGCGCACCCTCGCGCCGCTCGCGTCGGTCCGCTCGGTGTCGCCGCCTCCCGGCGAATTACGCAGGGGGCTCGAGACGGGTGAGATCGATCTTGCGGTGGGTTATTTCCCCGATCTGGAGATGAGCAACTTCTTCCAGCAACGCTTGTTCACGCATCACTTCGGCTGCCTCTTGCGTGCGGATCATCCAGTCACGAGCAAGCGGCTCTCGCTCAAGCAATTCCTCAGCTTGAAGCACGTCGTGGTCCACGCGGAAGGACGCAGCCAGGAGCTCTTCGAGCGCTTCCTCGCCAGGAACAAGCTGCATCCGACGGTCGTGCTCGTCACGCCGCACTTCATGTCGCTGCCGATGATCATCGCCAAGTCGGATTTGGTCGCCACGGTCCCGCACGCCATCGGCATGTACTTTTCCAATTCGTCGGCGAATATCAAGACGGTGCTGCCGCCGTTCACCGACGCCCCGCGGATCGTCCTCCGGCAGCACTGGCATCGCAAGTCACACCACGACCTGCGCAATCAATGGCTGCGCAGGATGGTGTCCGGGCTCTTCAACCAGGAGTCCGACGAGTGGAAGGGGAAAGCGGGCGGCTGAGAAATCGCCTCTGGTCAAACCGGCTCTGCCGTCTACTTGCAGCCCATCCCCGCCGCGGCCTCTTTAGCGGGCAAGTTCACATCGAAGTCGAAGTTGAACGTCGTCTTGTCGAGGCTGCCGGCGATCTTTCCCGACAGCGTGCCGCCGGCCTTGATGTTGCCCGTCATCTTCTCGACCTTGAAGTCCTTCGGCGATTCGACCACGCGCTGGATGCCCGCCATCGGCGACTTGGCGTGGTTGGTGTTCAGGTCGATCGACTTGACGGCCGTTGTGGAGGCCGTCTCCTTGCCTCCGCCCGGACAGAGCATGATGATCGCCATCGTGCGCGGCTTGCCGCCCTTATCGCTGCCGGCGTACGACGACGTCTGGAAAGCCTCCGCTTCCTGCGGCGTGATGGGATCTTCGTTGAACCAGATCGCAACACTGTGCGAATCGTCGTAGTAGGACGCGACGCAGTTGGTCGCCGTGAATTTCTCGCCGCCCATTGATCCGGTCGCCGAGCATCGCGTTTTCACGGGAGTGCTCGCCGCCGCAGTTGCGACTGCCGCGGAACCCGCCATGGCGACGCTTCCCGGCATCGGCTGGCCGACCTTCCAGTCGTCCGCCAGCGCGAGGGCCTTGCGTCTTTGCTCCGGCGTGAGCGGCTTCGCGATCTCGTTGCGGTAGTCGACGTTCTCCTTGTCGCCGCCGCGCGCAGCGATCGTGGCGTTGGCAAGTGCGAGGACCTCATCCTTCGCCACGCCCTGGCCCGTGTGGTAGACGACACCCAGCTTGAACTGTGCGTCCGCGTTGTCCTGGACTGCCGCCTTGCGCCACCAGTCGATCGCCTGCGCATAGTCCTTCGCGACACCCTGACCTTTGGCGTACAGCAGTCCCAGGTTGTACTGCGCTGTCGCATCGCCTTGCATGGCCGCTTTGCGGAACCACTCGACGGCTTGCACGTCGTCCTGCTTCACGCCGTCGCCGGTCGCGTAGATGACACCCAGCTCCTGCTGCGCGTCGGCGTGGTTCTGCGCCGCCGCTTTGCGGATCCAGGCGATGCCCTGCGCCTGGTCCTTGGGATAGCCTTTGCCGAACTCGTACAGCCTCCCGATTCGATATTGGGCTTCGGCGTCGCCGCGCTCCGCCAGCGGCCGGTATTCCTTGATGGCGGTGGCGTAGTCCTTCCTGGCCAGCGCGTCGTAGCCTTCCTTGAGGCCGGCGAGGGCTGCGTTGCAGCACAACAGGATCGAGAGGGCGAGCAGGGTGCGCAGACGCATGTGGTTCCTCCGTCGGGCATGGTTATGAAAGCAGTCTTGCATAGACGCCGCAAAAGTTGAAGCCTTGGTGATGCGTGGTATTGTCGCGCGGTCATTCGGCTGGAGATGATTCGGTGATGGATCGGCGCAGGTTCGTTGGCGGCATTGCGGGTGTCGTGCTCGTAAAGACTAGCCCAGCGTACGCGCAGTCGTCGACGAAGATTCCCCGGATCGGCGTTCTCTATACAGGCTCTCCGGCTACTGCTGCGCAATCCTCCGAGGCGTTCAGGCAGGGGCTGCGAGAGCACGGGTATGTGGAGGGGCAAAACATCGTCGTGGAGCGCCGGTTCGGCGACGGCAAGCCCGAGCGGCTCACCGAGCTTGCCGCCGAACTGGTGCGCCTGAAGGTGGACGTGATCGTGACGCCCACTGATGAGGCGATTGCGGCAGTCAAACGACAGACGCAGACGATTCCGATCGTGATGACCGCCAGCACCGATCCGGTCGGGACAGGCTTTGTCTCGAGCCTGGCGCGCCCTGGCGGGAATGTCACCGGTTTCACCAATGTCTCCCCTGAGCTCAGCGCCAAAAGGCTGGAGCTCCTGAGGGAAGCCGTCCCCGCGCTCTCCCGAGTGGCGATCATGTGGAATCCCGACATCCGCGGCGCCTTGCTTGATTACAAAGCAACGGAGGAAGCCGCCCGTTTGCAGCGCCTGCAACTCCAGTCCGTCGAAGTGAGCCGCGCTGAGGACATCGACCGCGCGTTCTCGGCGTTCACGACCGGTCGCGCGCAGGCGTTGATTGTTGTTCCATCCACTATCACGCTCGACAACCGGGTTCAGATCGCGAACTTGGCCCAGAAAAATCGGCTGCCGGCCATGTATGGAGGAAAGCTATTTGCGGAGGCCGGCGGACTCATGGCCTACGGGTCGAGCCTTGTCGAGCGATGGCGGCGCGCGGCCACTTATGTTGACAAGATTCTCAAGGGGGCGAAGCCGGGAGAATTACCGGTTGAGCAGCCGACCAAGTTCGAATTGACCATCAATGCGAAAACCGCGAAGGCGCTGGGGCTCGCGATGCCGCCTTCGCTGCTGCGGCGAGCGGACGAGGTGATTCAGTGATGGAGGAGGGCCGCTCAGCGCTTCGGCGCGTCGGCTCTGCAGCCGTGAAGGAACAGCTCCGTCACCTTGTGCGGCCATTCGCGCAACTCCTTCGCGCTCATTGGCGCGCCCAGGCCCATCGCACGCCGCTGCGGCAGCGCCACCACCATCTGCAGGAACTGCTGCGCAGCGAATCGCAGGTCGTCGACCTGGATTCCTCCGGCGACCGCTTCGCGCTCGAGGATGCCCGCGATGAGCGTGGTCGCTTCCTCGGCCGCACCTTCGTGAGCGAGCACGCGGGCGAGTTCGGGAAAGCGCGCCGACTCGGCGACCATCAGCCGATGCAGCCCGATCGCCTGCGGTGAAAGCGCGGCGCCCAGGATAAGGGTCGCGAGACGCTCGAGTATCGCCTCGAGGTCGGCGCCTTCGATCAGCGGAATGTTCGCGGCGGGGCGCAGCCGCTGGATGATGCGATGGACGACCGCGGCGAACAGCGCCTCCTTGTCCGGGAAGCGCGCGTAGAACGTGCGCTTGGACATGCGCAGCTGCTGCGCGACGGCATCGATGCTGGTGGCACCGAAGCCGTGGGCGAGAAACATCTGCGTCGCGGCGTCGAGGATCAGCTCACCCAGTTGCTCGGACGCTGCGCGTGACGGGCGCCCTCCCCGGCGCGCGTGCGGCATTTCTGGATCAGTTCGTCAGACCCGTCGCTCTTTAGCGAGTGTAAGAGGAGGGGTAGGACGCCGGCGCCGCGGCACGCCGATAGTAGGTGGTCGTGGCGGGCGGATAGCTCTTCGGCGCGTTGTACGTTGCCGGCGGCGCGTCGTAGTAGCCCCGTGACTGCGGCGCGTTGTATGTCGTGGCAGGCGCATTGTCGTAATACTGCGGTGGCTGCTGCGCGTCGTAGTCCAGCGCGTCGCTGCCGTACGAGGGCGAGTAGTTGGACTGAGGTGCGTTATAGGGTTGGGGCGCGTCGTAGGCCTGCGGGGCGGAAGACTGCGGCGGCGCATAGTTTGGCTGCGGCGCGTTGTAGCCCTGCGGAGCGTAATTCTGTGGCGGCGCATAGTTTGGCGGCGGCGCATAGTTTGGCGGCGGCGCATAGTTTGGCGGCGGCGCGCTGTAGCCCTGCGGAGCGTAATACTGCTGCGGTTGCGGCGCGTAGTTGGGTTGTGGCGCGTAATTCGGACGCGGCGCGTAGTACGGCTGGGGCGCGTAATAGGTCGCCGGCGGAATGTAGGTCGAGTTGGCCACTGCATTGCCGAACGCCACAAAGGGTGCCGCGACGAGCGCCGCCGCCGTGCCCACGACCGCCGCAGCTGCCGCGGCGGGCCACCAGACGCCGCCGCGCCAGTAACCGCCGCCGCCATGCCAGTTGCCACCGCCGCCATGCCAATACGAGCCGTGGTAGCCACCGCCGTGATATGCGGATGCGTGGTTCGAACCGCCATGCGACCAGCGCGGACCGTCGGCGAACGCAGGCGACACCGGGGCGACCAGGAGCGCGCTCGCGATGAGGCCGGCCGATACGATTCGAGATGAGATCATGGCGCTTCCTTACGAATGGGCGGTAAAAATGCCCGCGTGATCGTAAGGTACCCGCGCGCCGGGCGAAACGCAACGGCACCGTTGCGTTTGGTTACAAAGTAGTTGAGACCGGCTGCCGCATTAAAAGCCGTACAGCCGGGCCGGATTGTCGACCAGGATGCGCTTGCGCACGGCTTCGTCGGGCGCCCAGTCGAGCAGCAGGTCGAGCATGTTCGCGTTGGAGGGCACCACTTTCTGGCCCGGATGCGGCCAGTTGCTCGCCCACACGCAGCGCTCCGGGTTGTGTTTGGCCAGCGCGCGCGCCAGCACGCTCACGTCATCAAAGCGCGGCGCGCCGGTCTTCGACGTTTCGTACGGCGCCGACAGCTTGACCCAGGCGCGGCCCGTATCGAGCAGCCGCAGCAGCGCCTGGAACCCGGGATGTTCCGGCGGCACGGGCTCCAGGAACTTGCCGTTGTGGTCGATGACGACGTCGGTGGGCAACTCGCGCAGCAGCGCTTCGTACTTCGGCAGATCGCGTCCATCCGCCTGCACCTGCACGTGCCAGCCAAGCTCCGCGACGCGCCCCGCGATCTTTGGAATGTCGTCCCACTGCACGAACGGATTGGGCAGCACGTAGCAGCGCGCGCCCCGGATGCCGGCCGCGTGAAGCCGCAGCAGATCGGAGTCGAGGATGTTGGACGCGATGATCGCGATCCCGCGTGCCTGCGGGCCTAAGTCCGCGATGGCGTCGACCGTGCAGCGATTGTCGAATCCATATGCATTGGGCTGGACCACGACGACGCGCTCGAGCCCGAGTTCGCGTTGGACTTCTTTGTACGCGCTAGTCGGCCCCGGCGGCGGCGGGACCGTCCATCGTGGATCGACCGGGTAGCGGTCGTCGTAGATGTGCATGTGGCAGTCGCAGGAACCGGCAGGGATCTTGAGCATGGGAGGCGACTCGATTTATTTTTTTGCAAGCATACGCTCCCCGTGAACCGCGCCGGGCGCGACCGGTCCAACCGACTCCTCAAAAAGGAGGTCCCATGCCGAACTATATCGACGCCATCGTCATTCCGGTTCCCCGTGCCAACCTCGACACCTACAAGCGCAAGTCCGAGGAGTGGGGCAGGGCCCACCTGCGCCACGGTGCGCTGTATTACTCCGACTCGATCGCCGACGACGCCCAGCCCGGCAAGGTCACGTCGTTTCCGCAATCGGTGCAACTCAAGGACGGCGAAGTGATCGCGCTGGCGTGGGTCGTGTACCGGAGCAAGGAGGATCGCGACCGCATCAGCAAGGCGGTCATGGACGATCCGCAACTCAAGGACTCGATGGACCCGTCGAAGATGCCTTTCGATGGCAAGCGGATGTTCTGGGGTGGTTTCCAGAGCATCATCGGAATCGCGGCTGGCCAGTGATGCGTCTGGCCGTAAGGCGCGCGACGCGCGAACGCTTGTGCGTCGCGCGCCTGTAGTCTGTGTCAGGGAGATTCCGCGATAGCATAGTAGGGCCATGAGCCCCGAGCAAAAGCGACTGACTTATGCGCTGCT
>Ga0070708_100002643_pt1 | contig 13871 bp, 10 predicted proteins | sample KBSK5503metaG_FD_65469 | JGI IMG/M metagenome (GOLD analysis project Ga0070708, IMG submission 65469) | Corn, switchgrass and miscanthus rhizosphere microbial communities from Kellogg Biological Station, Michigan, USA - KBS K5-50-3 metaG | ecosystem: Host-associated > Plants > Roots >...
ACCCCGGTGCTTTTCGTATAGTCGAAGATGCAGCGCTCGTTACCAGCGAGACACCTCCAAGCACGCAGGAACCTGCCTGGGGACGCCTGGTCGTGCAGCCAAATTTTGAATTAATAGCCCTCGCGCCCGTTTCTGAGGCGCTGCTTATCCAGCTGGATCGTTTCGCAGAACGTACCGGGCTCGAGTATATTGCGCAATACCGTTTGACAAGGGCCAGTGCCACGCGCGCCATTCAAATGGGCCTGCACGCCGATGCTATCCAGCAGGTATTGGAGCAGGCCGCGGGAGGGCCTATTCCGCAGAATGTGCAGTATTCACTGGTGGAGTGGGAGCGCCAGGCGCGGCGTATCGAACTCTGGCGGGGCGTTACACTGCTCGAGGTAGATGATGCCGCTTTGCTCGACGCGCTCTTTAGCGATGAACAAACGCGCCCATTGTTTGGTCGCCGCCTGGCACCCTTGCTTGCAGAAGTCGTTACCGCTCAACTGCCAGCGGTACAGGCAATCCTCTGGCAACGAGACTACCTGCCCTCGCTCGTATCTGCTCCTGTGCAAGATGGCCTGTTGGAGAGCGGACGTTTCCCAACCCGCGAACCTCAATGGCGGCTGCAGCAGAATGGCCTGTTGCAGCCCTGCCATGCCGTGGTGGATCTCTATTTAGCCGCGGAGGTTGAACGAATCACGGAGCTAGACGAGGCAACAGGCTGGAGGAAGATCACACCGGCGGCGCTTCAGCAGGCACGCAGCGCCGGGCTATCATTGGAACATACTATGCGCTTCTTGCAGCATTACTGCGAAGGTGGAGTGCCTGCATCATTCTTGATTCGCCTCAAGTTGTGGGGTGGTGGCTATGAGCAGCAAAGTAGCGTTGGAGTCGAACATGCGCCGCTGTTACGTCTCTCCGCCCAGGCATTGCAAGACATCCAGGCCGATGCAGAGTTGGGTCCGCTGCTCGGGACAGAGGTTCCTCTTGATAATCGCCTGGTACGTGTGGACCCCGAATCGCTGGAGCGCGTGATAGAGCTGTTGAGAGAGCGTGGCTTTGATGTTGAGTAGTATGCTCAAGATGCTACCGGAGGACTCAGCAGCCAGCGAACTGCGTCCTCGTCGGGCGCTGTGACGACTTTTTGAGCCAGGATATTTAGCGCAGCAGGATTGTCAATCTGTGCAGCCTGCTGTTTAGCCAGTTCGGTCAGGCCGGGGTATCGAGCACTGACAATGTTCACAAACATCGTCTGTGCTGCTCGTAACTCCCCTTCGGCTCTACTTTTGGCCCTCTCTTGTCGTATGCGCGGGCTTTCTTCCCAGAGTTGGTCGTACAGTTGTTCGCTTTTATGATATTTGACCTCATTTGACGCAACTTTTAAATAGCCCTGGCTAAAAACTGCTCAAGTTGTTCCCTCTTAGTCGGCAGACCATACATCTTCAGAAAATCGCTCTCGACCTGCCATAATTGCTCGCACCACAACACAGCCTCGACGGCTTGCCTTTGAGTATCTGATAGAGTCTGAGAACCCTCCCGTTCAAAGCGGCGCTGCAGTTGCTCAGCCTCATACTCATCGTATCCAAAACACTCTATCAATGCATCACCGCTACCACGGTAGAAGCGAGGCCCGCCTTCGCGGTAGAAGCTCTGTGCATAGTTGTAGTACGATTCACCAAACCTGTTTAAGCTAGCCCATCTCTCTGATCTATCTTTTTCTTTGATCGCAATGCTCCAGTAACGCTCATGAACCCAATCGCCGAAAAATGCGATATCTAGCAAAGCTTCGGCCACACGAAGAGCATCAAGGAAATGCCATTGTGATGCTCCTCGTTCCAGGGCCATTACCAACCCTTGCACGCCAAGAGGAACACCAAGGCCACTAATAGCCGCGCATACTCCGCTATGTACACGGATGTCCCAGGGCAGTTCACATAACAGCCCCCTTTCCAGGTGATCTGGATTCAGCATCTCATCAACTAGTACGTCTACCACCTCCAATGAGGCAAGCGCGGCGTGGTATTTAGCAAGGGAAAATGCAGAGGCAAAGCGTACCAGTGAATGAACCTGCTCCGAGTCAGCTATCGCTACAGTAAAATAACGCTGCCAGACTGGGGAGTTTTCATCGAGCAGAGTGCTAAGACAAAAAAGGATAGCCGCCTGAAGAAGCGGATCAGCCGTAGTAGAATACAAAGGCTCAATGGTGGGTACAAGGAGTTCATTCAACTCACGAAATCCTGAAATCAGATAGAGAACCGCAATAAGTAACTTTTGGTTCGTCATTTGCAAGCATTTGAGATAGATGGGCATGCCCTCACCTACCAGGCGGTGCGCCAATACCATCCACTGTGGCTCATGAAACTCATTTCCTTCTTGCAAAAACTCGCCAATTGACCACCATTGATGCCGATTCCTTGTGGCAGACTCGAAATCGTGATCCACACGGAGAATTTGCTGATCCCTGTTAGCATACCAGTCACGGTGGGCAAGATCAGTAAGAAAAGAGAGGATATTCAGTTTCTGGTCTTCTGAAACCTGTTCAAACAAGTGAATGAAAAAAGGAATTGCAGCGCACGAGGCTTCGTAGACACTCCCTTGATGACAGATAGAAGCATACAGGTGAAACCAGGCGCGCTGCCGTTCTTCCTCATCCGTAGATAATAAGCCGAGGAGGTGAAAAGGGGTATCTTTTGCTGACCCATATGCATGTTGCAAGAGTGCCCAGGGAATCTTGCTCAATTTCTCCTGCATTTCCTGCGTAGCCTGTTGAGGAACGTGTTGATAATGCGGCATTTCATCCTCATCCTCCTCAGCATTACGGCATATTTGCTGCCGTATCTCGATCACCTTCGCCCTCATTTGCTCGACTTGAATTTTCTTTTCGGGATGCTTGCGCTCCATCTGGTTCAAATAGTCACCATAACAATCAAGACAATACGTCTGGCTATGCTCTGATTCATCGGCATGCTTCGCTATTGCGATAGAACTCCATACCCATGAATCAGCCGTACCACTCGATTTTTCTTCTTCGCCCTGAGAGCTATCGATGCGTTTTATAACCTGTTTCCCGACTTTAAAGGTATGAGGCTGGCAGAAGGATTTTCCACAAACATCGCAGATTACGGTTGCGGTACGATGACATTCATCGTACAGTGTGCACTGAGTCTCGTTCATATATTCCCTCTTTTTTTGCTGAGTCTTGCTTGCTTTTCATTGTATCAGATGAGAGTAGCATTGTCTAGGTATTTTGTTCTAACTTAAAATTAGTTTTGTGGGAATGGACTTACAGGTTTAAATACTCCTCATAAACATTGCCTTGAGCCAGGATGCATGGTACACTCAGAGCAGAAACTACCGGGTTGGCAGTGGCTTACCCTGGTGACAAAGCTCAAAATGCAGCAGGCTCCATCTGCCTGCTGACTTGTATCATGCATCCCACACCCCAATTATCGGCTAAACACGTAAATGCAGCTACGGCATTCCAGGTAAAAATAGGGAATTGACGAAGAAACTATGGATACTTGTGCAACAAACGTTTACTTTGATGCGGAGCGTCTCCATGTGCATCTTTCCGATGGGCGTGAGATTAGCGCCCCTCTTAGCTGGTTTCCACGCCTGCAGCACGCTACTAATGAACAACGCCAGCAGTGGGAATTGATTGGACAGGGTAGGGGCATTCATTGGGAAGCGATTGACGAAGATATCTCCGTGGCCGGGCTCCTCGGATTGCCGCACGATTAAATCGTTGACAAATCGCCCCTGATATGCTATCTTAGTCTCACAAACGTAACGTATAAGCGGGAGTGGCTCAGTGGTAGAGCATCTCCTTGCCAAGGAGAAAGTCGCGGGTTCGATCCCCGTCTCCCGCTCCATCCGCGCCTCTCATACGCTTGCGTACGCACGCGGCGACGTCGCCAAGTGGTAAGGCACGGCTCTGCAAAAGCTGCACCAGCGGTTCGAATCCGCTCGTCGCCTCCCAACCAGACGTGATTTCGTTCGTGAGTCACGTCTTTTTCATTCACTTGTAAGGTGTTCCCCATGCGACAGCAACGTAGCTACCCCATTGAAGCCATAGTACTCAAGCACACCGACTTTGGTGAAGCCGATCGTATCCTGACGCTATTCACGCCCTTCAAGGGCAAGATTCATGCCGTTGCCAAGGGTATACGCCGGCCTATCAGCAAGAAGGCGGGACACCTTGACCTGCTCAATCGCAGCCAGTTGCAGATGGCGCTCGGCCGCAATCTCGATATCGTCACGCAGGCCGAGGGACGAGAAAACTTTCTGCACCTGCGCGGCGAACTCTGGCACATGACCTGTGGCTTTTACCTGGCTGAACTGGTGGATCGCTTCGTCGAAGATTCAACCCCGCACCGGGACATCTATGTTTTGCTGCTCGAAACCCTGCGCTACCTCGATGCCGATGCGAACGCCTTGCAGCAGCAGCGAGCGCGGGAAACTGCGCTTGCAAGCGAGCAAGACAATGATAGCACGCGCCTGCTGCTGCGCTACTTTGAACTACACCTGCTCTCCGCCACCGGCTACGAGCCAGCTCTACAAAACTGTGCTCACTGCGGAAACGAATTGCGCCCGGAAGAGAACGGTTTCAGGGCCTCGCTGGGAGGTGTACTCTGCCCACAGTGCTCGCGCTTCTGGGAGCGCCGCCTATCCCTGAACGCGCTTAAGGTTTTACGCTTCCTGCAGCGAAGTAAGTGGATCGAGGCTTCGCACCTGCGTCTCGATGCCAAACTCCAGGCCGAATTAGAGGCAGTGATGCATGACCTGTTGCGCTTCCACCTTGAGCGTGACCTGAAATCATGGAGCTTCCTTGATACGCTCAGCCATACGCCGTGATCAGCACATCTTCAAACGTACTTTTCAACGGCTTCTCTGGTGTTCACAACGTTCAGTTTCTCGAAGAGGAAGCGGAATTGCTGTTCAAGATGCTCCTTTATCGGCTGTTTTTCCTGTTCAGAAAGCTCCCACAGCCGTTGTCTAAATGGACCAAAGGCTTTTTTGCGCGTCGTGTACAGGAATTGTTCTCTATTCAATCCTGCTTCCCATTCTTCTTGACGATTGTTTTCTACCCATTGGTACATGTCTTGTCGAAGCGCGTCCGGCATAGTGTCATAGATGATGTTCTGAAAACCGGTGGCCAGGTGAATTTCAAGCGTTTTATGCTTTGGAAATTGATCAAACAATTCATTGGGGAGCGTGGAGGCGCCATGTTGCACAACGCCGCCAATATGATATTTTTCTCGCGCGACCCGTCCCGTGTTGTCCAGCACCGAGAAATCAAGCTGCACATCTGCAATGCTCCCGTCGGGCAGGAGAATGCCTCCATGACTTGTGCCGGTTTGCACGCTGATTTTACTTATACCAGGCACGCTATTCCCAAGTGCTTTGTTATAGCCTTCGAGAAAAGCTTCTAGCTCCTCCGGGGTACTATTCTTCCCGCCGATATGACCGATTTCTGCCCCAACGGAAATTGTTCCTTTTGTTTCAAGCGAGCGTATATATTCCGTGAATGCAGCGGTCACGCGATAATTTTCAACCTGCTGCTCATCGAGCGTGCCCTTTGAGAGGTCCACGAGCGTTGACGCATCAATATCAATATTGTGAAAATCTGCATCAATTGTTTCTTGAATGAGACGCTTCATTTGCAGTGTCTCCGCTGCAGGGTCTTCTGTGTAACGGCGTGCATTCACCTGAGCATGGTCTCCTTGCAAGAACACCGGCCCGCTATAGCCCTCTTTGATGGCTGCCGCAAGCACCGCGACAGCATAATCATCTGGCCGTTGGTACGTATAGCCCATTTCAGAGCGCGCAATTTCGACAATCAAGGGTCCAATGCTCAATTCTCTCTTCAGTTTGAAAAGCACGCGAGCCGTGTCATAGGTCAGCGTGCGAATATTGATGGCTGGAACCGTCGAAGTTGTAGGAACCTCTCCCTTCCCGATGGCAAGATAATAGTGATGCAGAGAAGAGGAGCGAATACCAAGCGCTTCTGCGAGTTGCCGGATAAGCGAGCGGGCTTTTGCTTTTACTGCTTGATCAGCAGCAAACATCGCTGTGAAGACCAGGTCATCGATGGTCTTCTCTCGCAGCGTTTGTTCGCCGGTGACACGCAGCGTGTTTCCATCAAGTCGCAGCACACCGGTAACTACCTGTTGCAGCTCGTCTATCGATGTATACATCTCGTGTTTCTCCTCTAGCCCCTTTGGCAAATACGCTATAATACTACAGATAGTATAGCGTATCTGCGCCTACAGGTTCCGAAGAGGCCCTCTGTATGGGCTTCCTATGTTTCCGTGCTGATGAACTCCTGCACGAGATCGGCCAGGATTTTTCCCCCACGGCTATTCAAGTGAAGGCCATCAGTATGAAAGCGCCAGCCGTTTTTCTGGGCAATCTCGTCAAGACTGCGATGGAGTACGAGCAAACGGAAAGCATCGCGATAGAATGACAGAAAGCGGAAGGCGGTAAAGGCGCGCCCAGGTGAGGCCACGATTTGCTCATGGAACCGCTCATAAAAGGGAATGTAGCTCACGTTTTCTTCCTGGGCAACTTCCTTGATGATCTCACTGTATTGCTTAAAGCGCAGGTTGAGCTCGCGCTGAACCGGGTTGGTCGACTCCGGGTCCTCTCCAATCTGCGACAACGAGGTAAGCGCAATCTTGGCCGAAGTTTCTTCCTTGAGCCGGCGCACTATCGTTTGCAGATTCTGCCGGTACCATTCGGGCGATGGGTCGCTCGGCAGGTGCTTCCAACCGCCAAAAATGCGTCTGACTTTCTTGAAGACTAACGCCGCGATGTCGTTGTGCCCAACAATGATTACCACCTTATCGGGATGACAGGCCACCACGCTGGGTAGTCGTTGGAGCGCGCTGTAGGCAAGGTCGCCGCCAACACCGAGGTTATAGAAACGAAACTGCTTTAACTGGTTCGGCCGTTTCTCCAATTCGCCGATCCAGTTAAAGCTCCCCTTTGCCGCGGTTATACTGGCACCGAGACAGGCGATCACCGTAGGTTTCGTGGCAGATTGAGTTGTGTTTGTTTTCGTCAGGTTATTTTTGTTTGTGCTCATATTCATATGCTCCCCTTTTCGCGTCTGCTCGACGACAGATGGTGCTTCATGGAGGTCCGCTTGTCACTTTCAAAAATAAGGGGCCTTCCGCTGCCCAGGGTCCTGTAGGGACAAGGGGCGGGGTGGAGTGGATGAGGGGGCCTTGTGCTTGTCCTCGTTGGGGTGCGACCGCTTTGCTCCACGCAGTCCCCACTGGCTCGCGTTGACAAGCACAAGGCCCCCACCCTGCCCCACATCCGCCACTTTTCCCTACAGGACCCCATTCGGTCATCAACATTCATCAGGTTCCGAAGAGGCCCTCTGTATGGGCTTCCCGTCATCTGGAAGCGGTCTCGGCCCGGCGGCGAGCAGGTGACGCCTCCACCGGTTCGGCCCCTCCGGCTTTCGAGGCGGCCCTCCCAGGCAGGAAGGCCAGGGTGAGCACGAAACCAGCCACGGCGATTCCGGCGGCCACCACGAGTGAGACATCCATCCCCTGGACGAAGGATGTGCGCACCGATGCGAGCAACGGTGCCGAGCCAAGCTGCTGGGCCACTGCCAGCCCCCCAAAGAGGCTCTCCTTGACCACATTGGCGACCGCCGCTGGAAGCCCAGCAAGATGCAACTGAGCCTGATAGGCGGAGAGGAGCACGCTGCCCAGGATCGCCGCCCCGAACGGCCCTCCCAGCTTCTGCAGGGCCTGCATCACCGCGGATCCCACCCCGCTGCGCTCCTGCGACAGCTCGGAGAGCGCGGCGGAGGTCGCCGTGGCCACGGCGAGCCCCATCCCGGCTCCGACGAGGGCCATCCATGCCGCGATGAAGCCGCCGCTGGACCCCACCCCGGTCGTGGCTCCGAGGAGCATCCCGGCAGCCAGCAGGGCGAATCCGAGCGCGACCGTGATCTTCGCCCCCACGACACGCGCGATGCGGTCCGCAGGCACGGCCCCCACCACTAGCCCGGCGATCAGCGGCAAGAGTCTCACACCGGAGCCCATGGCGTCTGTTCCCAGCACACCCTGGAAGAACTGCGGCATCGTGAACAGCACGCCGATCATGGCCAGGCCCGCTATAGCCGCCAGGATCACGCCCCAGGTGAAGGCGGCCGAGCGGAACAGCGTCAGGTCTACCAGTGGCTGGCCGCCAGGACGCAAGCTGAGCCGGCGTTCCCAGAGGAAGAACCCCACCAGCACCACCAGGCCCGCGATCATCGGAACCAGGGCGCTGGCATCGGTCCAACCATTGCGGCCCGCCTCGATCAGCCCATAGGTCACGCCAACCAGGCCGGCGGTCGAGGCGACCACCCCGACCAGGTCCAACCTGGGGCGCAGCTCCGCGCGGGACTCCGGCACGAGTGCGAAGGCGGCGACCAGCCCCACCAGGGCGACCGGGACGTTCAGCAGAAACACCCAGCCCCACCAGTAGTGCGTCAGCAGCCAGCCGCCCAGGATCGGGCCAAGCGGCAGCGCCAGGAAGTTGGCGGCCGCCCAGATGCCGACCGCCCGCGGCCGCTCCTGCTTGGTGAACAACACCGTCAGCGCCGACAGCGCCATCACGACCACGCCCGCCCCTGCGATCCCCAAGACCACCCGCGCCGCGATGAACGCGCCTGCCGACGGCGCGTAGGCGCAGGCCGCTGAGCCCGCTCCGAACAAAGCCAGGGCGACGAGCATCACCTTCTTGCGGCCGTAGCGGTCGCCGAGCAGTCCCGCTGGCAGCATCATCGCCGCGAGGACCAGCAGGTACCCGGAGGAGAACCACTGGAGGTCCGACTCCGAAGCGTGCAGTGCGGTGGCCAGCGTGGGCAGCGCTACGCTGAGGACGGTGCCATCCAGGCCGACCGCCAGCACGGCCAACGTGAGCGCACCCAGCGCCCACCACCTGCGATTTCCGAGATTCGACATGGTAGTAATCTCCTTTTGAACTAACTGATTGTTTTATTAGCCATTAAACTAACTGATTGTTTTATTAACCAACTACTTAGATAGTAGCAGCAACAGCGCCTGTCACGAGTCTTGGTGCTCCAACGTCAGGGAATGACGCTGCTCAGGTTTCGTCGTCCTTTGGATCGGTCATCATCCCATGGACGACAAATTCAACAATGTGCTCCCGTGCGCGTGCGAGCGCTGCGGCAGAGGACAGATCTTCACCAGGAAGAATCATCCGAAACAAGGGAATATAGGTGAGATGGGACAGGCAGATCTGCAGGATCATTGTCAGTTGTATCAAGGGAACGTAATCAGATCGGAGCAGTCCGGCGCTGTACGCCTTGTGAAAGAGTGCCTCCAACTGGTCAGCATCCTCTGTATTAAATTGTGAAATGATTTTTTCGTAGGTCTGCCAGCCCTCTGCCTGTTCCCAGAGCAACATGCGCATGAGGCGCGGATGCGCTGCCAGGTAATCAAAAATTGCTGCGACGATCGTTGCAAGTAATGCCCTGAACTTGTGAGCGTTGGAGGCAATTGTTTCATCCTCAAGCAGCAAGGGTGCGAGCAGGCGCACCTGAAATTCAGTCATTTCTCTGTCAGCACGCTTGATGACCTCCGCGTAGAGGCCGAGTTTATCGTCAAAGTACTGAAAGAGCAGGCTTTTGTTGTAGCCCGAGGCCTCCGCGATGGCATCGATGCGCGCGCCATCGAAACCGTGTTCCGCGAAGACCACTTCTGCCGCGTTGAGAATTGCCTCCCGTGCACCCCTTGCATCATGGACTCGTCCTCGTCGACTTCCAGGTTCTCCAGGTTCAGACATCCTCTTCTCATCTCCTTTTTATAATCTAACCAGATGGTTATGTAACTATCTGGTTAGATTATAGCCGGAAAAGATGAGGATGTCAAGAGGGCATTCACCGGCATCCTTTTTCCATCTGCCTCAAGGCAGGATGAGCACTACATTCAATTGGATCGGACCTATGCTGCTCTTCACGATAAAATGTGCTCGCGGTGGATTCCCCAGAGAGCCATGGGCCTCAAATTGCGTGGGGCCGAGTCGTTTCGTCATCCCTGGTACATTCGATTCGATGGCGCCTGTACGATTGCTGGCATCCAGGTCAAAAGCTGAGTTCCCTGGCAACGTGATACGTATGGGACCAACATTCGTCAAAAACTGGTAGGTACAGGTCCCATGCGCGTCCTTCGCAACACTGGTTCCATTGAAATCAATAGAACCGGTCTGTGTGGCGAGTGTGGAATTCCCGGTGAGGATGCTTGCTGTGACTTGAATATTGCCTGTGTTGCTCTTCAGCGTCATCGGACCGAGGACACCGGTGACCTCGATACTCCCTCTGGTCGCGACAAGACGTAGATCGGTGTTGTGAGGAACGGTGATGTCGAGATTGACCCCTGTTGCAATGCTGTCAGTTGTCCCTTTCAAGCGTTCTACTGCAACGGTAAGGGTCTTCCCATCAGTACTCTCAACAGAGCTTACCCGGATATCGTCGAGGTTGACTCCTACTGTATTCCACTGGCTTTCCGTGATCGTCACATCGTTGCCTGAACTGCTTCCAGCGATGTGGGTTGTGCCAACGTCGTTCTGTACCACAAGCTGTGGGTGTGCTTCAACAGTAAATGTAGCTGTCTTTTTACTACTGGTTAGAACTACAGAGCCACCCGGGAGAAGGCCCGTGAGAAACCAGGCTATGCTTCCAATCAGCAGGAGAACAAGCATCCATACAAGGGGAAGCCACCTCCTGCCTCTTCTAGATGGTTGTACTTCTCTATGTTTGCCCTTTTCTATGAGAACTTCTGGATTGGTAATAGCGCTGGATAGTACAGTTACAGTCATTAAAGGCCTCCTTGTTCGTTCAGTTCAACGAGTCCAGAGCATCCTAACTACTATCAAAGTGAAGAGTTACGACTTTATCGGTAGTTTTAACTAAGAGGACGAACGGTAAAGGTGCGTATCGGAGCATATTCCGTTCATATTTGGTCATGATAGACCCAGTAGCTTGAATCACTGCTGATAGCATACCTGGTTAGAAACTGCGACACATCGTATAAATACATGAATTCTGGGAACGAGGTGAGGTGCTCTTTCTCAAGGTTCCTCATGTGAATGCATGGTATCAAATCCGCATAATCACTATTAAGACGCTAAGCATATGAACTTTTTGGGTATGGATTTCTCCTCAGTTGTGCTGATTTGAATGATAACTATAGAAGCGGATTTGATATGAGAGGGGTCTTGAGAGATGGAGTAAGGGGTATGGCAACACCTGACGGGAAAGCATGATGTGGGGCGACTGAGCGGACCACGCTTTGAGCGAGACCGTTGCTAGATGAGGCGCTGCTCCACAGCATAGCGCGTGGCAGCACTCCGTGAAGTGACGCCAAGCTTATTGTAGATCGACATCACGTGGGATGTGATTTTTGATCGGTGCTGACCTGGAGCTTATCAACAGGTTTCTTTTTGCCTGACGCCCTGATTCCCCTCTTTTCTCTTCTCCCATTCTATGGTACAGTTGAGAGAGTTATCACACATTATTTTTATCCCCTGGAGGTACGCATATGAGTGACCTGAACCCGCCCGCCGGGTCCGACCTGGGAATCTCCAAACAAACCACACAGAACTATGCCAGGTACGTTTTCTGGGTAATGTTCCTCATCAGCTTCCTGAACTACATGGACCGCTACATATTGAACGGGGCTGCCAACGTGGTTGCCCACGAACTGGGCTTTGGCATCGATGGCATCGGCTATATTGCCTCGGCCTTCCTGGTGGTGTATACGCTGGCTACCGTGCCGCTGGGCATCTGGGCGGACCGCGCGAAGCGCAAAGACGTAGTAGCCATCAGTGTCGCTATCTGGAGTGTAGCAACTGCCTTCACCGCCCTGGCAAATAGCTTCATTACACTCTTCATATCGCGCATGGTGCTGGGCATAGGAGAAGCGGGCTATTTTCCTGCCGGCACTGCCCTGATGAGCGATTATTTCAGCCGCACCAGGCGCTCACGTATCATGAGCTGGTGGAGCGTGGGTCAACTGGTAGGTATACTTGTAGGTTTTGTAATTGGTGGTGAGGTTGCGGGTATTTTTGTAGGAAGCTGGCGGCTGGCCTTCATTTTCACGGGTATTCCTGGCCTCATCCTGGCATTTCTCGCCTGGAAATTGCGCGAGCCGCGCCGCAACCAGGCGGACGAAGAGGAAATACCCCTCTACCCGTTCACCCTGGGCAACGTGGCCGAAATCGAGGAGCCACACCAGGCAATGAAAATAACACCAAATGTCCTATCGCAGTTTGGCTCGTTACTACGCATCAAGACCCTGGTCGTCCTGATTATCATGCAGATTTTCGCGTACTTTGTCCTGGGCGTAAACCTGGTCTACCTGCCCACCTTCCTGCAGCAGAAAGATCTCTTTGGCCTTAAATCAGGGCAGGCGGGCCTGATTTCTGGCGGTGTGATTGTGCTGGCGGGCATGGCCGGTACCGTGTTCGGCGGCTATATGGCGGATTGGCTTAACCGCCGGCACCAAGGAGCGCGTGTGCTGGTGTGTGGCATAGGTTTCCTGGTGGGTGCGCCCACCTTCGCCATCGCCGTTACCACCCACAGTTTTACCGTCTTCATCGTCTTCTTTGTGCTGACGGCGATGTTACTTACCATCTACACCGGCCCCAGCACGGCCGCGACGCAGGATGTCGTTCCATCAATCCTGCGTGCCTCGGCTGTAGCAGTCACGCTGCTGATTGCTCACCTGCTGGGTGATGCCTTTGCTCCTACCCTCGTAGGAACGCTGGCTAAAGCCTTTGACCCGACACATGGAACGCACTTCACAAACAATGTAGCCGGCCACGATCTCGCCCAGGCGCTTTTAATAACGTGTACCCCGGCGCTGGTTATTGCCGGCCTGGTTGGTATCTTCGGCGCGCGCTGGATGAAGGCCGATGTGGCGGCGGCACAGGAGGCCGACAGATTGGCTAAGGGGACGTCATGATTCACTTCTATGAACTCTCGACAATGGATACTGCGCAGCGCGCGCGTCTCTTGCGCCGTGCCGAAATACAGATAGACGATCTGGTTGAGCGCGTGCGCCCGATAGTAGAGGCCGTGCGCGACCGTGGCGACGACGCGCTCATCGAGTTCACCGGGCGCTTTGATCGCGTGCAGCTCGGTGCTGACCAACTGCGCGTAAGCCGCGCGGAGATCGAGCAGGCTCATAGCCAGCTTGATTCTTCGGTGCGCGCAGCCCTCGAACACGCTATACACAATATCCGCACCTTCCACCAGCGCCAGTTGCCGCACGAGCAGTGGTTTACACAGGTTGCTCCTGGCGTCATCGCCGGAGAGAAGATCACGCCCATTAGCAGCGTGGGACTCTACGTCCCGCGCGGCAAAGGGGCTTTTCCCTCTGTCATGTATATGCTGGCAACACCCGCCAGCATTGCCGGTGTTCCCCGTATCGTCGTTTGCACCCCGCCGGGGCCGCAGGGTGAAGTCGATCCCGCGTCGCTGGTTGCCGCCGATCTGTGTGGCGTGCACGAAATCTATCGCGTGGGTGGTGCCCAGGCTATTGCTGCGCTCGCCTATGGCACACACAGTATCGCACGCGTGCATAAAATTACCGGGCCGGGCAGCGGCTATGTCGCTGCTGCTAAAAGGCTGCTCTACGGAACGGTAGATGTAGGACTGCCGGCGGGTCCCAGCGAGGCCATCACCTTAGCCGACGAAAGCGCGAGTCCTGAGCTGCTAGCACGGGACCTGCTGATCGAGGCAGAGCACGGGCCAGATTCATCCAGCCTCTTAGTCACAGACAGCCGTTCCCTGGCTGAACGTGTCATGGCTTTACTGCCCTCCAAGATGGCAGCGCTGCCGGAATGGCGGCAGGCCTTTG
>Ga0070708_100002646_pt1 | contig 13869 bp, 9 predicted proteins | sample KBSK5503metaG_FD_65469 | JGI IMG/M metagenome (GOLD analysis project Ga0070708, IMG submission 65469) | Corn, switchgrass and miscanthus rhizosphere microbial communities from Kellogg Biological Station, Michigan, USA - KBS K5-50-3 metaG | ecosystem: Host-associated > Plants > Roots >...
AAATACAGAGTCACGGCCTCATTTCTGGCATTCATCACTGTAACCTGCTCGACTTGCTTCTGCGCCGCAACGGTCTGCCCTTCATAGAAGAGCGCCACGCCAGGTTCGTTCAGCCACTGCCGCAAGACAATTTCGAGCGCAAAGTGGCGCCGTCGCAGGTAGGGTATGAGTTCTTCCTTCTCGTCCATATTATGCACGCCTCGGTAAGTGATTTCGTATCCCTTGTCCCCGCTATAGATCTCGATTACATCGCGCTTCTTGGTAAGTTCGAATCGGTCCTTGTCCGGATACTTCTTGAAACGCCAAAACAATGTTCCCAGACTGTTCGGCTCCCCGTGATGGAAGCTGTAGGAACGACCTTCGAGGGTCATATCTTGAACCGTCAAATAGGCCTGTCCGCCGAGCGCTTGAATAGCTTCATCCAGAATCGCTCTGGCCTTTTGGGCATTTCCATGGTCAATGGGGATGGCCTGAGAAGAAGTTGCATCACCCAATGGAGCGGACGGCGCAGACGGCGCTCCCTGGGCGACAGCAAGGGTTGTCAGCAGAAGGACAATGAGGGCATATTTCATCTCTTCATATACTTAGACGCAGAGAACCGCGCTATTAGCTGCCCCACTCGGAACGGCTTTAGTCGTCACCCCGCAAGTACAGCGCCGCCATTCACATTAAATACCTCACCTGTGATAAAGCTGGCCTGTGGCGTGCAAAGGAAGAGGATTGGCGCTGCAATTTCCTCCGGCGTGCCCACGCGCCCCAACGGTATCTTATCGATGATCTCCCTGGCAGTTCGAGGATCGTCCAGCGCGGGCCTCGACATGTCCGTGTCGACCCATCCCGGAGCAACGCTGTTTACATAGATGTGATGCGGAGCCAGTTCGGTCGACAGACCTTTGACCATGCTGATAAGTGCGCCTTTGGTCGCCGCATAGTCGCAATGCAATGACTCGCCGCGCTGCCCGGAGGTAGAACTGACAAGAACCATATGTGCAGGCGATCCCGAGCTGGCACGTTTCTTCATCTCGGCAACTGAATGCTTCACCAACGCAAAGACCGCATCGAGGTTAATAGACAGGGTCCGCCGCCATTGTTCGTCAGGCATCCTGTCAATCGGGATGTCCTCAGGCGGCCAGACTCCGTGGTTCGCGACTAGAATGTCGAGCCGTCCGAATCGCCGCACAGTTTCTGCGACGAGGTCGTGGGCGGTCCGCGTTCCATCTAAGTTGCAAGGGATGGCCGCGCCCCTGTCTGCCCCGCACTCCGCAACAATTTTCTCAGCTTGCGTCTTGGACTTCTCATAATTGAAAAGCACGCGAGCGCCAGCTTGAACAAACATTCGGACCGTTGCCGCGCCAATTCCCCGCGACCCGCCGGTGATCAGCGCAACCTTGCCATCCAAAGACAGAGATACAGACATAGCAGAATAGTTTCTAGTGGTCCTGCTGATTTGGCAAGTAAGCGAAGGGGAAGCTGAAAATGGGGTTCAACCTCCGAGATTGGGCAGGCTGCGCTCCGCCTTGAGTTCGCGCGAGAGAATTCGCACCAGCATGCCGTCATACTTGATGCCACTCGACTTTTCCAGTTCGGAGATCGCCTGTTCGCTGGTCTTGCCACGAGCCAGCGACCTTTCACTGGTGAAGTTCACGTAGGCATCAGCGACGGTGATGATTCTTGCCCACAGCGGGATCTCCTCGCCCCGCAAAGCGGAGGGATACCCGCTTCCGTCAAAATACTCGTGGTGAGACTCAACCGCGTTCCGAATGCGTTCGCCATTAGGGATCGTGCTCAGAATTTCTCCGCCCAGACGAGGATGTACTTTCAGAAGGTCGAACTCCTCCTCGGTAAGGGAATTCTGTTTATTCAGAACACGCTCTGGGACAAACATTTTGCCGACATCGTGTACCCGCCCGGTGAAGCCCAGTTCTCTGATCTCATCAGATGGAAGGCCGAGCGCGCGTCCGATCATCTCGCAATACTGCCCGACCGCCTCTCCGTGCCCGGAAGCATTCAATTCCCTCGACTCCGCGGCCCGAGCCAGAGCGTCAATCGAGTCTTTTAGCAGGGGCGCATCCTTCTCCTCGGTGCCGGCCGATAACTTGCGCAGGGTCCCCACCAATTCCTCTAGATGTTCAGGTCCAGTGCGCTCACGTTGCAGAAAGCCTTCGATGTAGCCGGAAACGAGTTGCCGCTGCACCGCCCCGCCCTCGTCCTGCCCAAAATCCTCGGAGCTCGAGACGCGGTCACCGCCTGCCTTTTTCGAGACATACATTCCAGTGTCCGCGACCCGAATGATGTTTTCTGCGGAGAAACCATGCACCGGAAAACTGGCAACCCCGAAGCTGCCGGTGATGTGGTGCTCACTTAACATCGGGTCGGTAGCAAGCCAGAGCCGGAGCCGCTCTGCCAGAATCTCGGCCTGCTCCACTCCTGTTTCCGGCATCAGAATGATGAATTCATCGCCGCCGTACCGGGCGACCACATTCGACTGCCGGCATTTCTGCTCAAGCAGGCGGCCTACGCGGGCGAGCACCAAGTCACCTTCCAGGTGTCCGTAGGTGTCGTTTACTTCCTTGAATTTGTCGAGATCAACCAACACCACCGAGAACGGGCGACCGGAGCGCGATGCCCGCTTCCATTCCGCAGAGAGCGCTTCCCAGAAAAACCGCCGGGTCTTGATGCCGGTGAGCCCGTCGGTGATGGATTGCTGCTGCAATTTTTGAAATACGAACGAGTTATGCAATGCGGTGGCTAGTAAGTCGGCCAGCGTGTTCATCACCAGAACATCTTCGGTCGAGATGGCGTGTTCCTGTTCACTCTCCACATTGAGGACGCCGAGCAGAGTGTCACCGTAAGTGATGGGGATGCAAAGCACGGTTTTCGCAGTCGGCAGCACACCATGAATTGGTGCGCTGTCAGTGGCATGCACTAGCGCAGACTCACCCATGCGCGCGACCCGCCCGACAATTCCCGCGCTAAGTGGGATCTTTTTCCCGGTCTCGTGGGCTGTTGTTCCTGCTTCGGCTTTGATTTCGATTTCTTTGGTCGCATAGTCGAAAATGCCAATCCCGATATGATCAAAACGGAAATTTTTCTGAATGTTTCCTACAATCTCCGCCAGCATCTGCTCGGCATCCTCGCTGGAGATGGCGGTTTTCGAGACACTGCTCAAAAACGCAAACTGGCGAGAGCGGCGCTGCTCCTCTGAGAATAAACGAGCGTTCTCAATGGCCACCGACACCTGGCCAGCGGCTGTCCTTAGCACATCCAAGTCTCGCTGCTCAAAGACGTATTCGCGGGTAACGCTCATTGCCGCCATGACACCCGTAGCCTTGCCGTTGACCAGGATTGGCGCTCCGCAGAAAGACTGGGCAGGACGACGCGGAACATAAGTCACTCCCAGGCGCTCCCTGGCGCGGTCGAGATCGGACCGGATGAGGAGTGATTGCCCCGTACGCAGGATGTACTCCGTCAAACCGTTGTCCGCCTTACGCTGCCGCTTGGGCAGAACCTGTCCGTCCTCCACTTCCAGTTGGAAAATGATCGAATCAGATTCCTGAAAGGCTACATAGAAGTCAGACGTGTCAAAAATCTGACCGAGTTCCTTCTGGACGGTCCGCAACACTTCATCCTGATCCAGCCGTGAGCTGATGGCCTGTCCGATCTGCGTCAAAAGCTGGTATTCCTTGGTCCGCCGCTGGGCATCGTGCATCACGACGTAGTTCTCAAGCGTGAGACCGATTTGCAGTGCCAGCCCGATCAACAGCCGCAGATTCGAGGCTCCGAAGAGCTGCCGTTCAGCGTGAGGAAACAAGACCACTCCGAAATTGTGCTCGCGAGTCTGCAAGCTAACGGCTGTGACGTTATGGATGTTCTCCGCCGCCAGCGCTACCCGAAACTGTTCAAAACGCCCGCCGGGGAAAGCCGGGAGCGGCTCGGCCATTTCTGGAAGATTTCGAAATGACACAAAGCCGCCGCGGCGATATGCAAGTTCGCACAGGTATTCTCCGGCGCCCGTGGCGTCCAGGTTGGCTGCAAATTCAGGAGAAAAACCCAGCTGCACTGATGGCAGCACCGCGCGCCAGCGTTCGGAGATGCAAATCACCGCATGGCTGGTAGGAAGCGGGGCAACTAGCCGGTCCAGAATGCTTTGCATGCTGGGAACCAGATCGCTCGCTGCAAGCAGCCGCATCGGGTCCACCCCCAGAGTGGAAAAGGCGAGCGCATTCTCCTGCACCGCGTTTCGTTCATTCTCGAAGAGCACCATCACCATGGCGACGCCGAGAAGCATCTGCGGGACGGGGCCGAGAAGATCGCCGCCGAACATTTGTAGGATTGGCGTTTTGAACTGCCCCAGCAACATCAGTACGGCCCACAATGCCAAAGAAAAAGAGAGGCCCCGGAAAGCAAACGATCCCCTTCGCCGGGCGATCACGTAGAAATGAAACGAGCTGTAGCCAAGGACAGCGGCAAGACCAATTTCAAGCCGGTTCGGTGTGATCTCAGGCCAGAATAGTCCATGCAGTAGGGGCTGCTTTGCGTCCCAGAACGCCAGCCCGGCGCCGGCGACGGCTACTACGATTTCATACCAGCGTGGCCGGAATGCCTCGAGCCGCTCCGAACTGGTCAGCCGCCGGGTGAGGCGCGTGGAAACAAGAATGCATAGCGCCATTACGACCAATAGCGCCGAAGCCAGAGCTGAAATCAGAACATGCTTTTGCCAGACTGTGGCCCAGGCATCCAGCAAGAAGTGTAAAGTGTAGGCGGCCCAAGCCAACTGCCAGGCCCGGAAATAAGGCTGCCGGCTCTGCTCGTGCAAATAGGTGAATACCAGGAACAGCAGGAGCGCGACGACTCCTGGCAAGATCACCGTGCTGATGACAATGCTATTCATGAGTTGACTGACACGAATCCTAGCTCGTCAGCCTATGTGGGGAATCGCCTCTTTATGGTTTCATACGTTCGCGTGTAAGACAACACTTTTTGGTGCTGAGGGTAATGTCTTTCGTTGCTACTGGCCCAGTCTTTTGTGTTGCTTGACGCTGCTTTGGACGGGACCGTAACATCCAGATTGGTTACCAACGGAATGGCCGTATCCCCCAGTTCATCTGCCGGTATCCCGACCAAGCCCCGAGTCCGGTTTGCCCCCTCCCCAACCGGTTACCTGCACGTCGGCGGAGCTCGGACGGCGCTTTTTAACTGGCTTTTCGCCCGTCATTTTGAAGGCACGCTGGTGCTGCGAATCGAAGACACTGATTTGGAGCGCTCTACCCCGGAAATGGTAGAGGGCATTTTGCAAGGATTGCAGTGGCTAGCTCTCTCCTGGGATGAAGGCCCGTATTACCAGACGCAGAGGGTGGACATGTATCGGGCAGCCGCTACCCGGCTGATCGCTTCCGGCGCAGCATACTACTGTTTCTGCAGCAAAGAAGAGTTGGAGAAGCGGCGTGTTGAGGCTGCCGAAGCAGGTCGTCCGCCCAAGTACGAGGGCACCTGCCGGAGATTCGATCCCGCCGAAGCCTCACAGCGGAAATCCGCTGGCGAACCTGCTGCGGTGCGATTTGCTGTCCCCGAAGGTGGAAGTACGTCATTCGATGACGCTGTCTTCGGCAAGGTTGAGTTTGCCAACGCTGAACTCGAAGACTTCGTCCTGTTGCGTTCCGATGGCAGTCCCACTTATCACTTGAGCGTCGTCGCCGACGATATCGATCTGCGGATTACCCACATCATCCGCGGCGCGGACCACATCTCAAATACTCCCAAGCAAGTGTTGCTGTATCGCGCGCTGGGCGCGGCGTTACCCACGTTTGCGCATGTTCCCCTGATACTTGGTCCCGATAAGACGCGCCTGAGCAAGCGTCACGGCGCAACCAGCGTTATGGCATATCGCGACGAGGGCATCGTTCCGGAAGCTTTCCGCAATTTTCTTGCGCTCATGGGATGGACTCCGCCTGAGGGCAGTCCCGAAGTACTCGGCGACTCGGAACTCATCCGCCTGTTTAGTCTCGCTGCCATCTCCCGCTCTGATGCTGTCTTCGATCGTGCCAAGCTGGACTGGTTCAACACGGAATACATCCGTGCGTATTCTGCGGAACGCCTGCTGCCGCTAATTGAAGAAGAATGGAGGAAAGTTGGCTTAGCGCCGACCCCAGACCACGAAGTCCTGCTTGCGACGATTGATCTTTTGAAGCCGCGCGCTCGCAGTTTAAAAGACTTTGCTGGATCCTTTCGCGCATTCTTCAGTGATGAATTTGAGCCCGATCCGGCAGCAGTAGAGAAATTCCTTAAAGACGCAAATGTTCGAAGTCTGCTGACTGAACTCGGAGAACGCTACGCGGCCTCGCAGGATTTCAGCGAGCAGGAAACAGAAAAAATCCTTCGCGACTTCGCTGCTGAAAAAGGAGTGAAGGCTGGCGCATTGATCAACGGCGCCCGGGTGGCGCTGACTGGGCAAGGTGTAGCGCCGAGCTTGTTTGCAGTGATGCGGGCGCTTGGTAAGGAAAAAACGACGGCCCGATTGAAGGCAGCAGAGGAACTGGCCACCAGAGCTGTTGCTGTTAGGACATAACTCCAAGCTGATTACCGCCCCGGCCGATCCGTTACCTGGACGACTAACTGGGTCTAAGACCGCCGCTTCAACCGTTGCGTTTCGCACACACGTGGAAGAGCGGCCCTTTCAGGGCCGCGTTAGCGTTGTATCGCATGGAACGCGGCCCTGAAAGGGCCGCTCTTCCACGGCGCTGCACATTTTTGGTTGTCCCGCGATTCCCTAGCTATGCGTGTGCGGACTCTGCGGAGGAATTCTCTTCGGGTGCTCGTTCGCGCTCTTGACGATCTTCACTTCAAAGCTCACCGGAAGTTGTTTCGGCGGATAGCACGCGGCATTGTCGCAGGCCTGGTAATTCAGTCTTCCGTGAATCGCATACTTGGTCGGCAAAACTGTTTTTAGAGGTCTGACCATGACCCCAATCGCGAAGTCTCCGCTGTAGACGTTGAGCTTCTCATCCGGTGCAAACGGGAAACTCCGGTCCACGCCCTCCGGATAGCTGATTTTTTCGATCACGATATCAGTCGGGGCATCCAGTTTCAGCTCAGTTTTCTTCAGATATTCCTGTTTTGGCTGATTGGAATTGATGTGGAAGCCGGACCCAATACGAAATTGCAACTGCACCGTACCCGAGTGGGCGCGGTAGATGGAAACAATCTCCGGCGGCTGCATGGTCACCGAGGGCTTCCTGCTGCCAGGAATGTCCTGGGCCATAGCCGCAGCCATTCCAACGCTGACTAGCAGGGCCGCGCCCGCTAGAAATCTCACGCTCTTCACTTCTGCGCCACCTGCCCTTGTTGGGCCAGAGCTTTTTGAATGTTGCTTTCGATCTCTGAGCGGCTCACCAGTCCGAATACTCGGTCCAAAATCTTCCCATCGCGGGTGATGTAGAAAGTCGAAGGAAGAAACTGCACTCCCCCATACTGCGTACCGACCTCCTCTTTGCCGATCACAATCGGGTAATTCACGCCCAGCTTCTGCGCGAACTCAGCAATCTCTTTGGGACTGGCATCGTCCATCGCCACTCCCACTACTTGCAAGCCCTGTGGACCATATTTCTTCTGCAGGTCGACAAACCAGGGCATCTCAATCTTGCACGGCTCACACCACGTCGCCCAAAAATTCAGGAGGACGGCCTTCCCGCGATAATCAGAGAGCTTCAAGGTCTTTCCGTCAAGCGAGGCCAAAGCAAAATCCGGAGCGAGCTGTCCTTGCAATTTTCCTGCGTTATGCGCAAGGGATGAATTCCGGGCTCTCTGGATGCCGAAGACCAGCATTACGGAAATCACCATGGCCACAACAATCAGAATGACGGGATCGCGTTTCACAGAAACTCCTTACAGAACGAAGCGGTTCAAAAATGAAAAAGAACGGGCCAGCAAAGTGAATCGTCCGAAGACCAGCAATGCCCCCAGTGCAATCAACAGGCCGCCGCTGGCAATCTCCAGCACATGCATGTGACGCCGGAAACGTCCATAGAAACTTAGGAAGCGTTCAATGCCCAGCGAGGTTAACAGGAATGGCACGGCCAGTCCCAGAGAATAAATTGCGAGCAGTAAGATTCCCTTGCTGACCGAATCCTGGGCCGCAGCGAAGCCCAGAATGACAGACAAGATCGGCCCTACACACGGAGTCCACCCGAACGCGAATGCAAATCCAATCACGAAAGCTCCCCAAGCCGTGCTCCCGCCTTTCACACTGTGCAGGCGCTTGTCGGCATAAAGCGCGTTAATGCGAAGGATGCCCGTAAGGTGCAGTCCGAAGACAATGATCAATACGCCCGCTACCCGGGCCAGGATGGATTTGTATTGCGCCGCCAGCTGCCCCACCTCAGTCGAAATCGCTCCCAGAGTGATGAACACGAGGCTGAATCCGAGAATGAAGGCAATGGAGTTCAGCATCACCTTGCGGAACAGCGACGCTTCCTGATCTCTCAGCTCTTCCACTCCGACGCCCGAGATCAGCGACACGTACCCGGGCACCAGCGGCAACACGCAAGGCGAGAGAAAAGAAACCAGGCCGGCCACGAAGGCGGCAATCGGCAGCGGCAGATTTGCCATTCAGGATTATTGTACCTTTTGCAGATGTAGCGGCGCAGAATGACGCGGAAATGACAAATTTATTACGCGCGTCACTGCCGCGCTTTCGGCCCTACTTCCCGGGGCGCCTCAGCTACGATCTTTCGAATCAATTCGGTGGGCACAGTCGCCGTAAGCACGGCCCGGTCGCTCTTTTGCTCGACTTTCAAGCTGTCCAGGGTCTTCTTGACGTCCGGATCTGGAGTCTGCCCTGCGACTGAGACTTCCGCCGAACGGAAGATTGCAAGAAAAGTTTCCACTTGCGACGTCAGTTGCTCAGCCGCCTGCTCACTGTCGGTGAACGCCTCGGCGCGAAAGTGCACCGCGCCCAGATATCGCACCGAAGCAACTACCGTTGCAGGGCTGGAGAATGGGAGCGGAGTTCCAGCCGATGCCCGCGTATTCGCGGGATTCATGCGAAGAATCGCCCACGCCAGAGTGGCGAGCGGCACGTGTTTGTAGAACTGCCGCAACAGGGCGGGGCCGCCAAACGGAGACGCCAGCTTGCGCGAGCGGTCGATGATTCCGCGAATTACCCCCGCGTCGTCGTGGTTCGAAACTGCCACCGCGTCCACGCCGAGAATGGCCACTCGCAGCGTCCGGCCCAGCAGCGGTACGTTATAAATGTCGATTGAGTGGTAAGAGTCGACCGAATTGGACAACCGTTTTAAGTAGGCGCGCAGTTTGTCGCCGTCAATCTTGGCAACGAATACTTCCGAGAAACGCGTTTCGCCGCCGGTTTGCGGGCTGGCATAGTGAATCGCGATCGCCCCTTCTTGCAGGTCACGCTCGAACTGAAACCCAGTAGCCTGGATGAACTGCTCGTATTCGGGATCGTGGGGGACCGCTGGCAAGTGGTTAGCAATATCGGCCCGGCGCATCCATTTCAGGTCGACATAGACGAAGCCATCGGCGCCGGGCAGCAGCCGCGCAGGCTCAGGTGGAGCATGCTTCCGCAGCACCACCACAGCAGCCACTGCGGCCACAAACAGCAAAAAGCCAAATAGAACGGGGAGAGCGCGCTTAATTCGCATGAAAGCGACGAGGAGATGATATCAGAGCTTTTTGTGTGCGCGGGCGCCCCCGCTCGCGATCAGTCGCGGCCCTGCGTAGCTCCGCGCCTCTTGCCCGTTCAATGTACGGGCAGGTGCCCTCACCTGCCCTGCCCAAACGGGGCGTCTGGGCCTACATGTTTATTGCAGCTGCAGGGTCTCTGCTCGTCCTGCTACACTCAGCCGTTTGCTGGGAGGTTCCTATGCGCCGCCTGCTCGTTTTCGCGCTTTCTGTTGGATTTGTCCCCGCTGTCCACGCGCAAGCCAAACATCCCTTCACTTTTGAAGACATGATGACGCTCAGGCGCGTTGAGGAACCGGAACCTTCGCCGGATGGGAAGTGGGTGCTCTTTGCCGCGGTAGATGTAGATCTGAAGGCGAATACCAAGACGCCTCACATCTGGGTCGTGGCTCTCAATCCTGATTCCCACGTCTCCCAAAAACAGGGAGACGTGGGGCACCCAAGTTCCGATCACTCTCACGTGGTCTCCGATCAAACCGACTCTGGGATGCCCCATTTCTCGCCGGTTTTGCGAGAAGTGGGTGTCTCCCACGCGAATGGGGAGAAAGAAGTTATTGCCGATCAGGATGCGGACCGGCCGCGCTGGGCACCGGATGGGAAGCGGTTTGCGTTTGTTTCGACCAAAGAAGGCGGATCGCAAATCTGGATTGCGGATTTTGATGGTGCGACTGGAACTGTAACTGCCAAGAACAGGCTTACCAACATTGCGACCGAGGCTGATGGCGAGCTTTGGTCTCCGGACGGGAAGAATATTCTGTTTGAGTCGAATGTGTATCCCGAGTGCGATGGAACTGCGTTTCAGGAAACAGCGTGCAATCAGGCGCGAATTCAGCTGGCAAAGGCATCAAAGGTCAAGGCGCAGATTTTCACGCATCTCCTCTATCGGCATTGGAATGCGTACAAGGAGGGGAAGCGGACTCATTTGTTTGTCGTTGAGACCCCTCGTGGGTCGGCGGCCGACAGGGGCTTCAGAGATCGATTTCCTGCGCCCCCGCACGATCTCACCCCCGGCGACTACGACGCTCCCGTGTTCTCCCTCGGCGGGCAGGATAACTATGCCTTTTCTCCTGATGGGCAGGAAATTTGCTATGCCTCGAACCACGATCCGGAGCCGGCGATTTCGACCAACAATGATTTGTTCACTGTCCCGGTGACTGGAGGGACGGGCGTCTCGCCCGTCCAACTTCTCGCTCAGACGAAGAACATCACCGCCGACAACAAGGCGGCGGACGAGACTCCGCTCTATTCGCCTGATGGGAAGTACATCGCCTATCGCGCGCAGGCGCGTCCGGGATACGAGAGCGACCGCTGGCGGTTGATGTTGTACGACCGGAAGACCGGTACAAGAGAAGAGATCACAAAGTACTTCGACCAGTGGGTTGGAACCTTCACTTGGCGACCGGATTCTGAGAGAGTGTATTTCACGAGCGAATACTCTGGGCAGAGCCCGATCTACTCCGTCAAGGTCTCTCCCGAGAAGTTCATGATCGTGCTCATCGGTCGCCAAACGGAGCCTGACACGTTCCAGCGGCGGCATAAGGACGAGGTTGGGCACTGGCCGGTCCTAAATGTAGCTCTGGCGACGCACTTTGATGATCTTGCTTTCACCCCGGATGGGAAGACGTTGCTTTTCACCAAAATGTCCGCAGCCGCTCCGAACCAACTTTATTCTTGGGATTTATATCCTGCTCCTAAAGAAGATTTATCGCCGCGTCAGATATCTCATCTTAACGATGATGTACTGTCGCGAGTCGCAATGTTTAAGGATTTCGATCTAGATCCGTTTCTCGTGCGGTTTTTGTTCACCGGCGCCCATGGCGACAGAGTCGAAGGCTTCCTAGTCAAGCCGCCGAACTTTGATCCCAACAAGAAATATCCGGTGAAGTTCATCGTCCACGGCGGGCCGGAGGGGGCGTGGGGAGACGACTGGAGCTATCGCTGGAATCCCGAGCTGTTCGCGGCCAATGGGTACGTGGTCATCATGATCAACTTCCACGGCTCGACCGGCTACGGGCAGAAATTCATTGATGCCATCAACGGCGACTGGGGCGGGGCTCCGTTTGAAGACCTGATGAAGGGTCTCGACTACGCGGAACAGCACTATCCGTTTATTGATAAGACCCGGGAGTGCGCGCTGGGCGCCAGCTACGGCGGATACATGGCCAACTGGATCCTCGGCCACACCAACCGCTTCAAGTGCATGGTGTCGCACGATGGCATGTTCAACAGCGAGTCGGCGTGGGGCACCACCGAAGAACTTTGGTTCAACGAGTGGGAGTTCAAGGGCACGCCGTGGACGAACCGTGAGTTGTACCGGAAGTGGTCTCCGCATTTGTTCGCGACCAATTTCAAGACGCCGACGCTTGTGATACACAGCCAGCTCGATTACCGGCTGGATGTGTCAGAGGGGTTTCAACTATTCACGACGCTACAGCGGCTGGGCGTGCCTTCGAAGATGCTCTACTTCCCCGACGAAGGCCATTGGGTGCTGAAGCCGCAGAATTCGCAGCTTTGGTATAAGACGGTGAATGATTGGGTGGACCAGTGGGTGAAGCCAAAGGATCATTGAGGCTAGGAGGCTGACATGAGCGTGCGCAATTCGCTTGCGTGTGTGATCGTCTTCTTCCTGGCCGCGCAAGCGGGATCGCCCCGGAAGAACCACGCTGTCAAACTGGAGGAACTCCTCGCTGTGATCGGGCGCGCGGACAAGGTAGAGGGGTACGGCATGAGGGCCGAGGTCTTGTACTCTTCGTCCTCTGCGGCGGATCTCGCGGCGCTCCGATCCGCGATCACCATTGAGACGCCCCAAGGATGGTTCCGATGCGCTTGCATGCCGTCGCATCAGATCCGTCTCTTTCGAACCGGTAAGGAAATTGGGGCCATTATGGTTTATCCCGACGGACTGACGATTGGGTTCGCGCCATGGTCGAGCGATGCGCGGATTCTAAAGAAAGATACTTGGCTGCAATGGTTCGATGCGCGCAAAATTCCCGGTCCGCGTCAGCAGGTTGAGGAAGAGGAAGCGCGAGGAAAAGCAGACCGCGCCAACGAAGAGCGATGGATGAACGCGATGCCAGCCAGCTTACGGCCACTTTGGCCAGGAGTGGTTGAACGCATGATGCTAGGACAGGATCCGGACACAAAGATTCTCGAGCGGGAACTCGCCAAAGAGTTTCCGGAGCCTAACAAGCGAATCCTCGCGATGATCTCATGGTATGGCTCCGGAGCTGGCCCGTGGTCGGGATATCCGATGTACGAGGGAGTGGCAGAAGAAATGTTGTTGGAATATACGACTCCCGAACTGCTACGGGCGATCCAGAGTACGCAGTTGAGCGATCAGGAGACCGAAGGTGCGGCTCGACTCTTCGGCGGATGGGAATTTAATCAGAAGAGGCCTCAAGACAACGGCCTGATCCCGCCTGAGCTGAAGCAAATGCTCCTGAAGCACTGCTTGTCGAGTACGGACCAGGACAAACTGGCCCGTGTCCGCAAGGCCTTCGGGTCGATGTAAGTCCCGCCCTTGCACGTCACATACCGCTATGGTAACTTCTATAATTGTCCCGTAAGAAGAAAAGGGATTAGTGTGACAGGGCGATGGCCTGAGTCACATGCTGGCGTAGCTCAGCTGGTAGAGCATCTGATTTGTAATCAGAGGGTCAGGGGTTCAAATCCCTTCGCCAGCTCCAGAAATGATGGCGGAATTCCGGAGCTGGGATTCCGAGCTTGGGTTTCGACGGCAGGATTTGCAGGGCGGGCGGCGGACAGCTTTTTCCATCGGCACTCCATAAGGGAATTTTCCAGATGAGTTGTTGGCGCGGACGTATTCTTTCGCGCACTTTCTGATCCCCAATGGCAAGTTGAGGCGCTTGCGCGGCCCATTCGACAGCTTCGCCTGGCTCAACTGCTCAGGGCAGGCTAAGAACTGAGTCGCGCGCCGAAATCCCGAGCGAAGTCGAGGGAGCTGAAATCGGGAGATGGCGCTGATTGCTGTGGCGTGTCGGCTTTTTTATTTCTGCACAGGTGGGTGAGTGGTTAAAGCCGGCAGACTGTAAATCTGCTCCTCCTTGTGAGGTACGAAGGTTCGAATCCTTCCCTGTGCACCAGGAATTGGATTAGTTGTGCGGAATAGATTTGCACTTGCGCTGATTGCGTATGTTGCTTTGGCTGTGCTGG
>Ga0070708_100002647_pt1 | contig 13868 bp, 16 predicted proteins | sample KBSK5503metaG_FD_65469 | JGI IMG/M metagenome (GOLD analysis project Ga0070708, IMG submission 65469) | Corn, switchgrass and miscanthus rhizosphere microbial communities from Kellogg Biological Station, Michigan, USA - KBS K5-50-3 metaG | ecosystem: Host-associated > Plants > Roots >...
TGCTGGTCGAAGCGAACCAGCAGTTGAGCCAGGCGCGTGAACAGATCGCCCGGCTGGCGGTGGGGGAGGAGCGCCTTCGGTTTGCCCGTGACCTTCACGATCTGCTCGGCCACAGCCTCTCCGTCATCGCGCTCAAGAGCGAGCTGGCGGGACGGTTGATCAAGAGCACGCCAGGTCTGGCAGCCCACGAGATTGAGGACATCGAAAAGGTGGCGCGCGACGCGCTTCGCGAAGTTCGTGAGGCGGTCACCGGCTATCGCCAGCCGACGCTCGCCGCGGAACTCGCGGGCGCCCACGAGGCGCTGACGGCCGCCGGCATCGAATATCGTATCGACCAGGACCACGTCCCGCTGCCGCCGGCGGTGGAAGCCGTCCTTGCCTGGACCGTGCGCGAGGGGGTGACGAACGTCATGCGCCACAGCCAGGCGCGGCGGTGCGCAATCCGGATCGTCCAAAAGGATGACCAGGCAGCCGTCGAGGTCATCGACGACGGCCGCGGCGGAGTGCCGGAGGCGGGAAGTGGTCTTCGGGGACTCGAGGAGCGGGTGCGGGAGCGCGGTGGAAGGCTGACGGCGGAGCCGCTGCCGCACGAGGGATTTCGGCTTCGAGTGACGCTGCCCTTGCCCGAAGTGCTCGCGCCGGTCGACACCGTGAGCGCGTGATCCGTGTCTTGATCGCAGAGGATCAAGCCATGGTCAGGGGTGCGCTGAAGGCCTTGCTCGCCATGGAGGGTGACATCGAGATCGTGGCGGAGACCGACCGGGCGGACCAGGTCCTTTCCCTCGCAGCGCAGACGAAGCCTGACGTGGCCCTCCTCGACATCGAAATGCCGGGCGGCGACGGGATCACCGCAGCCGGCCAGCTTCGCCGGGAATTGCCGGCTTGTAAAACCCTCATCCTGACCACCTTCGGCCGGCCCGGATTCCTGCGTCGCGCCATGGAGAGCGGAGCGGCAGGCTTCATGCTCAAGGACGCGCCGGCCCACGAGCTGGCGCTGGCGATCCGCCGGACGGTGGCCGGCGAGCGCGTCATCGATCCAGGACTGGCCGCGGCAGCGCTCAGCGCCGGCGTCAGCCCGCTTTCTGATCGGGAGCGTGACGTCCTGGTCGCCGGACGGGGCGGCGCCAGCATCGCCGAGATCGCCAAGACGCTATTTCTATCCGAGGGAACGGTGCGCAATTATCTGTCGTCGGCGATTCAGAAGCTCCAGGTCAATAATCGGACGGAGGCCGCGCGCGTGGCCGAAGAACAAGGATGGCTATAGCCAGGGTCACACAGTAACGTCTCAAACGCTCGTCTGGCACGTCCCGCGCCACTCGCGCGGGGCGACGCCCCGGAGATGAAGGGGCAGGTGTTTGGGCTGGTGGTGAGGAGCCGTGGGCTCGGGGGCAACATCATGGCCGGCCTCCGCTCGCTCGGCGGCGGCGAGATCACCGAGTACACCGAGCTGCTGGAGGATGCTCGCCGCCACGCGGTCGACCGGATGGTCCAGAACGCAACGGCGATGGGAGCGAACGCCGTTATCAGAATGCAGTACGACTCATCGGAGATTGGGAACACGATGAGTGAGATCGTTGCCTACGGCACCGCGGCTATCGTGGAGCCGATCAGGAGCTGACTCGATGCTGCGCAAGGTGATCCTCGCCTACGGAGTGCTGGCATTGATCGGAGCCATTGGGCTGGCGCTGGCGGGGATTGTGACGGGGCTCGTCTTCTACCTGTTCGTCAATGGAGCGATCGTGATCGCAGCTCTGCTGTTCGAACGGGGACGCTATCGGCCGACGATTGCGCCGGGCGGCAAATGGGAAGAAACGGGCGAGCGATTCGTCGATCCGAGTACGGGCCAGCTCATGAAAGTCCGGTACAATCCGCAGACTGGAGCTCGGGACTACGTCCCTCTGAAACCCCCACCCTGAACTCTCAGCTCAATAGCCATGGCTTCAGCGGGTCAACGGCGTTGTGCTTCCCAGCGGTCGATCAGATGAATCCCGACAATGCACGCAAGTCCCTCCATCTGTCCGGCCTTTTCCCCGCGGGCGCGGGAGATTAACTCCGGCCACACGCCGATCTCACATCCCGGTGTCCCGAGGACCACCGCCCCGATGAAGGCGGCGACTTCGGCTGCTAACACGAAGACGTCGAAATACCACACCAGGTCGGAAAGTGGAAAGCCCCACACGGACCCATGGCTGCAGTAGCCAAACGCACCGGCGACGCCCACCGCCACGACGATCGCCACGATTGACGCCACCTGGGCGCGCCTGGCGAGGCGATCACCGACGAGTCCGGCAGAGACGGCTCCGACGAGCATTACGAACACCGTGAGCATCAGGCCGTGGAGAAACCAGGCGCTGGGCTCGGTCAGAATGTGGGGATCACGAAAACGCGCCGACCCGCGGGCGTCGACGATTGACGCGACAGTTAGCGCCGCAGCAGAGGCAAAACCGAGCCGGACGATCCGGCCAACAGGTCCCGTGCGGGTGTTGTCCGGATGCTTCATGGCATTCATGTCGTTCGTTCGTACGGCCGGGCGTCGCGCCGACTGGGGCAGGTCCGGCGCCGGTCCCTTGTCGCTAAGATCGTGTCCAACTCCTCCTCCTCGTCCTCCTCCTCCTCCTGTCTACTAGATAGTGTCTACTCCAGTATAGACACCCCGCAGGCCGGCTGGGCATCGCAAGCTGCTTCCCACACTCTTCCCGCCCCCATCTAACGAAGTGAGTGCTGGACACTCAACATCAGTTCCCGCGCCGTAAGAAACTGAATACGGAATTCTGCGTATTTCCGTCCTGCAACCGGCTCGTTAACGAGTGGTGGCGCCTTACGAATTGCATTACGGGACCGGTTGGCGTGAACTGGATACCGGGAGGAGGTGCGCTGACGAAGAATCTCTTCCGCTAGCGGGGAGGGTCGGAAAAAGGGGGACCCGACGAAATCTCCCTCCCCCTGGCGGGGAGGGTGGGAAGCAGGTAACGACGGGACGATCCCGACGACAAAGGGCAAAGGAGGGACGCGATGATCGCAGTTGGGAATGGTGAACATCAACATCCAGACGGTGCGCATCGAGGCGATCGACGGCTGCAGCGACAACTACAACCCGGCACATACCGCTGTGTTTCAGCCGTGTGGCGCGCACAACGCCGTAATTCAGATCGATCACCTCTCGGGAACCAGCGACTTCCGGGGTATGCGAATTCCTGGTGACTGGCGGCGACCACTCTGCTCCCGACCTCGCTTGATTTCGCTACGCGGCTGATGTGCTCGACCTTGGCGAACTGCGCGTCACCTTGACATCGGCGGGAGGGTATCGTCAGGGCAGGGCGGAATGTGAGTTACAATCCCCAGACTGGAGCCCGGGGCTACGTTCCTGTGAACCCCCTCCCCGGCCCTCCCCACAACGGGGAGGGAGGTAAGACAGCGTGATGCGAACAACCATCCTCTTCCTGCTGACGGTCGTGGCGCTGGTTGCCGGCGCGATGACCGTCGTGGCTTCGCCGAAGCTGCGAGCGGAAACGGCTATCCGCCCGACTCCGAGCCCACTCCTGGTTATCGAGACAACGCCCGCACCGACCGCGACGCCGACAGCTTTGCCCACTGCGACGCCAACGCCAGTCTCGACGCCCAACGGCACGGTGACCTTCTCGGTGCCGGTCTACAAGCAGGTCATGAACCTGGACTGCGAGACTGCAGCGTTGCAGATGGGCCTCGCTGGGCTGGGGCACTATTACACGCAGCAGCAGCTATTTGCCTACGAACAACCCGACACGAGGCCGCCGGTGATCTCGTACTTGGCAAACGGCCAAAAAATCGTCGTGCACTGGGGCGATCCGTACACCAACTTCGTCGGTGACGTCAATGGAGCCGACCTCACACCGACCGGCTACGGCATCTATTACCCGCTCATCATCTCGATCGCGCAATCACATGGAGCGGCCAATGCCTATGGTCATGAAAACTTCACAGCGGCCGAGATCTACGCGGCGCTATCAGCCGGACATCCGGTCGTCGCATGGACCGAGACCGGTTGGGAGCGGCCATACGTGGGGTACTGGACCGCTTGGGATGGCAAGAAGATCAAATATTCATTGGTGGAACACACGGTAACCCTGAGCGGCGTGTCAGCGACGCAAGTTCGGGTCAACGACCCCTGGCATAGCGGCTCCCAGTACTGGTTCAGCAAGGCCGCGTTCGAGGCCTCCTGGGCGGATTTCAACAACATGGCCGTCGTCCTTCAGTAGGGGCTCCGTTACCGCCGTTCCCTGGACCTCGGCCTGGGTCCGAACCGGTAGGCCGACCAGCTTGATGAAGCCAACCGCCGCCTGGTGATCGAACCGGTCGCCCGCCGAATAGGTCGCCAGCCGCGGCTGGTACAGCGAGTACGGCGACGAGCGACCAACCACCTGGGCGCTCCCCTTGTGCAGCTTCATCCGAACCTGTCCCGTGACAAACCGCTGGGTGCTCGCCACGTAGGCGTCGAGGTTACGACGATGGCTCGTGTACCACTTCCCCTGGTAGACGAGCCGCGCGTATTCCTGGGCCACAGCCGCCTTGAAGTGGGCGGCCTCCGCCTCGAGGGTCAACTCCTCGACCGCGCGGTGCGCCGCGTGGAGAATGACCGCGGCGGGCGCCTCGTAGACTTCCCGCGACTTGATGCCGACAAAGCGATCCTCGATCATGTCGATCCGGCCGACTCCGTGCCGGCCACCCACCCGATTAAGCTCCGCGACCAGGTCGACTCCCGAGAGGGGTTGGCCATCAACGGCCGTCGGCACCCCCTGCTCAAACGTCAGCTCTAGAAGCTGGCTGCTGGCGGGGGCGCTATCCACCGGTGAGGTCCAGAGAAATGCGTCCTCGGGGGGTTTGAGGAGAGCATCTTCTAGCACCCCGGCTTCGATGGAGCGCCCCCACAGATTCTCATCCACACTGTACGGCGACTCGGGCTTGACCTCAATAGCCAGGTGGTGGGCGCGCCCATAGGCGATCTCCTGCTCACGGGTCATTGACATCCCATCCCGCAGAGGCGCGAGCACCTTGAGCCGCGGGGCGAGGGCCCCCACCGCGATGTCGAAGCGAACCTGGTCGTTGCCCTTGCCGGTCGACCCGTGGGCCACCCAGGTGGCGCCCTCGCGCGCCGCCACTTCGACCAGCAGCTGGGCGATCAGCGGCCGGCCCAGCGCGGTTGCCAACGGGTACTGGCCCTGGTAGAGCGCGCCGGCCCGCAAGGCCGGCCAGCAGAAGCGCTCAACGAAGGGCTGGCGGGCATCGAGCACGTGCGCCCGAGCCGCTCCGGCCTTGAGCGCACGCTCACGGATGGCGGCGAGATTGGGCTGGCTACCGAGATCGATCGTGAGGGCGATCACCTCAAAGCCACGCGTCTCGGCCAGCCATTTGACAGCCACCGTGGTGTCGAGCCCGCCGGAGTACGCAAGGACGATCTTTTCTGGCATCAGGCCCCCACCCTGCCCTCCCCCGCGAGCGCGGGGAAAAAGCTCGGTGCCATCAGGCCCCCACCCTGCCCTCCCCCCGTAAGCGGGGGAGGGAAAAAGCCCGGTGCCATCAGTCCTCCGACTGGACGTAGGCGCCGAGGCGGGCCAGCCGTTGGGCAACTCCACCGTAGGCGCGCGGTTGCAGCGCGAGCGCCGCGAAAATCGTGTCATCGCCGGCGAGCGTGCCGATCACCTCCGGCCAGGCTGCACCATCGATCGCCGAGGCCAGCGAGTTGGCCGAACCCGGTGTCGTCGTCAGCACCGCGATCCCCTGCCCCCGGCGGACGGTGAGCGGCAGGTCGCGGAGTAAGCGACGGAGGCGGTCCTCGCGACCGGCCGGCGACGCCGCGCCAAGCCCCTCGTCGGGTTTGACGTAGTGGCTTTCGGGTCTGCCCACCCGTACCAGGCCGAGCTCGGCGATATCGCGAGACACGGTCGCCTGGGTCGTGTGGATGCCGACTCGCCCGAGGCGTTCGACGAGTTCCTCCTGGGTGGCGATCTGATGCTTGGCCACCAGTGAGAGGATCGCCTCCTGGCGCTTACGTTTCGACACTGGCAAGCGCCTCGCGTACCCGATCCGGCGCGGTGCCGCCGAGGACGTCACGCGATTGGAGCGCGCCCTCCAACGTCAGGTGGTCGAAAACGTCCGCACTAAACAGCGGTGAAAACTGCTGCAGCTCGTCGAGGCTGAAGTTCTCAATGCCACGGTGGGCGTAGATCGCCCTGGCGACGATCTGGCCGACGACCCGATGAGCGTCTCGAAAGGGCATGCCCTTGCGCGAGAGGTAGTCGGCGGCTTCTGTCGCGAGTGTGTAGCCGGCCAGTGCCGCCGCGCGCATCGCCTCCTTATCGAACTGGAGGCCCTGCACCAGGCGGGCCGTTACCTGCAGGCAGGCTAACGTCGTATCAACGGCGTCGAAAAGCGCCTCTTTGTCTTCTTGCAGGTCGCGGTTGTAGGCGAGCGGCAATCCCTTGAGCACCAGCAGCAGGTTCATCAGGTCGCCGGCCACCCGCCCACTCTTGGCGCGCACCAGCTCCGCGGCGCAGGGATTCTTCTTGTTCGGCATCATCGAGCTGCCGCTGGCCAACGAATCAGGCAAGGCCGCGAAAGAAAACTCGGCACTCGTCCAGAGAACGATCTCGCCGCAGAGCCGAGACAGGTGGATCATGGCGATGCTGCACGCCGAAATCAGCTCGAGAATGAAATCACGGTCGGCAACGGCATCGAGCGAGTTGGCGGAGGCCCTGGCAAACCCCAGGTCGCGTGCCAACGCCACCCGGTCGATCGGGAAACCGCTGCCCGCGAGCGCACCCGCTCCTAGCGGGGAGACATCGGCGCGCAGCACGGCATCCTGAAGCCGGCCGCGATCGCGGCGCAGCATCTCGACGTAGGCCAGCAGGTGATGCGCCAGCAGAACCGGCTGTGCCCGTTGGGTGTGCGTATAGCCCGGCATGATCGTGTCGACGTGTTCGCGGGCCCGGGTGACGAGGGCGGCTTCCAGCCCCTGCGTCGCCGTCGTTAACTGACCTCCCGCGCTTTTGACGTAGAGCCGCTCGTCAACGACCACCTGATCGTTGCGACTGCGCCCGGTATGCAGCTTGCCACCCAGCGGACCGATCTTCTGGATCAGCTGCTGCTCGACGGCCATGTGGATGTCTTCTGCAGTCTGGGCCCCCACCCTGCCCTCCCCCGCAAGCGGGGGAGGGAAAGACTCCGCCTCACCGCCAGGGGACATTTCCGCTTGGATTTCCTGGAGCGCCTCGTCGATTCGCTGCTGCTCTTCCGCGGTCAGCACCCCGGCCCCAACCAACGCTTTCGCGTACGCGCGGCTGCCGGCGATGTCTTCGCGAACGAGCCGGCTGTCGATCGCAATCGACCGCGTGAAGCGGTCGATCAGCGGATCGGGCTCTTCGCCAAACCGCCCGCCCCAGGGTTGCTCGCTCAGTGCGCGACCTTTGACATCCGCTTGGCCAGTACCTCCCATGGCAAGCCCCCGATCTGCGCCGCAGGACCGCACAGTTGCTGGTTGAAGCTCCGGCTCTGAAGCCCCCGGATCTCGGGGAAGAACAGTGAGTGAGCACTCTCCCGAGAGTCCAGATCGATCGTTCCGTGGAAAAGCGTCGCCGTCACGGTTCCGCTGACCTGCGCCTGCGTCGTCTGGATGAAGGCGTCGAGCGCCTCTTTCAGCGGGCTGAACCAGGCGCCGTGATAGACGAGGGAGGCCCATTTCTGGTCGGCCACGGCCTTGAAATCCAGCTCTTCCTTCGTCAGGCAGAACTGCTCGAGGTCGTGATGCAGCTTGAGCAGCACGGCCGCCGCGGGCGCCTCATATAGCTCCCGAGACTTGAGCCCCATGATCCCGTCCTCGAAGATGTCGATCTTGCCGATGCCATGGCTGCCCGCGATCACGTTGAGCTTGGACACGATCTCCGGCAGGGCTTGGTCGACCCCATTTAGCGCGACCGGCACGCCGTGCTCGAACGTGACTGAGACCTGCGTCGGTGCGGTCTTGGCCTTTGTCGGTGATTTCCACCAGAGCCAGGCATGGTCCGGGATCGGCTGATTCAGGCCGATGGCGCCGGAGGCAAGGCTGCGGCACCACATCGTCTTATCGTCGCCACCCTGCATCACCTCGGTAATCGGAATGCCGAGCTCCTTGGACAGCTCTTCCTCTTCACCCCTGGTCAAGTCGAAGTCGCGAACCGGCACGAGTACGGCCAGCTGCGGCGCAAAGAGCTTGAAGACGTTGTGCATTCGGTACTGGTCGTTGCCCTTGCCGCTGCTGCCTTCCATGATGGCGTCGCAGCCGAGCTTGAGGGCGAGCGTGGCGATCTTGGAGGCAATCAGCTGGCGCGTCATCGAGGTCGAGACCGGATAGCCCTCGTAGTTGGAGTTGGCCTGGATGGCCTTCGACAGCCAGAGGTTGGCGAACTCCTCCTTCGCGTCCACCACTATGGGCGTGATACCAAGCACCGCCGCCTTCTGAATGGCGGCGTCCATCTCGTCCTGACCCTGCCCGACGTCAACCGTGATGGGGAGGAGTTCCTCGACCTCATACTTCTCTTTGGCCAGGACGGCGCAGAGGGATGAATCCAATCCGCCGGAATAGGCGAGCGCTACCTTCTTCGCGGTCTTGACCGGGGTTGCGTCGATCTTTTCCAGTAACTTGCTTTTCAATGCCAGCATGGGTGAGCCTCCTGACTCGTTGGTCGCATAACTATACCAAAGCTCGTATACTTACGCAATTGCGATGATTGGGATCCTCTGCTCCCGCGTCCGGGTCGAAGAAAAAGCCCTGTTCGAGGCGCTCCGCGGCCGTGCCATCCCCTTCGAGCGCCTCGACGAAGACCGCGTCCAGTTCCCGATCGGTGGCGCCCTTCCGCACGACGATGTGGTTCTCGACCGCTCCATCCACCATGGCCGCTCGCTCTATTCGTTGACCCTGCTCAATGCCGCCGGCGTGCCCACCGTGAACCGCGCGAAGGTGGCCCGGATCTGTGGCGACAAGATCCTGACCACGGCCGCGCTCGCCCGCGCCGGCCTACCGGTGCCGAGAACGGTGGTCACGTTCACCCGGGAGGCGGCGCTCGAGGCGATCGAGGCGATGGGCTACCCGGTTGTCCTCAAGCCGATGGTTGGCTCGTGGGGCCGGCTGCTGGCGAAGATCAACGACCGCGACGCCGCCGAGGCCGTGCTCGAGCACAAGGAAACGCTGGGTTCCTACCAGCACGGCATTTTCTACATCCAGGAGTACGTCGACAAGCCTCAACGCGACATCCGGGCCATTGTCGTGGGCGACCGCACCGTTGGCGCCATCTACCGCCGGTCCGACCACTGGATCACGAACACCGCGCGCAACGGCCAGGCCTCGGTCTGCGAGGTCACGCCCGAGATCGATCAACTGTGCCGCAAAGCCGCGAGCGCCGTTGGCGGTGGGTTTCTCTCCGTCGACTTGCTCGAGCACAAAGACGGGTTGCTGGTCAACGAGCTCAACTACACACCGGAGTTCCACGGCTTCATGGCGGCCACCGGGATCGACGTCGCCAACCATGTGATCGACTACGTCCAGCAGGTCGGCGCAAAGGAGGCGGTAGCCTGACAGGCCGATCCGGCTTGACAGCGGACCTTGATGGCGCGTATCGTTCCGGCCAACAAGTTCATACGGAAAGGCGTCGATGAGGGCGAGTACGCGGACGCTGGGATTACAGAGAATCTCCGGCAGCTGAGAAGGAGAGTCCAGGGCACCGCCGAAAAAGGCCTCGGAGCCGCAGGTCGAACCCCCACCCTGCCCTCCCCCACAGGGGGAGGTTGATGAAGGGCAGTAGGCCGAGCCGGATGGCCCCCGTGATTGGGCTGGAGTCTTCAGGTCTTAGGGCCGCGGACTCGGAGAGGTCGGCCTCGCGAGAGGTCGGCAAAGTCGGGTGGTACCACGAGAGAAGGCCTCTCGTCCCGGTGGACGAAGGCTTTTTATTTTTCGGAGGTGCCATGACCATCAGAGCGTTCAAGATCATCGAATCGACGCTCCGCGAGGGCGAGCAGTTCGCCAGGGCTCACTTCATGCCGTCGCAGAAGCTCGCGATCGCCGAAAAGCTGGACGAGTTCGGCGTCGAATACCTCGAGCTGACCTCGCCCTGCGCCTCGCCCCAGTCGGAAGCGGACCTGCGAGCCGTCGCCGCCCTGTCGCTCCGCGCCAAAGTCCTGACGCACGTGCGCTGTCACATGGAAGACGCGCGGCTGGCGGTGACGACCGGCGCGGATGGGATCGACGTCCTGTTCGGTACCTCGTCGGCCATGCGCACCTTCTCGCACGGGAAAACGGTCGACGAGATCATCGAAACCGGCACTGAGGTGGTGCGCTTCATCCAGGCGCAGGGTCTCGAGGTGCGCTTCAGCAGCGAGGACTCCTTCCGTTCGGAGCCCCGCGACCTGCTGCGCGTCTACCAGGCGATCGACCGGTTGCACCCGCAGCGCGTCGGGCTGGCGGACACCGTCGGCATTGCGACACCCAGCCAGGTCTTCGAGCTGGTCTCGATGGTGCGCAAAGCCGTTGACTGCGACATCGAGTTTCACGCTCACAACGACACCGGATGCGCCATCGCCAACGCCTTCGCCGCGCTTGAGGCTGGCGCAACGCACATCGACACGACCGTGCTCGGCATCGGCGAGCGCAACGGGATCGTGCCGCTCAGCGGCATGATCGCGCGGCTCTTGAGCCTGCAGCCGGATCTGGTGGCCCAGTACCGGCTGGAACTGCTTCCCGAGCTGGACTGGATGGTGGCCGAGATGGTCGGCATCGAGGTGCCGTTCAACGCGGCGATCACCAGCGAGACCGCCTTCCACCACAAAGCCGGGATGCACACGAACGCCGTGCTGAACGACCCGTCGAGCTACGAGATTTTCGACCCGGCGCGCTTCGGTCGCGAGCGCACCGTGATGACCGGCCACCGGCTGACCGGCCGCCACGCCATTGCCCACCGGGCCCAGGCGCTGGGGTTGACGCTGAGCGAGCACGATGTGCGCACGCTGACCGCCGAAGTCAAGCGCCGCGCCGACGCCGGTCCGTTGAGCAACGACCAGCTCGATGACCTGCTGCGGGGAGCAGGACCCCCCACCCCAACCCTCCCCCACAAGGGGGGAGGGAGATTTTCCCCGTTGCTCCCCAAGGGGGGAGGGAATTTGGAGGAAGCCAATGGGCACGCTGACTGAAGAGATCTTTTCTCGACGGCTCGGATGGGACGTGCATGCCGGCGAGATCGTGGTTGCACCGGTTGATTACGCCATGGCCCACGACGTCACCGGGCCACTCGCGATCGAGGCGTTTCGCCAGCTCCAGGTCCCGCTCTGGGATCCGGAGCGGGTGATCCTCGTGTTCGACCACATCCTTCCGGCCAATACCGTCGCCGCCGCCGGGCTGCACAAAGTGGTCCGCGACTTCGCAGCCGAGTACGGCGTCACCCACGTATTCCAGGAAGGCATCTGCCACCAGCTGATGGTGGAGAAGGGGTTCATCCGCCCCGGCGGCATCGTCGTCGGCGCTGACTCGCATAGCACCACCTACGGGGCGCTCGGATGTTTCGCCGCCGGTTTTGGGTCGACGGACATCGCGGTCACCTTCGCCACCGGAAGGACATGGTTTCGGGTACCGGAGACGATCCGTATCAACCTGCGCGGGGCTCTGCCGCCGGGCATCTTTCCCAAGGATCTCGCGCTGCAGGTCATCCGCAGGCTGGGTGCTGAAGGCGCCAATTACCTCGCGGTGGAATGGGGAGGTGAGGCTGTCGAGGCCATGAGCGTGGACGAACGCCTCACCCTCGCCAACCTGACGGTAGATTTCGGTGGCAAAGCCGGACTCTGCGAGCCGGATGAACAGACCCGAATCTACCTCGGCGACGCCGAGGTGGTCGATCTGCATCCAGTTGCGCCGGAATATCGAAGCGTCCTCGAGGTGGACGCGGAGACGCTGGAGCCGCAGATTGCCTGTCCGCCGGCGATCGACAACGTGCAGGACCTAAGCACCGTCGAGGGTACACAGCTGGACGAGGTGTTCGTCGGCAGTTGTGCCAACGGCCGGATCGAAGACCTGGCGATCGTCGCCGGATACTTCGAAGGGCGCCAGGTGCACCCGCACACCCGGACGATCGTCGTGCCGGCGTCGAAGCAGATCTACATGGAAGCGCTCGCCCGAGGCTTTATCCAGACCTTTATGGAGGCCGGGGCGCTGGTGATGAACGCCGGCTGCGGACCCTGCCTTGGTCGCCAGCACGGGGTCCTCGGTCCTGGCGAACGCGCGCTCTCGACCAGCAACCGGAACTACGCCGGACGGATGGGCAGCCCCCAGGCGGAAATCTATCTGGCAAACCCGGCAGTCGCCGCCGCGTCGGCGCTGGCAGGGGCGATCGCGGATCCCCGGAGCTTCAAATGATGGGACGGATTTTCAAGTTCGGCGACGGTATTTCGACGGACGCGATCATCCCCGGGCGCTACAACGTCACGACCGATGCCAGCGCCCTTGGCAAGGCCTGCTTCATCGAGGCGCGGCCCGACTTCGCCACCTCCGTCAAGCCGGGGGACGTGATCGTTGGGGGGCGGAATTTCGGTTGCGGCAGCTCGCGGGAGCACGCCCCGATGGCGATCAAGGCGACCGGCATCCAGGCGGTCGTCGGCCGCAGCTTTGCCCGGATCTTCTATCGCAACGCCATCAACATCGGGCTGCCGGTGATCCAGTGCGATGCGATCTATGACGCGGTCGAGGATGGCGGGCCGATCGTGGTCGACGTCCGGTCCGGCCGGATCGACGTCAATGGGAAGATGTTCAGGGGGGAAACGCCCGGCCCGGTGGCAGAGGCCATCATGGAAGCCGGAACGCTGATCGACCTGATCAAATCACGCGGCTGGGCCGCGATCGAGGAGGTGTCGTGATGGCAACCGCACTGAACGCGCAATGTCCGGAATGCGGCGCCGACGTCAAGCTGGCGGCGGACGTCGAGCGGGGCGAGATCGTGCCCTGCGGCGACTGCGGCGCAGAGCTCGAGGTCGTGGAGCGCGACCCCGCGGAGCTGCGCCTGGCGCCAGAGGAAGAGGAAGATTGGGGCGAGTAACGTGAGGATCGGGGTTCTGTGCTCGCGGATCCGGGCCGAAGAGAAGTTACTCTTCGAAGCTCTGCGGCGACGCGGCCTGGAATTCGACAAGATCGACGATCGCGAGATCGTCTTCGAAATCGGCGCAGAGCCGCCACGCTACGACGTCGTCCTGGAGCGCTGCCTGCATCATTCGCGGGCACTGTACGCCCTGCTCATCCTCAACCAGTGGGGGGTGCCGACGGTCAACACCTACGATGTGGCGCTGACCTGCGGCGACAAGATCAACACGACGACCGCACTGGTCGCGGCCGGGGTGCCGAGCCCGCGCACGCTGATCGCCTTCACGCCCGAGTCGGCGTTGCGGACCATCGAGACCCTGGGATACCCGGTGGTGCTGAAGCCCGCCGTCGGGTCGTGGGGGCGACTCCTGGCGAAGATCTCCGATCGCGACGCCGCGGAGGCCCTGCTCGAACATAAGGACACTCTCGGCTCGTATCAGCACGCGATCTTCTATATCCAGGAATATGTCGACAAGCCGTCCCGCGACATTCGCAGCTTTGTCGTCGGCGACGAGACGATCTGCGCCATTTACCGCGAGTCGGAACACTGGATCACGAACACCGCCCGAGGCGGTCGCGCCCGGAACTGCCCGGTGACGTCAGAAATCGACCGACTCTCACGCGCGGCGGCCCGCGCGGTTGGCGGCGGGGTGTTGGCGATCGACCTGCTCGAGCACCCCGACGGCCTGGTCGTCAGCGAAGTGAATTACACAATGGAATTTCGCAACAGCATCGACACGACGGG
>Ga0070708_100002648_pt1 | contig 13867 bp, 15 predicted proteins | sample KBSK5503metaG_FD_65469 | JGI IMG/M metagenome (GOLD analysis project Ga0070708, IMG submission 65469) | Corn, switchgrass and miscanthus rhizosphere microbial communities from Kellogg Biological Station, Michigan, USA - KBS K5-50-3 metaG | ecosystem: Host-associated > Plants > Roots >...
GCCCTGGCCGTCCTCGCCACCGAGACGCTGTTCTTCTACGCCCGGCGGCGCGATCCGCAGCCGCGGCCCGCCTCGGCGGTCTTCTGGGCCCTCACTCCCGCCTTGCTCCTCGCGGGACTCTGCTTCTGGTGCACCGTCTCCGTGTCCGCCCCAGGCGCGCCTGGACCTTCTGCCGTCGCGCAGCTCGCCCGCTGATCTTCGAGGACGCCGCATGGACGAGAAAATCTACGGTTGGTGGCTCCCTCCGGACGTCTCGGTGCATGGAGCGAAGATCGACCAGCTGATGTCGGTGCTGCACTGGTTCATGCTCCTGCTCTTCGTCGGCTGGGGCATCTTCTTCCTCTACTGCCTGATCCGGTTCCGCGCGCGGCCCGGCCACACCGCGCTGTACACGCCGGTGAAGGCGATCGCCACCAAGTACATCGAGGGCTTCGTGGTGGTGGTCGAGATCTTCCTGCTCGTCGGCCTCTCCACCCCGGTGTGGCTCGCCTACAAGAACAACGTCCCCGACGCGGGCAAGGCGCTGCGCGTGCGCCTGGTGGCCGAGCAGTTCGCCTGGAACTTCCAGTACCCGGGGAAGGACGGAAAGTTCGGGAAGACCGATCCCTCGCTCATCTCCGGCGACAATCCGCTCGGCATCGACCCCGAGGATCCGGCCGGCAAGGACGACCTGGTCACCGTCAACAACTTCCACCTCCCCATCCACCGGCCGGTGATCGTCGACATCTCCAGCAAGGACGTGATCCACAGTTTCAACGTCCCGGTGCTGCGGGTGAAGCAGGACACCATCCCCGGGCAGCAGATCCCCGTCTGGTTCGAGGCGACGCAGGCCGGCCATTTCGAGCTCGGCTGCGCCCAGCTCTGCGGCCTGGGCCACTACCGCATGCGTGGAGACGTGCTGATCGACACGCCCGAGGACTTCGCCAAGTGGGAAGCGGAGAACGCCCCGCCGCCGCAGGAAGCGCCGGCCGCCGCCGCTCCCGAAGAGAAGAAGTAGCCACCGTTCGATCGGAGACGACTCGATGAGCGTCCAACACACCGCGGCGAAGGGCAATGGCCACGGACACGCGCACGAAGGTCACGGCGAGCACGAGCTGCCCTTCTGGCGCAAGTACATCTTCTCCGTCGACCACAAGGTGATCGGCATCCAGTACGGCGTCACCGCGCTGGTGTTCCTGCTCTTCGGGTTCACCCTGATGATGCTGATGCGCTGGCAGCTCGCCTATCCGGGCCGGCCGCTCCCGGTCATCGGCAACCTGCTCGGCGAGACCGCGATGCCGGGCGGCGTGATGGCGCCCGAGTTCTACAACCAGCTCGGCGCGATGCACGGGACCATCATGGTGTTCCTCGGCGTGGTCCCGCTGGCGGTGGGCGGATTCGGCAACTTCGTCGTGCCGCTGCAGATCGGCGCGCCGGACATGGCGTTCCCCCGGCTGAACATGGTCAGCTACTGGGTCTTCCTCCCCGGCTGCCTGCTCATGGTCGCCTCGTTCTTCCTCCCCGGCGGCGCCGCGCAATCGGGGTGGACCAGCTACCCGCCGCTCTCGGACATCGCCCCCACCGGTCAGACCGCCTGGCTCTTCGCGATGGTGCTGATCATCACCAGCTCGCTCCTCGGCTCCATCAACTTCATCGTCACCATCGTGCAGCTGCGGGCGAAGGGGCTCTCTTACTGGCGCCTGCCCTTCTTCGTCCACGCCCAGCTGGTGACCGCGTTCCTGCTCCTGCTCGCCTTTCCCCCGCTGGAGGCGGCCTCGGTGATGCAGCTGATGGACCGGCTCGCGGGAACGTCCTTCTTCCTGCCCAGCGGGCTGGTGGTCTCCGGGGACCCGCTCAAGGTCGCGGGCGGCGGGAACCCGCTGCTCTGGCAGCACCTCTTCTGGTTCCTGGCCCATCCCGAGGTCTACGTCCTCATCCTCCCGGCGATGGGCATCGTCGCCGAGGTGATCGCCAACAACACCCGCAAGCCGCTCTGGGGCTACCGGCTCCTGGTCTACTCGGTGGTGTTCCTCGGCTTCATGAGCTTCGTCGTCTGGGCGCACCACATGTTCATGACCGGCATGGGCACCACCATGTCGACGTTCTTCCAGACCACCACGATGATCATCTCGATCCCCAGCGTGGTGATCCTCACCTGCTTCATCATGTCACTGTACGGCGGCAACATCCGGTTCACCGCGCCGATGCTGTTCGCCACGGCCTTCTTGCCCATGTTCGCCATCGGCGGCCTCACCGGCCTTCCGCTGGGGCTGACAGCGAGCGACATCTACCTGCACGACACGTTCTACGTGATCGGGCACTTCCACTACGTGGTCGCGCCGGGGACGCTCTTCGCGCTCTTCGCGGGCATCTACTACTGGTACCCGAAGGCCACCGGGCGGCGGATGAACGAGACGCTGGGCAAGGTCCACTTCTGGCTCAGCTTCGTCGCCATCAACTTCGTCTTCATGCCGATGTTCTTCCAGGGGATGGCCGGGCTCTCGCGCCGGCTCTACGACCCGACCATCTATGCGCACGGCCGCGGCGTGCAGGCGCTCAACGTGCTCATCTCCTTCGGCGCCTGGGGCCTGGGGCTCGCGCAGATCCCCTTCATCGTCAATTTCTTCATGAGCCTGAAGAACGGGGCGCGGGTGGCCGAGAACCCCTGGAACGCGACCACGCTGGAGTGGGCGGCGCCTTCGCCTCCGGGACACGGCAACTTCGTCACCGAGCCCGTGGTGTACCGCGAGCCGTACGAGTACAGCGTGCCGGGCAAGTCCACCGACTACTCGCCGCAGTTCCGGGCGGAGGCCTGAGATGAGCGAGACCGTCATCCCCTACGTGGTGAAGCCGCATCCGGTGACGGGGATCCCGAACGGCAAGTTCGGGATCTGGCTGTTCCTGGCCAGCGAAGTGATGCTCTTCGGTGCGCTCTTCTCCAGCTACGTGCTGATCCGCACCGGGATGCCGCACTGGCCGCCGGAAGGAGGGCTCGCCAGCGAGGTGCTCAACGTCCCGCTCGCCACCCTGAACACCGCGGTGCTGATCACCTCGTCGATCACCATGGTGCTGGCCTGGGCGAGCTGCAAGATGGGAAAGCTGCCTCGCTTCCGCCTCTGGATGGGAGCGACCATCGGCCTCGCCTTCGCATTCCTGGTGATCAAGTACTTCGAGTACACGCACAAGTTCGAGCTGGGACACTTCCCCTCGCACGACAACTTCTACGCCATCTACTTCACGCTGACCGGTCTGCACGGGCTGCACGTGATCGGCGGGATCATCGTGAACTCCTACCTGGTCGGGCCCGGGACGAAGATGTGGGCCACGGACCCGGAGCACTTCACCAACCGGGTCGAGAACGCCGGCCTCTACTGGCACTTCGTCGACCTGGTGTGGATCTTCCTGTTCCCCTCGCTGTACCTCCTATGAGGTGACGATGGACGCCGCCCAGCACGAGGACGTCAACAAGCACATGGGGAAGTACTACGTGGTGTTCGTGGCGCTGCTCTGCCTGACGGCGATCACCGTCGGCGTCAGCTACCTCCACCTCACCCGCCCGCTCGCCATCACCGTCGCCCTCGCCATCGCCTGCATCAAGGCGGGGATGGTGGCGGCCGTGTTCATGCACCTGATCTCGGAACGGAAGGTGATCTACGCGGTGCTGATCCTCACCGCGCTCTTCTTCATCGTCCTGCTCGCGCTGCCGAACCTCACCACCTTCGAGCACCACAGCGGGATGCCGGGGACGTAGGTGTCGCTGAAGGCCTTCCACGTGTTCTTCGTCGTCGTCTCGGTGCTGTGCGCCTTGGGCTTCGGCGGCTGGGCGGTGCTCGATTACCAGCGCACCGGGAGCGGAGGCATCCTCGCGCTCGGAGTGCTCGGGTTCGCGGCGGCGGCGGCCCTGGTCTGGTACGGTCTCTGGTTCGTGCGCAAGACAAAGGACGTGAGCTACCTGTGATCGCGTTGCTCATCGCATGCCCGTCCTGCTTCGGGGCGGCGGATTCCGAGCAGGTGCAAGCCGCCAAGATCGGCGTGCTGGTGATGCTCGCGTTCATCCTCCCCCTCCTGGGAGTGATCGCGTTCGTCGCCAGGACCTGGGCTAGGCGGGCGCGGGCGCTGTCTTCTCCGCGATCACCAGCTTCGTCAGAAACGCCAGCTGCGAGCCTTTGACGCGGAAGCCGGCGTCGCTCACGCGCTCGGCCAGGTCGTCCTTGACGTAGCCCGTGTAGTACGGCTCGTGGAAGCGCGAGGGGAAGGCGAGGATCTCGCGCTCCAGCTCGGGCGCGTCGCGGAGCTGGATGCTGTCGGCGATCACCACCAGGCCGCCCGGGCGCACCACCCGGCGGATCTCCCCGAGCACGCGGGCGCGCACCTCCGCCGGCACTTCGTGCAGCAAGTAGACGCTGGTGGCGGCGTCGAAGCTGTCGTCCAGGAACGGGAGCTTTTCGGCGTTGTCGCAGACCAATGACACGTCGAGGTCGCGAGGCAGCACTTCACGGGCGCGCGCGATGTAGTGCGGCGAGAGATCGACGCCGAACAGCTTGGCCTCGTTGGGCAGCGCCGCGCCCAGCATGCTGAGGAGCCGGCCGGTCCCGCAGGCCACATCGAGGAGCCGCAGCGGCTCCGCCGCCGAGGACTTCCGCTCGCGGGCGAAGCGGACCACGGGCGGGATGACGCGCCGGCGCATGGCGTCCGCCGAGCCGCCGAAGAGCAGCTCCACCTGGAGGTCGTAGAGGGCGGCGCTGGTGTGCCCCAGGTACCCCTCGCTCTGGAAGTGGAAGTTCTGCGCGTAGTAGCGCGGGTAGCGGTGCGGCGACGCGTCGTCGGGAAGCTCGCGGAAGTCGTTCCGTCCGATGCGCGCGCGGGTGCGCGGCAGGTCGGCGAGCAGCCGCGGCACCGCCTGCGCGTACTCGCGCCAGGGGAGCGTCTCGATCAGGTCGCGGGGATACAAGCCCGCCTCGGCGTCGCGGTAGTCCTCGTCGAAGAGCGCCTCCAGCCGCCGCCGCAGCGAGGCCGCCGCTTCCGGCGAGGAAGGATCGTCCCAGCGGAGCAGGGCGCGGGAATAGGCGAGGTAGGCGAGGCGGACCGCTCCCGCGCGCGCCACCCTCGATCGGACGTACATGCGGCGGGACAGCTCGCGGCGCAGGTCGGCGACGGCCATGGCGAAGATCCTTGCCTGCGGGCGCGCATCGCGCAACTCTCTCGCCGTGGAATTCGTGCCGCTGCCCAAGGTCGCGCGCGGGAGCGAGCTTCCGCCGCTCCAGATCGAGCCGGACCAACGCGTGTTCGTGCTCACCGGCGCCGGCATCAGCGCGGAGAGCGGCGTGAAGACCTTCCGCGATGCCGGAGGGCTGTGGGAGGAGCACCGCATCGAGGACGTCGCCACCCCGGAAGGATTCGCGCGCGATCCGCGGATGGTCTGGCGCTTCTATTCCGAGCGCCGCAGGCAGGCCGGCACGGTGCGGCCCAACCCGGCGCACCTGGCGCTGGCGAAGCTCGAGCAGCAGATCGGCCAGCGGCTCTTCCTCTGCACCCAGAACGTCGATCCGCTCCACGAACGGGCCGGGTCGCGCGCGGTCCACCACATGCACGGCGAGCTCTTCCGCACCCGCTGCGAGTCGTGCGATCGACCGCCGTTCGAAGAGGACCGACTTCACCTCGATGAGGTGCCCCGATGCGAGGGATGCGGCGGCCGACTGCGCCCGCACGTCGTCTGGTTCGGGGAGATCCCGTTCGGGATGGATCGGATCTACCAGGCGCTGGAGGAGTGCGATCTGTTCGTCACCGTCGGCAGCTCCGGCGCGGTCCATCCCGCCGCGGGGTTCGTCTCGCATTTGCGGCACACGCGCGGCGGTCTCGTTCGCTGCGTGTACGTGGGGCTGGAGCGGCCCGAGAACGCCTACGCTTTCGACGAATGCCGCCTGGGGAAGGCCGGCGAGCTCCTCCCCACGCTGTTCGACGTGGCTCCCTGAGATGCGCCAGCTCCTGGCTGTCTACGAGCAAGTCGTGCGCGCGCTGGATGCGCGCGAGCTGACGCGGGCCGCGGCCGCCAAGGCGCCGGGCCCGGGGGCGGGTGGAAAGCTCGTCGTGCTCGGCCTCGGCAAGGTGGCGGCGGAGATGGCGGAAGGAGCTCCGCGGGGCGCCGAAGCGGTCCTGGTCATGCCCGCGGACGCTCCCGAACCGGCTGGAGCGCGCGTGTTCCATGGCGGCCATCCTCTTCCCGATGCAGGGTCGCTTCGCGCGGGAGAGGCCTTGCTCGCCGCCGGGCAAGGGCTCCAGCCCGCGGACGCCGTGCTTTGGCTCGTTTCGGGAGGGGGGTCCGCGCTGGCGGAGGCGCCGCATCCCGGGCTCTCGTTGGACGACGTGCGGGCCGTGAACCAGGCGCTGCTCGACTCCGGCGCGCCCATCGAGGAGATGAATTGCGTGCGCGCGCACCTCTCCCGGCTGAAAGGAGGAGGCCTCGCCCGGGCGCTTCACGCGGCTGGCGTCTCGCGGGCGCGCGCGCTCGTCGCCGTCGACGTGCCGGTGGGCGGAGTCCGCGCAGTGTCCAGCGGGCCGGCCATCGGCGATCCGACCACCTGCGCGGACGCTTTGGGGCTGGCGCGCAAGTACGCGTTGCCGGAGGCCGCGACCCGGGTGCGGGAGACGCTCAAGCCCGGTGACCCCGCCGACTTCATCGAGCACGAGGCGATCTGCGACCTCCGGTCGCCGGCGCAGGAGGCCGCGCGCCGCGCTGGAGCGCGCATGCTCGAGTCGCCGGTCCGCGGCTCCGTCGAGGCTTTCGCCCAGGCCCTCTCGGCGGTCCGGGGATTCGTCTCCGCCAGCGGTGAGCTGGAAGTGCGCGTTCCGCGGGGGGCGCCGCCCGGAGGACGCGACCAGCACCTGGCGCTGCTGATGGCCCGGGCGCTGCGCGGGCAGCGCGGGGCCGCGTTCCTTGCAGCCGGCACCGACGGGCGCGACGGTCCGACTTCCAGCGCGGGCGCGACGGTGGACGGCTCCACCTGGGAGGAGGCCGAGCGGCGCGGGCTCGATCCGGCGCGGGCGGTCGCGGAATTCGACGCCGCCCGCGTGCTCGGCGCGTTGGGACTCCTGATCCCGGCGCGGCATACGGGCGCGCACGCCGGTGACCTGTTCCTGCTCCGGAGTTGAGCTAGATCAAGGGGACGTGCTTGGAGCGCCACTCGCCCCGCACGCGCTCGAGGAGCCCGACGCAGACGGGCAGCGAGAATCGCCTGGGACCCGCGCTGCCTGGATTGAACCACCACACTCCGCCCTCGCGCTCGTCGAGCGGCTTGTGGCTGTGCCCGAAGACCACCACGTCCGCGCCCTCGCGGCGGAGCTCCTTGGCCGCGTCGTCGCGGACGTGGACGAGCAGGAAGCGCAGCCCGCCGAGGGCGATCCGGGCCGTCCGGCCCGCGGCGCCGCAGCGCCACCCGTCGTTGTTTCCAGCGCAGGCGGTCAAAGGAGCGATGGCGCCCAGGCGCGCGAGGACCTCTTCTCCGCCGATGTCGCCCGCATGCAGGATGTGGTCGACTCCGTCGAAGACCTCTTCCACTTCGGGGCGGAGCAGGCCGTGGGTATCGGAGATGACGCCGATCCGCATCCCTGCAGTATAAGGCCCGGCATGCTGCTTCTCTGCCAGACGCCGGGGGAGTGGGTGGACCTGGCGGTCGAGCGCTTCGACGAAGTGCTCGTCGACCACGCCCATTGCGAGAAGAAGGCGGCGGCCCATGCTCTCTCGCTGCTGGCGGCATTCCCGAACGTCCCCGGGTTGGCTCGCGCGATGGCCCGGCTGGCGCGGGAGGAGGCCGGACACCTCTCGCAGGTCCTTGCGCTGATGGAGAAGCGCGGGCTCGTCCTCGGTCGCGATGCCGGCGATCCGTATGCCCAGGGACTGCAGGCGATGGTGCGGCAGCCCGCGCGCGAGCGGCTGCTGGACCGGCTCATCGTGTCGGCGCTGATCGAATCGCGCAGCGAGGAACGGCTTCGCCTGCTCGGCGGCGGGCTTCGCGACCCGGAGTTGCGCCAGTTCTACGGGCGGCTGGCGGAGGCGGAGATGGGGCACGGCGAGCTGTTCCTGCGGCTGGCGCGCCGCTGTGAGGGGTTCGAGGAACGGCTGCGCGAGATGCTGGGCCTGGAAGCCAGGCTGGTGCGCGAGCTGCCCTTACGGCCGGCGATTCACTGAGGGCGGCGCAGCCGTGGCGCCGTTCTCGGGCCAGGCATGCTTCGGGTACTTGCGCATCAGCTCGCGGCGGATCGCCGGATAGTGGCGCTCCCAGAATCCGGCCAGGTCGCGAGTGACCTGCTGGGCGCGGCCGCTCGGCGCCAACAGATGCAGGGTGAGCGGGACCCTGCCGTCGCAGATGGAAGGGCCCTTCGCCATCCCGAAGAAATCCTGGAGCCGCGAGCGGATCGCGGGGGGCTGGCCTTCCGCGTACTCGACGCGGACCTTGCGGCCACCCGGGAGCGCGACGGAGTCGGGGGCAAGGCGGTCGAGCTGCGGAGGCGCGAGCGGCGAGAGGAGATCGGCGTCGCGCAGATCGCGCAGGGACGAAGCGGTGCGCGCCGCTGCTTCCAGGCGCTCGCGGACTTGCCGGTCGTCCAGCGGCGCGATGCCCGATTCCGGGCAGCTCGCGGCGACGAGGGCCATCCTCGCGCGCAAGCGCGCGAGGTGCTCGGGATCGGGAATCCCCGCGGCGTGATCGAGGAGGATGCGCGCGGCTGCAGCAGACTCGTTCTCGTTCGGCAAACGCCGCGTCTCCGTCAAGGCCAGACGGTCGTAGAGCAGGCGCGAGACGGCCTCGACGCGCTCGCGCGCAGGCTCCCAGATCAGCTCGGTCTCCTCCCGCAGCGCGTCCGGATGGAGGTCGAGCAACCACTCCGCCTCGATCGCGCTCGCCAGCCGGACCAGGACCCGAGTGCGGCCACCCGCGCGGCGTTCTTCGGCGTCGACCGCCACCAGCAGATCGGCCTCGCGGACGGCGCTCTCCGGTGCGAGCTGCGCCGCGCCGCCGGAGGCGAGAAGCACCTCGGCGCCGCGGCGTTTCGCCACCCGATCTGGAAAGCCGGCGAGCACGGCGATCTGGAGGGCGTCGTCGCGCGTCCCGCCGCGCGCGGCGTTTGCTGGAGCGAGGCGCAGGAGCTGCGCGCGGGCCTGGGCGATGCGTGGCAGGCGTCGCAGGTCGGCCCGGTCGACCAGGTCCACGACGTCCGACGGGCCGGTGGGCGCGGGGCCGTCGCGCGGCACGGCCCGCTCGCCGAGAAGCGCGGCCGCGGTGCAGCCCTCCTCCCGGTAGCCGCGCCGCGCCGACTCGACGACCAGCCGCGCCAGCCGCGGGTGCAGGGGAAGCGGAGCACAGGCACGGCCCAGGTCGGTGACTGCGCCACGGGCGTCGAGCGCGCCCAGGCGGCGCAGCAGCTCGCGCGCGGCCTGCAGCGCGGCCGCCGGAGGCGGGTCCAACCAAGGCAACGTCTCCGGATCGAGCCCGGCCGAGCCGATCTCCAGCACGGGGCCGGCCAGGTCGAGGCGCTCGATCTCGGGAGGATGGTGCTCGGGCCGGGAATCGAAGTCGTGTTTCGTATAGAGGCGCAGGGCGCGACCCGGGCCCAGACGTCCGGCGCGGCCGGCTCGCTGGGCAGCGGAAGCGCGGCTGATCTTCGCCACGTTGAGGGACGGCAATCCCGACCAGGCGGAATGGCCCGCGATCCGCGCCAGCCCGCTGTCGACGACGGCGGTGACTCCTGGAACGGTGATGCTGGTCTCCGCCACGTTGGTGCTGAGGATGACCTTGCGCTGCCGTGCCGTTGCCAGCGCGCGATCCTGCTCGGCCGCGGGGAGCTCGCCGTGGAGGGGGAGCAAGAGGAGATCGCGGTGCCGCGCCAGCTCCGCGCAGGCCTCGGCCGCGTGCCGGATCTCGGCCGCCCCGGGCAGGAAGACCAGGACGTCGCCCTCCGTGCCCGGGATCGTCAGCCGCCGGACGGCGGCGGCGACCTGGTCCGATAGCCGCCGGTCGTCGGGTCGATCGAGGTGCTCGATCTCGACCGGGAACCGTCGGCCTTCGCTGCGGATCACGGGCGCGCGCAAGTGCTCGGCGAGGGGGATCGCGTCGAGCGTGGCGGACATGACCACGAGCTTGAGCCGCGGCAGGAGGCGTTGCGCCAGCGCCAGGGTGAGATCGCCCGGAAGGTGGCGCTCGTGGAACTCGTCCAGCACGAGCGCGCTCACGCCTGGCAGATTCGGGTCTCCGAGGATGCGCCTGGCGAGGATCCCCTCGGTCACGTACCAGAGGCGGGTGCGCGCCGTTCCGCCCTGCTCGAAGCGGACCTGCCAGCCCACCTGATCGGGATCGGCCAGCTCTTGCGCGACGCGCCTCGCGGCCGTGCGCGCGGCGATGCGGCGAGGCTCCAGGACGACGATTTCGCCCTCGATGACGTCGAGCAATGCCGGCGGCACCCGCGTCGTCTTTCCCGCGCCGGGCGGGGCCTCCAGCACCACGGCGGGGTGGTCGCGCAGCGCCTGGAGCAACTCGGGGAGCGCCGCATCGATGGGGAGGGCTTCTTTCACTTTCACGCCGGCCGACTATAAAGGCCGCCATGAAGAGCCTCCAGGACACCTACGGCCCGAACACCACTTGCTTCGGATGCGGTCCAGCGAACGCGCAGGGGCTGCAGCTGAAGAGCTTCGCCCAGGGGGACGAGTGCGTCGCCGAGTACCGGGTGAAGAAGCATCACGAGGCGTTCCCCGGCGTGGTGAACGGCGGGATCATCGGGGCGCTGCTGGACTGCCACAGCAACTGGACCGCGACTTCGGCGCTGATGCGGCGGTCCGGCTCCAAGGTTCCTCCGTGCACCGTGACGGCCGACTTCCACGTCGTGCTCAAGCGCCCGACCCGAAGCGACGCCGTGCTCGAGCTCCGCGCCCGGGCCGTGGAGCTGGGGGACGATCGGGCGGTGATCGACGCAACCCTGGAAGCGAACGGGAAGGTCTGCGCCACCTGCAAGGGAACGTTCGTGGCGGTCAAGGAAGGCCATCCCGCATTCCACCGCTGGTGATCGGGAAGCCGCGGGCGAGTTCCGTATTGTGTCCCGGATCTCCGACGGAAGTCCTGTGTCCGGGATCAGGAGCTGGCGGAGGTGTAGCGGCGGATGGAGGCGAGCCAGATCGCGCGCGCGGCGCCGGCGAAGAGCAGGGTGCCCGCGAGAGCGGCGACGGCGGTGCTTGCGGTGAGCTTTCCGAGCAGGGCCAGGGCCGGGCACGTCGTCATCAGGGCCAGGGGAAGAACGAAGGTGAAGATCATCGCGAGGACGCCGCGGAAGATGGTGCTCGGCCAGCGCGCCACGTCGAAGATGGACTGGAAGAGATAGAGCAGGTTGTCGACGCGGACGGCGATGAAAGCGATCGAGACCACCAGGATGGCGATCGAGTAGAGGACCAGGACCGCGCCACAGAGGAGGACGAGCGCGAGCAGCGCCTGCGTCAGCCCCGGCGGGTGTCCGATGCGCCGGAAGGCGATGGCGAAGATGCCGCCGGCGGCGGCAAGGTCGATCAATCGCCAGGGCTCGATCTTCGAGAGCGAGACCAACAGCTGCGCGTCGGCCGGCTTGAGCAGGACGAAGTCGAGGGTCCCTTTGCGGATGTGCTCGACCACCTGCATGAGCGAGGGGCTCAAGGTGCCTTCCAGGAGGCCCTTGAGGGCCACGAACCACCCGAGGACGACGAGCATCTCCGGGAACGTCCAACCGGCGACCTCTGCCCGGGTGCCGAAAACGACCAGCAGGGGCGCGAGCGTCACCGCGATCCAGAGCAGGGCGAGCGCCCCCTCCACGGCGAACTCGAACCGGTACTGCAGAGCGATGGCCAGCGAGGCGCGCAGCTGGGCCCGGACCACCCGCAGCGCCCGCATCATCCGCCGTACGCCGCGTAATGGCGCAACCCGGAGCGCCACGCGACCCTCGTCGCCAAGAGGAAGAACAGGACGTACGCCCATTGTGCCCCGAGCAGCTGCAGCGCCTCGGCGTGGGACCAGCGCCCGAGCATCAGCTCCACCGGGAAGGAGAGCTGGAAGCGGAACGGCAACACCAGCGCGAGCTTGCGCACGGCCTCGGGAAACAGGTCGAGCGGGACCAGGTACCCGGAGAGGATGTTGGAGAAGCCGAGCCAGGCGTCGAACAGCGAGGCTGCGCTCTCCACCCGCAGCGCCAGCGTCCCGATGATCGCCTGGACCAGGAAGTACAAGAGCCAGCCGCCCAGCAGCGCGGGACAGAGCAGCAGCCAGGAGAACCAGTCGCGCGACAGCTCCGAGCGCGCCACGAAGAGCAGGATCCCGATCACCGGAATGGCCACCACTCCCCGCATGGGGATGGCGGCGATGTTGTCGGCCGACCACTGCAGCAGGGGATGGATGGGGCGCAAGAGCCGCAGCGCGAGCGTCCCCTGCCGGATCTCCATCGTCATCTCCCACACCACCCAGGCGCCGGTCATCAGGCGCACCAGCAGCGCGGCCAGGTAGTACGCGGCGAATCCCTGCTGCGAGTACCCGCCCACCGGCCCCGACCGCGCCGCCGCCGCCCAGATGGCGAGCATCACCAGCGGCATGTTGGTGGAGAACATCCAGATGAGGAACTCGGCCCGATAGGCGACCGCCTCGGCGAACCCGGTGCGCAGGAGCTGCGGGTACAGGCGCAGGACGCGGGTCACGCGGCGCGCCCCTGCGCGAAGAGATCGCGCATCACCTCCTCCAGCGGAGGATCCTCGACGGTGAGGTCGGTGAGCGGAAGGGAGGACAGGGCGCGCGCCACCGCCGACTGGAGCGCGTCCTTGGAGACCTGCACGATGGCCTCCGCGTCGCGGTGCTCGATCACCGATCCGAGCGCGTCCAGGTCGCGGCGCTCCACCGGCCGCGAGAAGCGGAGCAGCATGCGCTTGTCCGGGCGGACGCGGCGCACCAGCTCCGGCAGGCCGCCGTCGTAGATCAGCCGGCCTTTGTCGATCACCATCACCCGGGGGCAGAGCGCGGCGACGTCCTCCATGTAGTGGGAGGTCAAGAGGACGGTGGCGCCGAAGCGCTCGTTGTACGCCCGCACGAAGCCCCGCACCGTGGCCTGCATCGAGACGTCGAGGCCGATGGTCGGCTCGTCGAGGAAGAGGACCTTGGGCCGGTGCAGGAGCGCGACGGCCAGCTCGCACTTCATCCGCTCCCCCAGCGAGAGCTGGCGGGTCGGCTTGCCCAGGAGCGGCCCGAGCTCGAGCAGCTCGCTCAGCTCGGCGACGGTGGCGTCGTACTGCTTGCGCGGGATGTCGTAGATGGCCCGGTTGAGCAGGAACGTCTCCGAGGGCGGCAGATCCCAGAGGAGCTGCTGTTTCTGGCCCATCACCAGCGTGATCTGCTCGAGAAATCCCCGTTGCCGCTCCTTGGGCACGAAGCCCGCCACCGAGACGCGCCCCTCGGTCGGGTGCAAGAGGCCGGAGAGCACCTTCAACGTGGTCGTCTTGCCCGCGCCGTTGGGGCCGAGGAAGCCCACCCGCTCGCCCGCGGAGATGGAGAAGGAGACGTCTTCCACCGCCTTCACGTCTTCGTAGGCGCGATGGAACAGGGAGCGGAGGGCGGCTTTGAGCCCCGGCGGGCGCCGGTGCACCCGGTACCACTTGCGCAGCCGATCGACTTCGATCATGGGGGGACAGCTATAACCGAATCGGCGGCCCGCTGCGGGTGTTCAGGCCGGGCGGTCGTCCACGGCCACGTCGCCGTCGCCGTCGCCGTCCACGATCACGTTAGCCCTGATCCGTTTTGGTGGACACCTCGATGCGGCGAGAATGGCCGCCAAGGCGAGGGCATGGTCCACAAATCGAAGAGACGGTTCACGAGCGACTTCAAGGCTCACGCGGTAG
>Ga0070708_100002649_pt1 | contig 13862 bp, 16 predicted proteins | sample KBSK5503metaG_FD_65469 | JGI IMG/M metagenome (GOLD analysis project Ga0070708, IMG submission 65469) | Corn, switchgrass and miscanthus rhizosphere microbial communities from Kellogg Biological Station, Michigan, USA - KBS K5-50-3 metaG | ecosystem: Host-associated > Plants > Roots >...
GCCCGCCCTGAGGCTCGAGATCGCGGGGCAGGGAAGTGACCGGCCCCGGCTCGAGCGGCTGGCGCGCAAGTTGGGTCTCGCAGAGGCCGTGCGCTTTCTCGGCTTCGTGTCTGAGGAGGAAAAGCGCCGGCTGCTGCGGCGGGTGTGGGCCGTCGTGTTCCCGAGTGTGAAAGAGGGGTGGGGCATGTCCAACGTGGAGGCGGCGGGCTGCGGCACGCCGGCGCTCGCTTCGGACAGCCCCGGTCTGCGGGAGTCGGTGCGTGACGGCGAGACCGGCTTCCTCGTACCCCATGGCGACGCGCGGGCGCTGGCCGACCGCATGCTCGCGCTCGCCGCCGACCCCGGCCTGGTGTCCCGGTTGGGGCGCGGCGCCCGCGCCTTCGCCGAGCAGCTGTCCTGGGACCGCGCCGCCCGGGCTACCGAAGCGCATCTCCAGCGCATCCTCGCTCAGGGAGGTTGACTCATGCGGATCACCATCACCGCACGCCATTGCGAGGTTCCCGGTGAGCTCCGCGACCGGGCCCGCACGCTGCTCGAGCGCCTGCAGAAGGTCGCATCGCGGCCGCACGACGCGCAGGCCATCTTCAGCGATGACCACGGCACGCCGACCGTCGAGCTCCGACTGCACACCGGGCGCGGCGTGGTGCACGTCGGGACCGCGGGCGGCGCCCAGCACCGCACGGCCCTCGACCGCGCCGCCGCCAAGGTGCGCCGCCAGCTCGACAAGGCCACGCCGGCTCGACGTCGGGCCGCGGAGCGGCGCCACTTGCTGGAGCGCGAGCGGACGTGACCGGCCCGCGCGTCCGCGACCTCCTCGAGCGCAAGGGCGACCCGCTCCAGCTCGAGGCCCTGACGGGTGATCTCGGTCTCGACCGGCTCATCCCCACCCCCGAGGCGTCCGGTCCCGGGCTGGTGCTCGCGGGCTACACGAAACGCTTTGCGGCGCACCGCATCCACGTCCTGGGTGAGACCGAGATCACGTACCTCGACTCACTCGGCCCGGACGAGCGCCGCAAGTCGCTCGAGACGTTCTTTCAGTTCGACATCCCGTGCGTGGTGATCGCGAAGGGGCAGGAGGCGCCCGCCGAGCTGCTCGAGCTGGCGCGCGCCAAGGGGGTGCCCGTCATCCGCACCAAGCTCAAGACCGCTGAGTTCTACCGGCGCCTGAAGCCGTTCCTCGACGACGCGTTCGCCCCGGCCACGACCGTGCACGGCTCGCTGGCGGACGTGTTCGGCGTGGGACTGCTGTTCCTCGGGCGCTCGGGGATCGGCAAGAGCGAGTGCGTGCTCGACCTGGTCGAGCGCGGCCACCGGCTGGTCGCGGACGACATCGTGCACGTCACCCGCCACGGCCACGACGTGCTGATCGGCCGGGGGCACGAGCTGGCGCGGCACTACATGGAGATCCGGGGCGTGGGCCTGATCGACATCCGCGCGTTGTTCGGGATCCGGGCGGTGCGGCAACAGAAGCGGATCGAGGTGGTCGTCCAGCTGGAGGACTGGGACGCGTCGCGCGAGTACGACCGCACCGGCCTGGACGGCCAGACGACCGCGTTCCTGGATGTGAAGCTGCCCCTCGTCACGGTGCCGCTGAACCCCGGCAAGAACCTGACGGTCATGTGCGAAGTCGTGGCGATGAACCATTTACTGCGCTACAGCGGCGTCGACTCCGCACGGCTGTTCAACGAGCGGCTGCTCCACCGCATGGCCCAGCGGCGCGAGATGCTGGAGTACCTCGAGGAGGATTATGAGTGAGGCCACGCGCGGGGTGATCGTCTCGCACGCGGCCGTCGCGCAGGCGCTAGTGTCGGCCGTCGCCGCGATCACCGGCGTCAGCGATGCGCTCGTCGCGGTGAGCAACGACGGCTGCGACTCGGGCGCGCTGGCGGAGCGGCTGGGTCGGGCGATCGGCGACAAGCCGGCCGTCCTGTTCGTGGACCTTCCCGGCGGCTCGTGCCTGACCAGCGCCGTGCGGCTGGCGAAGGGGAAGACGGACGTCGCCGTGATCACGGGGGTCAACCTGGCCATGCTGCTCGACTTCGTATTTCATCGCGACCTCTCGCCCGCGGAGGCGGCGCGGCGGGCCGCGGAAGCGGGGACCAGGGCGATTCGCACGCCGGCGGCATGAGCATCGCGCTGTTTCGGATCGACGACCGGCTGATCCATGGACAGGTGGTCGTGGGTTGGGGGCAGCCGCTGCATGTGGGGTTCATCGTGCTGGTGGACGACGCCGTGCGCGCCAGTCCGTGGGAACAGGACCTGTACCGTATGGGTGTGCCGTCGGACCTCGAAGTCGTGTTCGCCTCGACCGAGGAGGCCCTCAAGCGGCTGCCCGAGTGGGAGAACGACCCGCGCGTCGGCATCCTGCTGGCGGGGGACATCGGCACGCTCGTCGCGCTCAGCGCCAACAGCCTCCAGGTCAAGCGGATCAACCTGGGTGGGATCCACCATCGACCGGGACGCTCCCAGCGGCTGCGCTACGTGTACCTGAGCGACGCCGAGGCCGAGGACCTGCGCCGCCTCGCGGCCCAGGGGGTCGAAATCACGGCCCAGGACGTCCCGACCGCCCGGGCCGTGCCGCTCCAGGAGTTCGCGTGAGCCTCGAGGTGCAACTGCTGCTGCTCTTGTGGGGGACCCTGGTGGGACTCGATCTCGTGAGTGTGCCCCAGATCATGATTGCGCGCCCGATCGTGGCGGGCCCGATCGCCGGCGCGCTTCTGGGCGACGTGCGCACAGGGCTCGAGGTCGGCGTGCTGTTCGAGCTGTTCCAGTACGACGTGCTGCCGATGGGGGCGACGCGTTACCCCGAGTATGGGCCGGCGACCGTGGCGGCCGTGAGCGCGGCGCACGCGGCCGCGGGCGCGCCGGGGATCGGGCTGGGCGCGCTCGTGGGCCTCGTGACCGGGATGCTCGGTGGCGCCAGCCTGCATGTGCTGCGACGCCTCAATGCCGGCGCGGTGCGGGTCGCGGCGGGCGCACTCGAGGCCGGGGATGCTCGCGTGCTGATGCACGTCCATGTCATGTGCATCGTGCGGGATGGGCTCCGGGCCGCGCTCGTCACGGCGGTGGGGCTCGCTTTGGCCGAGGCGGTGCGGTTCGTCGCGGGCGCCCTTTCGGTTCGCGGCGTGACGTTGCTGGGCGTCGCCGCGGTCGCCGCCGCCGTCGCGGCGGCGAGCGCGGGGACGCTCAGGGTCGTGGGGCGGGGGCCGAGCCTGCCGTGGTTCATCGCGGGCGTGCTCGGGGGCGCCCTCATGGCCTGGGTCCGGTGAGATCGCGGCCGCGTCCCCTGCTCGGCCGCAGCCTGCTCCGGCTGTTCACGGTGCAGGGCTCCTGGAACTACGAGCGCATGCAAGGGATCGGGGTGGGCGTGGCGGAGGAGCCGCTGCTGCGCGACCTTCAGGAGGCAGGGGACGGCGTCGCCTACCGGGCGGCGGTGGCCCGCGGGGCGCACTTCTTCAATGCCCACCCCTACTTCTGCGGCCTTGCGGTCGGTGCCGCAGCCCGTGCCGAGCATGACGGCGTGCCGCCCGAGCAGGTCGAGCGCCTCCGCACGGCGCTCTGCGGCCCGCTCGGCTCGCTCGGTGACCGGCTGGTGTGGGCGGGTTGGCTGCCGTTCACGTCGGGGCTCGCAGTGGTGGGGGTCGCGCTCGGGTTCGGGATGCCGGCCGTCCTCGGCTTCCTGATCGTCTACAACGTCGGGCACGTGGCGCTGCGCTGGTGGGCGCTGCGGGCGGGTTGGACGTACGGCGCGCGCGTCGCCCTGGCGCTCCACCAGCCGTTGCTGCAGCGTGCGGTGGCCTGGAGCGGCCCGGCCATGGCGCTCGCCGTCGGCGCCGCCCTGCCGCTCGCGGCGCGCGCGCTCGCTCTACCGTTCGCGGGTTGGGCACGGTCCGCGCTGCTTGCCGCCGCGCTCGTGGGGTTCGTGCTGTTGTGGCTCTCGCGCGGTCGCCTCACGGGCCTGCGGTTCGGACTGGCGTTGCTCGCCCTCGCCGCGCTGGTGGGGTGGCTATGGCGGTAATCGAGCGCGAGGCCAAGATCGTGAACCCGCTGGGGATGCACGCGCGCCCCGCGGCCGAGTTCGTGAAGGTCGCGAACCGCTTCCAGGCGGCGGTCGAGGTGCGCAAGGACGACCTCGCCGTGAACGGCAAGAGCATCATGGGGGTCATGATGCTCGCCGCCGAGTGCGGCTCGTCGCTGTCGCTCAAGACGGAAGGCGAGGACGCAGCGGACGCGATGGCGGCGCTGCTGGCGCTCGTCGCGGACGGCTTCCACGAAATGCATCTCGGCGCCGGAATGAAGGACGAGGAGCAAGAGGAGCAGCAGGAGCCGCAATGAGCGAACGCTGGCTGAAGGGCATCGGGGTCTCGGCCGGGATGGCCGTCGGTCCGGCGGTCGTCATCCGCTGGGCGCTGCCCGAGGTCCCCCACCGCGTCGTGCCGCGCTCACAGGTCGAGAAGGAAGTCCGCCGCCTGCGCGCGGCGGTGCGCGACGTCAAGCGCCACATCCAGGAGCTCCGGGCCAAGGCCGAGGACCGCGCCGGGGTGGACGAAGCGCGCATCTTCGACGCCCAGATCCTGATGCTCGAGGATAAGGTGTTCTTGTCCAGCGTCGAAGACCTGATCCGCGAGAATCACCTCACCGCCGAGAAGGCGTTCGAGTTCAAGGCGCTGGAGGTGCGTGACACGTGGACGGCGACCGGGATCCCGCAGCTCAAAGATCGCCTGACCGATTTCGCCGGCGTCGCGATCCGCGTGATCGAGCATCTCATGCACCGCGGCGCGGACGAGGTGTGGGAGGGGATCACCCAGCCGTCCGTCGTGGTGGCCAAGGAGGTCGGCCCCGGGCTCACGGTGCAGCTCGACCGGGAGCACGTCGTGGGCCTCATCAGCGAGGAGGGGACCCGGACGTCCCATGCCGCGATCCTGGCCCACTCGCTCGGCATCCCGGCCGTGTTCGGCGTGGCGGGGGCCATGGAGCGGATCGAGCCCGGGACGATGCTCGTAATGGACGGCACACGGGGTACGGTGCTGCTCCATCCCACGCCGCAGGAGATCGCCGAAGCGAAGACCCGGGAGCTGGGGCGACGCGCCCTGGCCGAACAGCTCGAGGCGGTCGTTGAGCAGCCCGCCGTCACCGTGGACGGTGTGCGCATCGTGCTGCGCGGCAACGTGGACCTGCCTGACGAGCTCGCGGCGGCGCGCAACCACCGCGCCGAGGGCGTGGGCCTATTGCGCACCGAGTTCCTCATCATGGGACACAGCGCGCTCCCCAGCGAAGACGACCAGACGGAGTACTTCCGCCGCGTGGGGCAGGCCTTTCCCGGCTATCCCGTGGTGATCCGCACGTACGATCTCGGGGGCGACAAGCTGCCGGCCCCGTTCCGCACCCAGCCCGAACCGAACCCGCAGCTCGGCTGGCGCGCGATCCGGGTCTGCCTCGATCGCCCCGAGATCTTCCGCACCCAGGTGCGCGCCGCCCTGCGCGCGGCGGCGCACGCGGACATCTGGCTCATGATCCCGCTTGTGACCCGGCTCGACGAGGTGGACCGGACCCGCGCCATCGTTTCCGAGGAGGCGGCCAGGCTCGCCCGCGAGGGGATCACGGCGGCGGCCTCGGTGCCCGTGGGGGTCATGGTGGAGACGCCGGCGGCCGCGGTGCTCGCCGATCGGCTGGCCGAGATCAGCGATTTCCTAAGTGTGGGAACCAACGATCTCACGCAGTATACGTTGGCGGTGGATCGCGGCAACGCGCGGCTGGCCGAGCGCTTCCACCCGCACGATCCGAGCGTGTTGCGCCTTCTCAAGATGGTGGCCGACGCGGCGCGCGCCGCGGGAAAACCCGCGAGTGTGTGCGGCGAAATGGCGTCCGAGCCGCTGTCGGCGTTCCTCTTGATCGGCCTCGGCTACGAGACGCTGTCCGTCGCGCCGCCCGCATTGCCGCTCGTGAAGTGGACCGTGCGGCAGGTGAGCGCCGCGCGCGCGCGGGCGGCGGCCGAGCAGGCGCTGCAGGCCCGCACCGCCGACGAAGTGCTCGATCTCCAGCGCCTGGCCCTCGCCGAAGCGGTGGATCTCAAGCTGCTCGACCCGGACTCCCGGTTGCCCGGGGGGCGGCGCGCCGCTAGCTTGAAAGTTTAACGGCCGGATACGAGATGCCCGCGCAACGCCACGTCTTCACATCCGAATCGGTCACCGAAGGCCACCCGGACAAGATCGCCGACCAGATCTCCGACGCCGTGCTGGACGCCATCATCGCCAAGGACCCGGCCGCGCGCGTGGCGTGCGAGACGCTCGTCACGACCGGCATGGCCGTGGTGGCGGGCGAGATCACGACCAGCACCTATGTCCATATCCCCGACATCGTGCGCGGCACCATCGGTTCGATCGGCTACACGGACGGGAGCTTTGGGTTCGATGCCCAGACCTGCGCGATCCTCACCACCATCGATCGCCAGTCCGGCGACATCGCGATGGGCGTGGACCGGGGCGGGGCCGGCGACCAGGGGATGATGTTCGGCTATGCCTCGGATGAAACGCCCTCGCTCATGCCGCTGCCGATCGTGCTGGCGCACCGGCTCGCCGAGCGGCTCGCGTACGTGCGCAAGGCCGGCGACCTCCCCTGGCTGCGGCCCGATGGCAAGACGCAGGTGAGCGTGATCTACGAGGGGGCGCGGCCGGTCGGCGTCAGCAAGGTGGTGGTCTCGACGCAGCACTCGGACAAGGTGGACAACGCCGAGCTGCGGGATGGGGTCAACGCCATCGTAGTGCGGCCGGTGTTGACCGACGCGGGCTTCGAGGTGGCGGAAAGGGACGTCCTGATCAATCCTACCGGCCGCTTCGTCGTCGGCGGGCCGCAGGGCGACGCCGGACTGACCGGGCGGAAGATCATCGTCGACACGTATGGCGGCATGGCCCGCCACGGCGGCGGGGCCTTCAGCGGCAAGGACCCCTCCAAGGTGGACCGGTCGGCCGCGTACGCCATGCGTTGGGTGGCGAAGAACGTCGTGGCCGCGAAGCTCGCCCAGCGGTGCGAGGCGCAGGTGGCCTACGCTATCGGCGTCGCCGAGCCCGTTTCCATCATGATCGACACGTTCGGCACCGGCGTTGTACCGGACGAGGTCGTTGAGGACGCCGTCCGCGAGGTCTTTGACCTCACACCGCTGGGTATCAACCAGGCGTTGCGCCTCCGCAATCCGATCTACCGGGCCACCGCGGCCTATGGCCACTTCGGCCGGTCCCCCGAAAAGCGCCGCTTCGTAGACAAGGACGTCGACAAGGAAGTCGAGTTGTTCACCTGGGAGCAGGCGAACCGCGTGGAGGACCTGCGGCTCGCGGTGCAGCGCTCCAAGCGCTCCGGGTCGGCGAAAGCCACCGCGTGACGACCACGGCGCAGACCGCCGCGCACGATATCAGGGACCCGGGCCTCGCGGCGGAAGGGCGGCGTCGCACCGAATGGGCGGAACGTTCCATGCCGGTGCTGCGCCAGTTGCGGGAGCGGTTCGCCCGCGAGCGTCCCCTCGCCGGCCGCCGGGTCTCCGCCTGCCTGCACGTGACCACGGAGACCGCGAACCTCGCGATCACGCTCAAGGGGGGCGGGGCGGACGTGGCCCTGTGCGCGTCGAACCCGCTGTCCACGCAGGACGATGTCGCCGCCCATCTGGTCAAGGACCACGGCATCAAGGTCTTCGCGATCAAGGGCGAGGACCATCAGACCTACTACGGGCACATCCGCGCCGCCCTGGCCCACCGGCCCGACGTGACCATGGACGACGGGGCCGACCTGGTCGGGGCGTTGCACATGATCGCCCTGAACCGGCTGGACGACTTGGCGCGGCCGGTGCGCGAGTGGGTGGAGACCCTTGGGGTCGCCGACCGCAAGGCACTCGTGCTGGGCGTGCTCGGCTCGACGGAGGAGACCACCACCGGCGTGATCCGCCTCAAGGCCATGGCGCGCGACGGCGTGCTGCAGTTCCCCGTGGTGGCGGTGAACGACTCCGACACGAAACACTTGTTCGACAACCGCTACGGCACGGGGCAGTCCACGCTGGACGGGATCCTGCGTGCGACCAACCTCCTCATCGCGGGGAGCACGGTCGTCGTGGCGGGGTATGGTTGGTGCGGCCGGGGCTTCGCCATGCGGGCCCGCGGCGCGGGGGCGAACGTGGTCGTGACCGAGATCGACCCGCTCAAGGCGCTCGAGGCCCAGATGGACGGCTACCGGGTCGCGACGATGGCCGAAGCCGCACGGGTCGGGGACGTGTTCGTGACCCTGACGGGGAACGTCGACGTCATCCGCGTGGAGCACATGCGGGCGATGAAGGATGGGGCCGTGCTGGCCAACTCGGGTCACTTCAACGTCGAGATCGCTCTCGAGGGCCTGAAGCAGGTGGCCCAGGGCCCGACCCGGGTGCGGGAGTTCGTGGACGAGTGGCGGCTGGACGGCAAGCGGATTTTCGTGCTGGCCGACGGCCGCCTGATCAACCTGGCAGCGGCGGAGGGCCACCCCGCGAGCGTTATGGACATGTCGTTCGCGAATCAAGCCCTGGCCGCAGAGTTCGTCGTCCAGCAGGCCACGAGCCTGACGAAGGACGTGCACCGCATTCCGCGCGAGCTGGACGCCGAGATCGCGCGGCTCAAGCTGCAGGCGATGGGAGTGACGATCGACAGGCTCACGCCGGAACAGCAGAAATACCTGGCCTCCTGGGAGCAGGGCACCTGAGCGCGAACGTCATCCAGGTCCGCGTCGCGCACCTGGGGCTCGACCGCACGACCAACACGCCGGTCGTCATCCTGCAGGAACAGGAAGGCGAGCGTGTGCTGCCGATCTGGATCGGGCCCGCCGAGGCCAGCGCGATCGCGATGGAGCTCGCCGGGGTGAAGTTCGCCCGGCCGCTGACCCACGACCTCCTGAAGCAGGTGATCCTCGGACTCGGCGCGGATCTGCGCAAGGTGCTCATCACCCAGGTCAAGGACAACACCTACTACGCCGAGCTGCACATCTACCGCGGTGACACCGTCATCCAGATCGACGCCCGGCCGTCCGACTCGATCGCGGTCGCCCTGCGGCTCAAGGCGCCGATCTTCACGAGCGAGAGTCTTCTCGCGCTGACGTCGGTCGAGACGGGCGAGGCCGGCGGCGAAGCCGGACAGGGGCCGCTCGATCCCGACGCCTTGAAGACCTACCTCCAGAACCTCGATCCTGAAGATTTCGGGAAGTTCACTCCGTAGCGCGCTCGCCCTGCTCTGCCTCGTGGGCGGGGCCGGCGGCAAACTTCTCGCACAGCGGATGGTGGTTTCGGGCCGGGTCCTGCTCGGCGGGCCGCGCGGAGCGCCGCTCGAGCGCTCGTGGGTCGTGCTGCATCGCGTGACCATGGGTGGCGGCGGCGCCCCGATCGACTCGGTTCGCACCGACGCCCGGGGCGCGTTCGCGCTGACGGTCGCCCGACCCGACACGGCGGCGCTCTACGTCGTCAGCGCCTGGTACGGGGGGATCGCGTATTTCTCGCAACCGGTGACGGTCGCGAGCGCCGGTGCCGGGCTCTCCCCGCTGCTCGTGTTCGACACCACATCGGCGGGCCCCGCGATCGGGGTCGCCCGGCGCCTCGTGACCATCGCGAAGCGCAAGAAGGACGGGACGCGCGACGTGCTGGAGCTCGTGGAGCTCCGGAATCCCGGGACGAGGACGCGCATCGCCGCGGACACCCTCCGGCCCACGTGGGCCGGCGCCATCCCGCACGACGCGATCCAGTTTCAGGTCGCGCAAGGCGACGTCTCGCCGCAGGCGTTAGCCTTGCGTGGCGACAGCGTCATGGTGTTCGGACCTGTGCCGCCGGGCGATCCCAGGCAGCTGAGCTACGCGTACGTGCTGCCCGCGAACGTGTCGAGCGTCGCCATGCCGATCGACCAGCCGGCGGCCGAGCTGGACCTGTTGCTGGAAGACACGGTTGCGGTCGTGACGGCAAGCAAGCTCGACACGCTCGGCGTCGAGGAGATCGAGCATCGCCGTTTCGCCCGCTACCGCGCCACGGCGCTCGATTCGGGAACCCCCGTGACGATCGCGCTCCCACCCCGAGACCGCTTCCGCGCCGAGTCGCTCGTGCCGGTCGTCGTAGCGCTGGCGGCGGTCGCGCTGGGGCTGGGGTTCGTGGTGGCGCTGAGACGTCAGACGTCAGAGACAAGCTGACGTCTGACGTCTGATGTCTGATGTCTGATGTCAGACGTCTCTCTTGCGCAGCGAAGGTCGTCCGGATACACTAGCCCAGTCGTTTAGATGCGAACGCGGACTCACGGAAGCCGGTGCGACTCCGGCGCGGCCCCGCCACTGTAACGGGCAGCTACGCGCAGATCGCGGCTCAACGCCACTGGGACTCCCGGGAAGGCGAGCCGCGCGCCCGAAGCCAGGAGACCTCTTCGTTCGCGCCACCTGCAGATCCCTCGCGGGAGGGATGGTGGCGCTGCGCACTGAGGCGCAGACGCTAGCCCATCTCCGCTCCGCCGGGGGTGGGCTTTTTGGCCATGCGCCTGTGGGTTCATCGCGCTCACCTCGCGGGCCTCCTCGCGCTGGCTGCCGTCGCAGCATGCCGGCGAGAAGGACGTGCCGCGCGGGGCGACGGCGCGCTGACCGTCGTCGACGACGCGGGCCGTCGCGTCGAGCTCCGCGCCCCCGCCCGCCGCATCGTCTCCCTCTCGCCCGCCGTCACGGAGCTGCTCTTCGCCCTCGGCGCGGGTGATCGCGTCGTTGGTCGCACCACCTGGTGCGACTTTCCACCGGCGGCGCGTGCGGTGCCGAGCGTCGGCGACGGCATGAATCCGAACATCGAGGCGGTCGCGGCTCGCCGGCCCGATCTCGTCGTGCTGTACCGGTCGCCACTGAACGGGACGGCGGCGCGCCAGCTCGAACGGCTCGGCATCGCGGGGGTCCTGGTGCGGCAAGACCGTCTCGAAGACGCCGCGCGCGCCGCGCGACTGCTCGGGCGTCTCACCGGCCTGGAGGTCTCCGGGGACTCCCTTGCCGCCTCGATTGAGCGGCTCCTCGCGAACCCCCGTCCCCCGCCCCACATCAGCGTCGCCTTCGTTGTCTGGGACAACCCGCCGATGGTGATCGGGGGCGGCAGCTACCTGGACGAGCTTGCGACGCTGGCGGGCGCCCGCAACGTGTTCCACGACGTCGGGTCGGCCTCGGCCACGGTGGCGATCGAGACGATCGCGGCCCGCGATCCCGATGCGATCGTGGTTCTGAGCGACACCGCGCCGGCCCCGCCGCCCAGCTTCGCCGGACGCCGCGAGTGGCAGGCGGTTCGCGCCGTGCGCGAGCGGAGGCTCGTCCAGCTCACGGGGTCGCTCTATGGGCGGCCGAACCCTCGCGCCGCGCAAGCCGTCGCCGAATTGCGGCGGCTGCTCGCGGCGCCCGGGGCGGGGGGAGCTGGGGGCGCGCGCGGCGCAGGGAGGGTCCGATGAAGTGGCTCGGTCTGGGGCTCGTTGCTCTCCTGTCGTTCGCGCTCGCCGTGCTGCTCGGTCCCGCTCACGTACCGCTGGCAGAGCTCGCCCGCTCCGACATCGTGCGCTCGCTGCGGCTGCCGCGCGCGATCCTCGCGTTCCTGGTGGGCGGATCCCTCGCGCTGTCGGGCGCGAGCCTCCAGGCGCTGGTGCGGAACCCGCTCGCCGACCCGTTTCTGCTGGGCCTGTCCGGCGGAGCAGGACTCGGAGCGGTGCTCGCGATCGCCTTGCACCTCGCGGGCCCCTGGGTGCTGCCGCTCGCGGCCTTCGGCGGCGCGCTGTTCGCCATGGCGCTGGTCTACCGCCTGGGGCTGGTTGGGGGCGCGGAGCTCGACCCGCGGGTGCTCATCCTCGCGGGGGTCGCCGTGGGCGCGTTCGCGTCGGCGGTCACGACGGCGATCGTGTCCCTCTCCGACGCCACCGAGCTCCGCAACGCGTTCCTGTGGTTGTGGGGCGGGCTGTCGGGCGCTTCGTGGGACACGGTGGTTGTGATGGCGGTCTATGCGCCGCTGCCGGTGCTGGTGCTCCTCGCCGCCGCCCGGCCGCTCGATCTGCTCGCCCTCGGCGAGGAGCCCGCCCGCCATCTCGGCGCCGACGTGGTGCCGCTCAAGCGCCGCGTCTACGTCGCCGCCTCGCTGCTCACCGCGGCGGCTGTGGCGGTCTCCGGGGTCATTGGCTTCGTGGGGCTGGTCGTGCCGCACGCGATGCGCACCCTCTGGGGCCACCGTCACCGGCCCCTCCTGCCCGCGTGCTTCGTCGGGGGCGGCGCGCTGCTCGCGCTCTCCGACACGGTCGCTCGCGTCGCGGTCGCGCCGCGCGAGCTGCCGGTGGGGATCGTCACGGCTCTGATCGGGGTCCCCGTCTTCGCCCTGATGCTGCGCCGATGGAGCGCCACCTGATCCTCGACGTGCGCGGCGTGTCGTACCGCTACCCGGGCGCCGCGGCCGACGCCCTCGCGGGCGTGAGCTTGAACGCGGGCGCGGGCGAGTTCCACGCCGTGCTCGGGCCCAACGGGAGCGGCAAGACGACACTGGTGCGCGTGGCGCTCGGGCTGCTGTCGCCGCAGGCGGGGACGTCGGAAGTCCTCGGCCGTCCGGCCACGACCTGGTCGCGCCGGGAGCTCGCGCGCGTCGTCGCGGTGGTGGCGCAGCGGGAAGAAAACCTGTTCCCGCAGCGCGTGCGCCAGACCGTGCTGCTGGGCCGCTATCCGCGGCTGTCTCTCTGGGGGGCGGAGCGTGCGCAAGACCGGAACGCGGTCGAGCGGGCGCTCGGGCGTTGCGACGTTGCCGGCCTCGCCGACCGTTGGTTGTGGACGCTCTCGGGCGGTGAGTACCAGCGCGTGCGGGTCGCCCGCGCGCTGGCCCAGGAGCCGCAGCTGCTCGTCCTGGACGAGCCGACCGCGAGCCTCGACGTGCGCCACGAAATGGAGCTGTTCGAGCTCGCCCGCACCCTGGTGGACGAGCATGGGCTCGCGGTCGTGATGATCACGCATCACATCAACCTCGCGGCGCGGTTCGCCGACCGGGTGCTGCTCCTTTCCGAGGGGCGGGCGGTGGGCCAGGGAGCGCCGGGGGAGGTGCTCACTCGCGAGACGGTCGCACGTGTGTTCGCCTGGCCGGTGGCGATCGAGGCCTTCGACGGGCGCCCGCAAGTCGTCCCGCTGCGCAGACGGAAGAGCTGATGCCCGTCATCTTCGCCTGGAGCGGGGGCAAGGACAGCGCCCTTGCGCTCGCGGAAGTGCTCTCGAGCGGTCGCGACCGGGTCGTCAGCCTCCTGACCACGGTCACGGCGGGATACGACAGGATCAGCATGCACGGCGTGCGCCGCACGCTTCTGCATCGGCAGGCCGCGGCGCTGGGCCTGCCCCTCCGCGAAGTCCTCATCTCGCCGCAATCGTCCAACGAGGAGTACGAGGCGAAGATGGGCGCGGCGCTGGCCGACCTGACCGCTGCCGCGCCCGCCGTGGACGGCGTCGTGTTCGGGGACCTGTTCTTGGAGGACATCCGGGCCTACCGCGAGCGCATGCTGGCACGCATCGGGATGCGGGGGTTATTTCCGCTCTGGCACCGGGACACGGCTCGCCTCGCCGGGGAGTTCGTGCGTCGGGGTTACAAGGCGATCCTCGCCTGCGTGGACTCCCGCGCCCTGGCGGCCGAGTTCGCCGGCCGCGAGTTCGACGCGGCGCTGCTCGCCGACTTGCCGCGGGGTGTGGACCCGTGCGGGGAAAACGGTGAGTTCCACACCTTCGTGTATGACGGGCCGATCTTCGCCCACCCGCTGGCGGTGCGCCGTGGAGAGATCGTGGTGCGGGAGGGGAGGTTCGTGTATTGTGATCTCGTGGAGAGCACCGAGTGAGACGAATCCTCCTCG
>Ga0070708_100002651_pt1 | contig 13860 bp, 13 predicted proteins | sample KBSK5503metaG_FD_65469 | JGI IMG/M metagenome (GOLD analysis project Ga0070708, IMG submission 65469) | Corn, switchgrass and miscanthus rhizosphere microbial communities from Kellogg Biological Station, Michigan, USA - KBS K5-50-3 metaG | ecosystem: Host-associated > Plants > Roots >...
GAGACGGGGCAGCCGGTCGACGCGATTTTCGATCCCGCGGCAGGCGTCTACCGGATTCTCGTGGGCGACTTCCTCGACGCTCACTCGGCACAGCCTCTGCGCGATCGGCTCGTGGCCCGCGGTTACGGAAAAGACATGCTGATCGTACGCCGCCCGACCAATCAGCCGTTCGAGCGGCGCCATCGCATCGTCGATGATGAAGGGCAGCCATACACGGTCGACGGGGAGTCGCTGCTGGTCCTCCCGGTCACCGCGGAGACGATCAGCATCGATGCGAAGCCGTACCGCACCGCGGCGCGCGTGTTCATCAACGGGCGCGGGCTTCTCAACATCATCAATGAGCTGAACATGGAGGACTACCTGCGCGGCGTCGTTCCCGCGGAGATGGGCTCGCGTATCTACGACGAGATCGAGGCCCTGAAGGCTCAGGCGATCGCTGCCCGTACCTACGCCGTTCGCAATCTCGGCCAGTTCCGGGCGGAGGGTTATGACATCTGTCCCGGTCCGGCCTGCCAGGCTTACAAAGGGTTCTCGAGCGAAGAGCCTCTTTCCGATCAGGCGGTGCGCGAGAGCGCCGGGCTGATCATCACCTACAACGGAAAACCGATCGACGCGCTGTACACCGCGACCTGCGGCGGCGAGACCTCCGATGTCGGCACGATGTTTCCCGGCCGCAACGAGCCGTACCTGAAGCGAGCGCGATGCGTGGAGATGGAGATGACCACGCTCGCCGGACGGGCGGACAGCGGAATGCTGACGGAGTCGCAAGTGAATGCGCGCCTCTTCGCCGCTGCGGTCGGTCTCTCCGACAGCGGTACGAGCTGGGCGGCGGGAGATGTGCAGCATGCAGTTAGCGCGGCGATGAGGGCGGTCGGTCTCAGTGGGTCGCCGGTGCCCTCGCCTGCCAGCTCTCGCCGCGGCGACGTTCTGACCTACCTCGCGTCAGTCTTCGGATTCGATCGCTACGCGGCAGTTGTCACCCTTCCGGAGGATCGAAAATATTTCTTCCCGCAGAGCGCGGGTGACACGACTTCGTACGCCGCTGCGGCGTTCCTGGTGAAATTCGGTTTTCTCCCCGCGCAGGAGATCGATCGGATCGATTTGAATGCGGCCATCTCGCGGGAGGAGCTCTACGGCCTCCTCGGATCGTGGCTGCGGAAGCACAACGCCCTGAATGAAACGACGGGAAAGATCTTCGCCATCAGCGGTCGTACGCTCACGTTGAAAGCGGAAGGGAAGACCGTAGCGTTCAATCTTCCTGACGGCATACCGATCTTCCGCCGCCTCGGCGATCGCTATCAGGAATACGCCTCGGTGCCGATCATGATCGGCGATCGCGCCTTCCTCCAGAGCGATGCGCGCAAGGTGCCGGTCTCCGTCATCGTACAAGCGAACATCGACGGCGCGTCGTTCGATCGAACGTCGAGCTTTGCCAGCTGGACGCGCAGCTATCGCGCCGACGAGCTGGTCACATCAATCAACCGCCGGAACGCGATCCAGCAGCTCCAGGGATTGCGCGTGATCAGCGTCGACGCCTCGCAGCGAATCGCGGAGATGGAAGTGACCGCGGAAGGAGGGCGGACGTTCGTCCTTCGCGGTCTCCCGGTGCGCTGGTCACTCAACGTACCGGACAATCTGTTCGTGTTCGAGAAGACCGTCGATCCGGACGGCGTTGATCGCTACACGTTCTACGGCAAGGGATGGGGTCACGGCGTCGGCATGTGCCAGGTCGGCGCGTACGGAATGGCCTTTCGCGGTCGCGCCGCCGAACAAATCCTGAAGAACTACTACACGGGAGTGGAGATCGGGCCATGGAGCGCCGGCGCGAAGTAGCGCCGGCAAGTTGCCGGCGCACCCGCCGGCTGGTAGCCGGCGTTACGGCTCGCTTCCCAGGATCAGCGTGGCCAGCGCGACCGCCACGCGTCGGTCGATGTCTCCGTGCAGCTCGAGCACGTCCTCCGCTCCCCGTCGCAAGATCGTCCCCACATCCTTACCGTGATAGTCGATGTGCAGATTCGCTTCGTAGTGCCTGCTGAACTTCCCCGCAACTTTCCGGAGAAGAGCCCGAGAGAGCGACTCCTCGATCGCGAAACCGACGGGTCGATCGCTTGCGTTCACGATGCTCCACCGATTGCGCGCCAGTCGCGACCAGACGCTCTTGTGAAAGCGGGCCAGCACTCTGCGGTCGGGCGTGGCCACAACGAAGGTGACGGACGGAAAGGAGACGTTCGATTCCTGCGAGATCTGAACAGCGGGGAGCGCGTCTTCGTAGAGCGTGACATTGGTTGGTGGAACGAGCATGGCGATGACCACTGCGAATCCGCCACTCAAGACGGCCGCGGCGATCGCCGGGACGGCACGCCCTTCCGCCGCCAGAAAGGTGACCGCCGCCGCTCCGGTCACCAGCACGACCACGGAAACCACGATGGCCACGATTCCGACGACGCTGGCGAAGCTTCGATACGACAGAAGCTCCGCGTCATCATCTCCGCGGATGGTGACCTTTTCTCCCGCCCGCACCCCTGTCGTGAAGCGATAGCGGGAGGGCGAAAACGCTGGAGAAGAAGGCGCCGCTTCGGACCCTGGTTCCGTCGAGCGATCGAGTTCCTCGCTCACGGAAACGGCCCCGTCGTCAGGTCGGACTACTGCGCTTTTTTTTTTGAATCGTCGGCGGCGGCTTTGTCGTGCGGCTGCGTCGTGCTGACGCTGATCTCTTCATGCTCGGAGGTGGACATCTGTTCCATCTCCGATTCCTGCGCCGAATCGCTCTCGGTGGGCAATTCCTCGGAGAAGCGCCCGTAGGTGTTTCCCATCCGCAGTTTGGCGCCGTGAGTCAGAGGCGCCACGCGAACGCGCTTGCTGTTCACATACGTCCCGTTGGCGCTGGCCAGGTCGTGGAGAACGTAGAACCCCCGTTCGAAGACGATTTCGGCGTGGTGCCGCGACACTTTCGGATCGCGGAGGATGATGTCGTTGCCGGGGTCCCGGCCAACGGTAAATGGCCGGTGAGTCTGGAGTCGGTAGCTCTTCTCCGTTCCATCCAGGCCGACGAAGAACAATTTGGCCATCGAGGTCGATTGTAGCCGATTGGAGCCAAGCTCAACGAAACGCTAGAGGTGACTCGATTTGCAGCACAACCTCATCAATAGTCACCGGTTTGGTGAGCCACGTGCGGATTCGGGAATCAAGCTGATCGGCAGGAGGAGCGGGCTGGCCGCTGATGACGATGACGGGAATGGAGGCACCGCCGTTGCCGGAGAGCTTCCGCAGCACCTCGCCGCCGTCCATCAGAGGCATGATCCAGTCGAGAAGGATGACATCGGGACGCTCAGCGTCGACTCGCTCGACGGCCTCTGCCCCGTTCGCCGCGAGCTTCACCTCAAATCCTCGCTGGTTCAGTCCGATAGCGTACAGGCGCCGGACATCGGAGTTGTCCTCCACGATGAGCACTTTCGCCTTTCCGGTCACGGGTGCCCAACCTGCAGGTTTCATGCGCACGGGAAGGTCACTGCTAGAATCGCGACGCATGCGCGCCGGATGGAATGAATACTTCATGGGGATCGCTCATCAGGCCGCGACGCGTTCTACCTGCCCGCGGAAGCATGTCGGTGCGGTGATCGTCCGCGACCGCACCGTGCTGTCGACCGGCTACAACGGCTCCATCCGCGGGCTACCGCACTGTGACGAAGTCGGCTGTGTGATGGAAGACGGTCACTGCATCACCACGGTACACGCGGAGGCAAACGCCATTCTGCAGGCGGCGAAGAACGGCGTGTCGATCGAAGAGGGCGAGCTGTACACGACCGCCTCTCCGTGCTGGAACTGCTTCAAGCTGATCGCCAACGCCGGCATCAAGCGCATCTACTACGGCGAGTTCTATCGTGATGAGCGAGCGCGCGAAGTGGCCCGACAGGTCGGAATCGAACTGGTGGATCTGCGCATGCCATCGAAAGAGCCGGCCCTCAGTCCTGCATCCTGAGTCGTGCGGCCATGCTGATTCTGGCCGCTGATACCTCGCTGCCGGTTCTATCGGTTGCGCTTCTGCGCGACTCGGATCTTCTTGCTGCGGCGGCGACGGAGGGAAAGGGCTCGCGAAATGAGAAGCTGCTTCCGGCGATCGATTGGTTGCTCCAGGAAGCGGGAATCGATCGCCGGCAGATCGATCTGTTCGCAGTGACCCGCGGGCCGGGATCCTTCACCGGCGTTCGGATCGGTCTGGCGACGATTCAAGGAATGGCGCTCGCACTCGGAAAACCGGTTTGTGCGATGTCGACGCACGAGGCGATCGCCCCTTCCAGCGGGCGGTGGGCGGTGGTTGACGATGCCGGCCGCGGCGAGATGTACTTGTCGATCTTCAACGATGGACGGCTGATGGAGGGGCCGCGCCTGGCGCGTCCGGATGAAGTCCCGCGAGAACGAATCGTCGTGACCGCGGTTGCAGAGAGCGAGAATGTGGCGCTGGCCTGCGCGCGACGTGCAGCGGCGATCGTCGCCTCCGGGCGTCTCGATGCCTATCGCGACGTCACTCCGATCTACGTTCGTCTGGCCGAGGCGGAGGTAAAGCTCCGCCAGAAACAGAAGTGACCGATGGCGCTGCGAATGCCTGAAGAGATCGAAATCGTGCCGGTCACTCCCGGCGACCTCGAAGCGGTCCACCGCCTCGAAGTGAAGGCATTCCCCTCGCCTTGGCGCCGCGAATTTTTCGAGAGCGAGCTGTGGGGCAACAGCCGGCTCAGCCTCGCCGCCAAGCGCGGGAAACACATCCTCGGCTACGTGTTCGCCATGTGGTTCTTCGACGAGATGCACATCAACAAGATCGCCGTCGAAGAGAGCGAGCGGCGAAAGGGAATCGCCCTGGCGCTGATGGACCGCTGCCTCGAGTTCGCGCGAGAAAATGGCATCAGGACCATCTCGCTCGAGGTGCGGCAGTCAAATCTTGGCGCGCAGGAGTTCTACAGGACGCTCCACTTCGCGGCGCTGTACATTCGGCCGCGCTACTACCCTGACGGCGAGGCGGCGGTGGTGATGGTGCGGGAGCTGGGCGCCTAGCGTGGTGGTGTGGGTGTGGGCGCCTTGGTCAGCCACCGCACGCGGTAGCGCGGCGCGGGGCGCATCTTCTCCATCATGGCCTGCGCGATTTCTAAGGCGCTGACCACCGCGGCCGCGCGCCGCGGCTGCGACGCGATGAGCGTTGCGGCTTCCGCCGTCGATTTGATTTCACCCGGGTTCAATACCAGCGCGAGCGGATCGGGTGTGATCCATCGGCCCTGCAGTGCCGCGATCGCCTCCGCCGCGGTCGGCGTTTTCACCACCAGCATGTCATCCATCTTCGTGAGGTTCTCGTTGATGAGCACCTCGCCGGGCACCTTCACCCGAACCTGAGCCGGAAACGGGTTGAACACGAGATCGAAGTCGCGATCGAGATTCGCTGCCTCAGGCGACGTCAGATCGCCGCCTGCATCTTTGACCGCACGGGTCATCGAACGCTCCTGATCGGAGAGAATCGGCTGCGGCTCGTTGGGTTCGGAAAATAATTCGGTGAAGAGATCATTGGCCCGATACGGCTTCTCTTCCAGATAGAGATACATCGAGCGGATGGCCGCGAAGTATCGGGCCGCCGCTTCGGAATAGACGGCCAGCATCTTCTCCACTCGGTCGCGCTGCTGGCGCGTGGCCCGCTTGCTCGTGCCGGGATAGATCGTCAGCTCGGCCCAACCTTCGGCCCGAACCAGGGTGACGGAGATGTCGGTGTCGAAGAAGAACTTCTGCAGGTTGTCGCTGTGGATCGTGGCGATGTGCTGAATGGACTGCAACTCCCCGTGCCGGCGATCCATCACCACACGATCGAACTCCGGATCAGCGTTTGCGAACCGAATGCTCCAGTCATCGCGGCCTGCGAGAAGCGCCTCGCGCTGGTCGCGAATCTGCGCATACTCCGGACTGCCCGAGTCCGCAGTGCCGAGTGTGGTGGTGGCGGTGATGGTTACCTGATCCGCGGTGTCGTTGAAGGTGAGATTCAGAATGCGCTTCACTGCCGGCTCGCACGAGGAGAGGAGCAGCAAGGCAAGGAGGAAGACGCGCTTCACATTTCCTCCCGAATCGCAGCGATCGGATCGAGCCGTGCCGCGGTTCGCGCCGGATACCACGTGGCCAGAATGGACAGGGCCACAGCGACGAGGTTCACGCCGATCACGTCCGACGGATCGATGCGGAACGGCAGGTAGGCGATGAAGTAGATGTCGCTGGGCAACGGAACGAGGTGATACCGATTCGCCGCCCATGACAGACCGAGTCCGAGGAGGTTTCCGAGCACGGTGCCGGTGAGACCGATCAGCAGCCCGACCTGCAGAAAGATCGCGAGAATCGTGCGGTCGGTCGCGCCGAGCGTGCGCAGGACGCCGACGGCGGGCCGCTTTTCCAGGATCAGCATCGACAGCGAGGAGATCAGATTCAGCGCCGCGACGAAGATGATCAGGGAGATCGTGGCGAACATCACTATCTTCTCCAGGCGCAGGGCCAGAAACAGCGGACGGTTGATCTCCTTCCACGTCTTCACCTGAACGTTCGGCAAGCTCGCCGCGAGCTGCCTCTGGACGTCGTCGACGGTGGATGCATCGCCGTACATCTCGATCGTCGTCGGCAATCCATTCGTTCCGAACAGACGCTCCGTCTCCGGGAGAGCGAGAACTGCCTCTCCTGCTCGCTCGTCGGTGGCCGGCGGAAGGATCTCTTCGACGCGATACTTCCGCCAGACAGGCGTCGGGCCGAAGGGAGTCAAGCGAGTGCGCGGCGCGATCACGGTGATCGAGTCGCCGGTGGTCAGGCCGAGCGCCGCCGCCGTGTCACGAGAGAGCGCAATTCCTGACCCGCGCGACTCCGCTCCGCTGCGAATGCGAATCGGACGGCCGCGCTTCTCCGCCTCGTTCGCTCCCCAGGCGATTCCGCTGACGATCTGCCGCACGTCGCGCATGCCCAGCCGCCGTCCCTCGCCCGCGATCGCCGCACCATCGCCAATGGTGTTGGATCCCACCGGCTCGATCAGGATCTGCGGGCTCGATGCGATCAGCCGCTCCTTGATCTGACCCTGCAGGCCGGACAGAAGAGCGAGCGAAATCAGCAGCGTAGCCACGCCGACCGCCAACCCGAGCATGGAGATGATCGACAGGAACGCCGTGTGCGCTTGTTTGCGCGCAGCCCAGAGGTAGCGGCGGGCGATCCGAGTTTCAAGCATAGCGTTTGGCGAGCGGCTCGCTGCTCGCCTACTTCGGTCTCATCAACGGGAACAAGATCACGTCGCGAATCGACGGCGAATCCGTCAACACCATGGTCAGCCGATCCACTCCGATCCCTTCGCCGCCGGTGGGCGGCATCCCGTACTCCAGCGCGCGAACGTAGTCCTCATCCATCTGGTGGGCCTCTTCGTCGCCGCGCTCGCGTTCGCGGAGCTGCTGCTGGAAGCGCCGGGCCTGCTCGTCGGGATCGTTCAGCTCGGAGAAGGCGTTGGCGATCTCCATCCCGCCAATGTACAGCTCGAACCGCTCCACGAAGCGGGGATCGTCGCGGCGCTGCTTGGAGAGGGGGGAAACCTCCACCGGGAAGTCGGTGATGAACGTCGGATCGACGAGGTGCTCTTCGGCGATCGACTCGAACAGCTCCGCGATCAGCTTTCCATCATTCATCGATGCGATTTCCTGGACGGGAGAACCAGTCGGCGCCTCCGTTCCGTCCGCCTTCACCGGCCTGTGCTCGCCGAAGCGATGCACCAGCTGCACGAGCGAGTCGTGCTTGTCGAGCGCCTTTGGATCGATGGCTCCGTTGGAGAAGTGGACGATGGCTTCCTTCATCGTGTAGCGGGCGAATGGACGTCGAAAACTGATGTCCGAGCCGCGCCACGACACCGACTCGCTCCCCTTGACCTCCCGCACCAGACCGCTCAGCAAATCCTCGGTCAGTGCCATGAGGTCGCGATAGTCGGCGTAGGCCCAGTAGAACTCCAGCATGGTGAACTCGGGATTCCAGCGATAGCCGATTCCTTCGTTGCGGAAGTTGCGATTGATCTCGTACACCTTCGACATCCCGCCGACGATGAGCCGCTTGAGGTAGAGCTCCGGGGCAACGCGCAGATAGAGATCGATGTCCAGCGCATTGAGATGCGTGATGAACGGACGCGCCGCAGCACCGCCGGCGACCGGCTGCATCATCGGCGTCTCCACCTCGATGAAGCCGTGCGCGTCGAAGTATTCGCGCATGTAGCGGATGATCTTCGCCCTCGCCTCGAACGTCTCCTTCACCGAGTCGTTGACGATCAGATCGACATAGCGCTGTCGGTAGCGCTGCTCGACGTCAGTCAGGCCGTGCCATTTGCTCGGCAGCGGCCGCAGCGCTTTGGCCAGGAATCGCAGATGTTCCACCTTGACCGAGAGCTCGTTCGTCTTGGTTCGGAAGAGAGTTCCCTCCACGGATACCCAGTCGCCGGCATCGAGGTTCTGGTAGAGCGACCACTCCAGCTCACTGAGCGCATCCTTGCGACAGTAAGCCTGGATGCGCGCCGTTTTCTCGGAAAGAACCAGAAACGCGGTTTTCCCGAACTCCCGGATGGCCATGATCCGGCCGGCGATCTTGACCCGCGGCTTTTCCTTTTCCAGCTCCTGCGCGGACTTGCTGCCGTGGGCCGCGATCAAATCGGCGATCGCCGTGTCGGTGTCCGCTTTGGTGGGGTAGGGATCGAACCCGAGCTCGATGATGCGCGCAAGCTTCTCGCGACGGACGCGGATCAGCTCGGATTCGGAGACTTCGGGTTCCTCGCGCTCGTCCTTCGACAAAGTGCGCGGATTCTATCTGGTGCTCGGCCTCGGTGCTCGGTGCTTTGTGCTCAGTAGTTCTTCTCTACTCGCTATTGAGCACCGAGCACTAAGCACCGGGCGGTGGTGTGGGCGGCGGAGGCGTCTGCTGCGCTGGATTCGTGACCGGCGGGGCGGGAGGAACGATCTCCTGCGCTGGAGGCTGCGGCGACGGCGCCTGCGCCGGATTCGGCGAAACGTATCCCGGTGGCGCTGGCTGAAACTGCATGCTCTGTCTGGTGTGCTCGTTCGGATACATCCGGATGAGAGCCAGGGCGATCAGGTTGCTGTCCAGCAGCCGCGGGTTGACCCGCACGTCGAGCAGGGCGTGATTGATCGAGAACGCCTTCGCGTAATACTCGATCGCCGCGTCGTTGTTCTGCCGTCGCTCCTCGACCAGTCCGAGCTGAAACAGAGCGGCGGCGTGGCCCGGCTTGTAGTGGACGGTTCGATGGAAAGCGAAGCGGGCACCGGTGTAGTCGCCGCGAGCGGCGCGAACCAGGCCGAGGTTGTACCAGGCGGCGTAGAAATGAGAATCGGAGTTGACCGCGCGCTCGAACTCCACCTCAGCGTCCTTCGGAAATCCCTTGCGCAGGAGCAGCTGTCCGAGCTGGTTGTGCAGAGTGGCCGAGCGCGGGTCGGCGCGCAGATCGTTGATGGTGCGCTGAATCTGCGCGTCGAACGGATCGGCGGGATTGAGGTACTTTTCTATGAAGAGGCGCTTCTGATACGGATTCTTGTTGTTGTGGTGGACGGCGGCGCAACCGAAGAGAGTCAGCACGATCGCGCCGAGGACCAGGGTTCGTCTCATCATCATTCCTGAATGGGTTTCGCTTTCAGCTTCACTTTTCCGTCGACGACATCCACGCGGAAGGCAACAGCGTTGACGTTGTATCGGGCGCGCACCGCTTCGCTCTGCTTCTCGATCATGTTTCGAAGCTGATCGAAGGTGACACCCGGCTGCTTGCCCAGTTTCTGCTGCTCCTTCTCGATCTTCTCGTAAATCCGGCGGATCTCTTCTCCGTTCGAGCCCGCCACCAACTTTACATACGGATCGGAGTCGCTCGACGTTACGCGAGGACCCGCCGCTCGCTCCCGGTGCGGAGGCTCGGACGGCTGATTGAGAGCCGCCCGGCGACGCCGGAAGTCCAACGGCCCTTCCTCCCGCTCGCGCATCTTGCGCCCCCACATCTCACGGTATTGGTTGTAGCGACTCAGCACGGTGCTCAGGCGGAAGCGCCGCGCGTTATCGCGAATCTTCTGTCTGCTCAGCTCGTGGATGTAGACCTCCACCAGGTGCCTCTCGTGCGATGGCGGCACCTTCTGGATTCCGGCGAAGAACTGGTCGTATTTGTTCTTCAGCTTCCGGATGTCTTCCTCGAGCTTGTCGAGTTCGTCGTCCTGCTTGATCACTTGGCAGCAACTACAATAACCGCTTCTGGCGGTGGAGCACTATGTCAAAAGGTAGGGTCGCGGCCGGAGATTCCGCTTCCATGCGGTCGATCCCGTCGGTGGAGCGCCTGCTCTCCGGCGCTCCGTTCGAGCCGTTAATCGCCACATTCGGGAGGTCCCGCGTGAAAGAGGCGGTGGTCCGTCACCTCGAGGGGCTGCGCCTGGCGCGCGAGCGGTACGACGAGTCGCAGGCTCTCGCAGCCGTGCAGGAGGCACTTCGCGAGGCAATGTCATCGACACTCCGCCGAGTCATCAACGGCAGCGGAGTCATCATCCACACAAACCTGGGACGATCGCCCATCGATCCGGCGCTTTGGGATCGCTCGGGGAAGATCGTTGAAGGCTACTCCAACCTGGAATTCGATCTTGACGCCGGCGAGCGCGGCGCGCGCGACGAGCACCTGCAGTCGATCTGCGCATCGCTATTCGGTTGCGAAGCTGCGCTTCTGACGAACAACAACGCGGCAGGCACGTTGCTGCTGCTGGCGTCTATGGCGTCAGGGCGCGATGTGCTCGTCTCACGCGGCGAGCTGGTAGAGATTGGCGGCTCCTTCCGCGTCCCGGAGGTGATTCAGCAGGGAGGGGCGAACTTGCGCGAGGTGGGAACGACGAACCGCACCCGGGCCCGCGACTACGCCGCAGCGGTGACGAAAAAGACGGCGGCGATTCTGCGCGTCCATCGCTCCAATTTCGACATCGTCGGATTCACCGAAACGCCGGCCATCGACGAGTTGGTGGAGATCGCGCGGTCGAAGAAGCTCCCGCTGCTGTATGACGAGGGGAGTGGGCGGGTGGTCGATCTTTCGCCGTACGGTTTTCAGCGCCGGGACACGATCCGCGAGCTGATCGCGAAAGGCGTGGACGTTGTGACCTGCTCGACCGACAAGTTGATCGGCGCAACGCAGGGAGGACTGATCGTCGGACGTGCGGCGATCATCGCGAAATGCCGGAAGCACCCGCTGATGCGCGCTCTGCGCGCGGGGAAGGAGAGCTACGCGGTCATCGCCGAGACGCTTCGGGCCTTCGCCGCGGAGCGGTACGAGGTGGAGATTCCAATCTATCGCATGCTCGCCATGCCGCTGGATCAGCTCCGGGCACGCGCCGAGAGTCTGACAGCTGGCACGCGCTGCAAGGTGATCGAAAGCGACTGCGCTCTCGGCGGAGGCACCACGCCCACGGAAACGATTCCCTCCGTGGCCATCGCCATCTCCGGAAACGCGAGCGATCTCTACGCGCGTTTTCTGCAGAACGATCCGCCGATCGTCGGGCGGGTGGTGAAGGATCGGTTTACGATCGAAGTTCGCACGCTTCTCGAGGACGATTTCGAACCTGTGGCGGCGGCGCTGAAGAAGGGATGAGGGATGAGGGATGAGGGATGAGGATGACTCGAAACTGCGACTCATGCCTCATGCCTCTCTACCCAGCATCGCGAGAATCTGGGCCCGCGACTCTTCCAGCAGTCGATCCTTGTCGCGCACGGTGAGTCCCGCCGTTTCGATTGCGCATCCGACGCGAATGGTCACCCTTCCCGCCTTCACGCGCTTTGCTCCGGCTGGGAACACGTCGTAGGTCCCGTCGATGGCCACCGGCAGGATCGGTAATCCGGAGCGCAGCGCGAGCAGATATCCGCCCCGCTGGAAGGGGCGCATCTCGCGCGTGCGCGATCGGCCCTCTTCCGGAAAGACGACGATGGTGTTTCCCTTGCGGATGCGTTCGATGGCCTGTTCGAATGACCGCACTGCGGTGCGTCGATTCTTCCGGTCGATGGGGATGAATCCGGCCCGTCCCAAGGCCCAGCCGAAGATGGGAATCTTGAACAAGCTGACCTTGGCCATGAAACGGATCGGTTGCGGAATGGCCGCGAAGATACAGGGAATGTCGTAGTAGCTGGAATGATTAGCGATGAGGATGTAGCGCTGATTGCGGTCGACGAGTTCGGTTCCTTCGGCGTGCAGATCGATTCCCGCCCCCTTCACCACGATTCTGGCCCACAGGCGGATCAGGCGGTCGATCAGTTGCGAGGTTGACCGCAGGGCGGCGATGCACAGCACGACCACGGCGAAGAAGACGCTGGCCAGAACGCCTACGAATGCCGCCCAGATGGTTCGCAGCATCGGGGCATGATAGTCGCAGCCCGCGGCCCGCGAACCGCGATGCTAAAATGTTCCGCCACTATAAATAAGGAGCAGCTCAGTGTCTGACACCGCAACCGCAACCGCCGTACTGGAAGAGGAATCTGCCGGCGGTACACCGGTCATGAACGATCTGACCATTCACGTGGCTACTGTGAATGGCTCCGGATCGCAGTCTTCCAACAATGTGCTGATGCGGTCGATCTTTCAGATGGGTGTGCCGGTCAGCGGCAAGAACATGTTCCCGTCCAACATCGCCGGTCTGCCGACCTGGTTCACCATCCGAGCGAACAAGGACGGCTGGATCGCCCGGAAGAAGGAAGTCGATCTGATGGTCTGCATGAACGCGCAGACCGCGCGCGAAGATGTGGAAGCGCTGCAGCCCGGCTCACTCTGCATCTACGACGCGCCGCTGAACTGCAAGTCGATGCGCAAGGACATCATTTTCTACGAGGTCCCCTTCGCCAAGCTGGCCGGTGAGCTGGCCACCGACTCCCGCCTGCGCAAATTGCTCACGAACATGATTTACGTCGGCATCGTGGCGGAGCTGATCGGCATCGATCGGCAGGAGATCATCGCCGCCATCGGCAAGCAATTCAAAGGAAAACAGAAAGCCATCGATCCGAACGTGGCGGCCATCGACAAGGGGATGGAGTTTGCCCGGGCGAATCTTCCGCGGCAGAACCGCTGGCGAATCGAGCGGATGAACAAGACGGCTGGCAAGATCATCATCGAGGGCAACGCCGCGGCGGCCATCGGCGCAATGTTCGGCGGCGTCTCGGTGGTGACCTGGTATCCGATCACTCCGTCGTCGTCGCTCTGCGAATCGCTCATCGACTACATGAAGCAGTACCGCATCGGCCCCGACGGCAAGGCCACGTTCGCCATCGTCCAGGCGGAAGACGAGCTGGCGGCGATCGGCATGGTTCTCGGCGCGGGTTGGGCGGGGGCGCGGGCGCTGACATCCACCGCCGGACCGGGCATCTCGCTGATGGCGGAATTCGCCGGCCTCGGATATTTCGCCGAACTGCCGGGAGTGATCTGGGACATTCAGCGCGTCGGGCCCTCCACCGGTCTTCCCACGCGCACATCGCAGGGCGACATTTTGCAGGTCGTGTTCCTCTCGCACGGCGACACCCAGCACATCGCGCTGATCCCCGGGAACGTGGAGGAGTGCTTCCAATTCGCCGCCGAGGCTCTCGACCTCGCCGAGGTCTTCCAGACTCCTATCTTCGTCCTCTCCGATCTCGACCTCGGAATGAACAACTGGATGTCCGATCCGTTCCAGTACCCGGACAAACCCTATCGCCGCGGAAAAGTGATGACGAAGGAGAAGCTGGAGGCACTCGGTGGAAAGTGGGGCCGCTACGCCGACGTCGATGGCGACGGAATTCCGTGGCGCACGCTTCCGGGCACCGATCACCCCGATGCCTCCT
>Ga0070708_100002653_pt1 | contig 13851 bp, 12 predicted proteins | sample KBSK5503metaG_FD_65469 | JGI IMG/M metagenome (GOLD analysis project Ga0070708, IMG submission 65469) | Corn, switchgrass and miscanthus rhizosphere microbial communities from Kellogg Biological Station, Michigan, USA - KBS K5-50-3 metaG | ecosystem: Host-associated > Plants > Roots >...
CGGAGACGATCCGAAAGTCACGTGGAGCATTGACTCGACGCCGCCGCTCGGGACGATCACTCCGGCAGGCCTGTACACCGGGCCCGCAGTTGCCCCAGCGCCAGGAATGAAGGTCGTCATCAAGGCCGAAAGCGTCGCCGACGAACGTGCGGCCGGCTACGCCGAAGTTGTCTTCTGAGCGCGAGTCAGCCCATGCCCAAACAGAATGCCGCAGTCAGCGCTGCCACGCTGGTCCCGCTCGCGATCGCGCTCGCGACTGGCCCCCTTATCGGGGCGTCAAGCGGCAGCGCGACTAGTTCCGCGAGACCAACGTCGGCCACCGCGGCAAAGGCGAAGGTGGCATGTGCCGCCGTGCTTTCAGCCTGCCCGGAGGCAGGCTGCGCTTCCACGGATACACCGGACGCCGTCACCAACGAGCTAAAGCGACGAGTGCCCGCCGGTGGATCGGCGAAGCTACTCACGCTGGACGACTTTAAGCGCCTCCAAGACGACGAGATCGCAGCGTTCGGTGATGACAGGATCGAGCCCACGGAGCCGGAGCGCTCGAAGGATCTCCATCATCTTTCGGTCAACGGAGGCAAGGTGTCGGAGGGCGACCTCGTCCAAGTTGTTGGATTCCTCGTCGGAAAATCGCACGCAAATAGCGGCGAATCCGTGAACTGTAAGCTGTCCGGAGCTGCGAATAACGATTTCCACATCACGATCGCGGACGATCCTTCCAGCGACGAATTTGCTGGCATCGTTGTCGAAATGACGCCGCAAGTGCGGAAGAAGGCGTGGACGCTGAAGGCGCTGGCGGCAGCGGAAGCGCTCGACCGCCCCGTGCTGGTGATCGGGCAGCTGTTTTACGACAACAAACATCACGTCAACGACGATCCGGAAAACCCTCAGGGAGGAGATCCGAAACGCTTCTCGTTATTTGAGGTGCATCCGGTGACGGCCTTTTTTGTTTGTAAGACGGCCGAGCAATGCGATCCGAATCGGCCCGGCGACTGGCTCGCGCTTGAAGATCCAAATGCGCTCAAGTAGACCATGTATCAAATTCTATTTCTAACTCACGGCATGGGAGTGGGCGCTCGAAGTGACGTTGGTCCCGAAGATAGACAGGCCGCTGCCCCGAGTAAGGCCCTTGGTCCCGAACCCAAAAGCGGACAGACGGAAACGAGAACCTAGGCGGCGCGCGTTCTGGACCGCCCGCGTTTTTCAGACCAACGTCATGCGGCGTTGGGATCATCGCGCTCGGTCCATTGTTCTTCTATCGAGGCTATGAAACACTGCTTAAGGAACCGGAACGAATGTGCGCAGATTAAAGAGCTTTAATTCGGTTGAGTGGCTGGCGTCTCCGTAGTGCGGGCATGAATGCAACATTCGCCGGCATCACTGATCACGCACGCGCGTGCCCCCTCTACCTCTAGGAGCGGCGTCCCATGTTAATACAACGCGTAATCCTCATATCTCTCGTCGCCTCGGTACTTGCAGGTTGTGCTGCGCCAAGAGAGCTCACGCGCCAGCAAGTCGCACCCCAACTGCGCGTGGCTGGCGGCGTTGCCGCCGACCGCGTCAAGCTTAGGGCAGCAAGCGATCCTGATCTCAAACAGTATGTTCTGGATAATGTCGCCACCGCTCGAACACACCTCGCAAGTGATGAAGCCATTGCGACTCTGAAGGGCTATAGCAAGTCGCTCGACGCCGCCAAATGGATCAATGTCATCCTGTCCGCCGGGACAACAACTGTCGGAACCATTGGGAGCAACGCAGCCACCAAAAGCAACGGCTATACGATAGGGACTGCTATTATTGGGGGGATATCAACCGTGGCCGTAGCTATCCGAGATGACAAGACTATCGCGGCGCGCATCGCCGTTTGCGAAACGGACGTTCAATCGGGAAACAAGGCGATCGACAAGTATTCTGCGTTGTGGAGCGCAAAGATTACGACGGCGCCAGCGGCGGGCACTCCCCAGCGAGACCAGTTCGTTAACGACCTTGCAGATGCAACGGCGTCCATGTTTGAGCTGATTGATGGCATGATGACAACCTGCCGATAGGCGGCCGCGCACACGCTTGTCATAATACTTGACATGGAGCGCGGGTAAGCTCCCCCGTCAAGTTGACGACTCTCAGCAACGCCGGCGCCGCTCGCCTCGAGTGCGCACGCCGTGATCACCGCTTATGCAGGTCCGACGCAACGAAGGTCATCGGAGCCTCCCGCGAGAGAAGCGGCGAGCTGTGCTCAACCACGATGACTTTCATTCTCATATAGTCGCGTTAGAGAGCCTGTGCGCGACTCTCATGGCCCCGGCTTGGCTATTTCGGCAAGCATTATGTGCTCGCGCTCCCTGCTGGAGCAGTCCCGGCTGGAATCGCGACGGATTCAGCGCCGCCCTTTTTCGAACTCCAGATTAAGACTCTCTGGCAGCATGCATGGTCTGAATCTGAACACGACCTAGGATACAAGCCTCCAGAGGCACTCTCGATCGATCAAAAGCGGCGCCTGGCGTTCACGTCTGCGCAGGCGTGGGCCGCTGACCGGATGTTTGGAGAACTCTTTTCGGAGTTGGTCGCCCAGCCGGAAGGCTAGGTCGGAAACTCAGCTCCTGCGGCGGACGACGCCAAACACAGTCGACCGAAGACCCGACCAACTCCAACGAGGGCGCACATGCTTTGGGATGAGAATGAGGCTCTTCGTCAGTATGACGAACCGAATTGGTCGATTTGGACGAAACTGCGCGAGGTCGCGAACCTCTGGGGGCGGCCACACGCTGCGAGTACTGGGGCGTTGACGGCGCCGCGTGACCAGAAGGCATCACGGTAGCTGAGCTAGCGGGGTTCGGCCAGCCCGTCGTGCCGGCGTATCTGTGGAACCCGCGTTGAGATCGAGTGTGGAGATACTCACACCCGCTATGCGTACGCATCAAGGGGCGAATGCCTGGAATCCCCAGCGCTCTCGCCTTCGCAGATCTGGTTGGGCATTCCATTGACGGAGGCTTGCATGGTGGACCCCCAGGACCTTCTCGTCCGCAATCTTATTGAAGCGCTCTCGCAGCTCGAGCGGTATACGGTGCTTGGGTTGGGATCGTCCATTTCAGCACTCGTCTTGTCGCGCCCGGTCAGATACGGCGGAACCGACATGTCAGTGACCGTACCAGGGACGTTCGTCGCCATCGACCGCGAGTTGGCGAGGACATTGTTACTAGCCTTCTGCGTCCTGATGGGCGCGATGGGTTCGTATGCGGCAACAAGCGTCAATGCCATTGGCGCCGGACTGGGCTCCCCTGCTTTGTTAGCTGCTGCTTGCAGCTATCCGACTGTCGGGTCATCTCCATACGTCGGCGTCCGCTTTATTGCGGCGTTGTTGCCTCTGGTTCTCGCGGGATTGGCCGTCATACGCGGGTCAACTACAGAAGCTGCCGGATCTTGGCGCTCGAAGCTCCTCTGGTTCTCCGTTTTGGTCCCATCGTACGGCGCTACAGCGCTCGCGCTCCAGGCGTCGCCTTGTCCGACCCTCTGGTCGGGCACTTAGCGGTTCACGAGGCGTGTCGCTCGTTAGGCCAGCTTTTCAACACCGGTTGAAAGCGTCAACCGGTGCTAAAAATCGCTGGACGCGCCAAAGCGATCAGGGCATGCAACAGCAGCCCGGCAATACTGCAGCCATTCCCGATTGTGTCGACTATGACTGTTCTGAGACCGGTGGATGTCAGCGGAACGGAAGCGCGGCGACGCTGACTCGTCCGATATCGAACGCGTCTGCGTTCCGCCCAATACCCCGATTTCTCCTATTGCGTTTAGAACCCTAACGTCACGACCGAGGCCATCTCGCAATCCATGGTGAAGAAGAAACCGCGCGCCACAATCCAAGTTCCCGATGGGAGTGGCGGCATGAAGACCGTCAAAGACATGCGGTTCCAAAAGGGACCATGGTACAGCGAGCGACTCTTTGAGCCGCCATTTGCTGACAATTGGCTCAACTACCTTACCGTGGTCTGCAATCGCCGAGGGCTTCAGTGCAGCGGCATTTCCCAGATTGATCTTGATGAGAACAGCGGCACTTATACCATTAGCCCGCCGGGCGCAACGCCGCAACCTGAGCTTCACGTGGTATGGGAGAGAAAGCGCCAAGGTCCATTAAGCGTCCGCTGCCAACTCTCCACGCCGCCTGCGTTTGATGACGCACTCGCCAAAACGATTCTAGATGAGGCGACATCACTCTGCGAGGCGCAACACAAGGAAGAGTTCTATTGCGTTGGCTATATCGAATACGATGGACTGCCATGGCGCGGGGAGGCCTGGCTTCAGTCCGGCCTTCGCTTGGGCCCTCCCCCTCAGGAATATGAAGATGGTCTGATCGGGCCGCGCGCGCTTCTCGTTGAGGCGATGGTGGAAGGCATTGACCTCATGGATGCTCGCTCAGGGTTCCGAGTTCTCTTGCGTGAGCTCTCAGCATTTTTGAGTGTCGCGATGCGCAAGACCTTTCGAGTGCCGAGCCGATCGTCCAAGAAGCGCTGGGTTTGGGATTTCGACGCTAGTGGACGCGCACAGTACCGCGTAAGTCAGACAGGTTACTCAGCTGCTCCTCCGCGGAATCAGCTTCCACTCGCAGCCATCGATCCGCCGATGCCGACGTACCGCGCGGTTAGGCCAGATCTGGAATCCCGCGGCATCGGCGCTAATCAGCGGGAGCAGTCAGTTCCAGACGATCTCAGAGATCTCTGGGGGCGATTTACCGGTTTGACCGCTGAAAGGCGCCGCCAGTTTCTCAATGTGGCGACGATGTGGCAGATAAGCGGAGCCTTGGCACAGGATTTCGAAACCGCTGCTGTTGCGTATCTGGTCGCAGCATGTGAAGCGCTCAAGCCGGCCGACGCCGACCGATGGGCAAACGTCTATGACGTAGTGGAAGCCCTTCTCGGCTCCGATATAGCGGAGGATCTGCGCTCCAAATGGCAGCCGCAGCGAATCAGGAACGCGCACTTTCACGCTGGCGAATTGCGTGGTCGTGAGTTTGCCAGATTCCTGATGATGGACACACTGGATGATCGAACGCTGCATCTTGTGCACGAAAGAACGTGGCTTGTCACTGCCGCGTGTATCGTGGAATGGCTCAGAAGGGACGGCGCTCTGGCCATGAAGTCCGCCTTGCCCGTCACTTGGAGCCAAAGACTCCGGCGGCAGAAAGTGGTGGTCGCGGCGTTCATCTTCGGGGGCGTGTGTGGATGGTTCCTCGCATATTGGACATGACTAGGGCCACGGCGTTACCCGTGTGGCCATCGCGCCTCCTCGAGGGGATGGTTTGCGCCAAGCTCCAGTTCCGCCGTGAAGCAGCACGGGGCTCGATCGCGTTCATCCTCTTCTCCTCACCATTTCGTGAAGCTCAGAGGCGCGACTGCTACTGGATCAGCTTCCTCGAGGAGACCATGTCAGACGACGGGCTCGTCGAAAGCGTTTTGTTCTTCACCCAGCATCGCTTCTGGCTGACGACGTACGTCACGGCGACGCATCTGTCATCGTTGGCGCACATCGTCGCACAATCCTGCGCCGAGCCCGCGGGGCTTTCGTAGATGTCGCCCTGATTGTATGAGACCCCCATCTCGAGTGGACCCATCGGGCCGGTGAACTTTCTCTGTTCGATAACGGTTTTTGGGACAGCAGCCGACTCCCGCTGAACGGGGTGCTGTGCTGTGTCTGCGTTCGCGCCGGAAGTCGAGACTGATCGTATCGCGATGATAGCTGCGGTACCGGCTCCGATCACGGCGGCGATGCCAGTCAACAATCCCGGGAGGGTACTCCAAAAGCTGCCCCGTCCGCCTTCAGTATCAGACATTGGTCATTCCTCATGCGTGCGTGACAGATGCTACGAACACACGTTCGACTTCGGCCGCGAAGGCGCCGCGGCACGGCAGCGGATGCTTGGTTCACACGTACCGGCGCCGGCATAACATGGCGCATGATGCGCGCGGACGATATAAGCGGCTTCGCGGTGACCTCCTTGCTGGGTTCGGCCGGCCGGACTCAGCGCATCCTCGCCGGCGCCCCCGTCGGATCGCTATTGAATCCTTGAATACTAGAGCCTTAGTCTTCGTTTATAACGGGGCCAGCTTGGGAGTGGTAAGCTTCGACACCTCACTCCAGTCAACGTCTGCAGGGACACCCCGCCGCAGGGTCACCGGCCCGATCAAAACTCGCGTATCAACACTACTGCTGGGGACACAATGCATACGGTGCCATTGGCGATGGCACGACCGCCGATCGATTCATCCCCGTGGCTGTTATAGGCGGCCTCAAGTTCGGCGCGCTCATGGCGGGAAACGAATACACGTGCGGCATCTCGACCGATGCGCTCGTGTACTGTTACGGACTCAATGAAGAGGCGGAACTGGGTGATGGTACCTTTGTCAACCGCGCGACACCGACACGTGTCGTGTCTCCATGACAAGACGGAACTGGCCCCGGTCATCTCCTGTGCGACTGCACTCCAGGGCCTGGCCGCTTGTTGTCTGCCACCCGTCAACTGCTCTTGTGCTTCTCCTGGCCTTTCTTCCGACGGTTTTCGTTTGCGCCGGGAACGGAATCGCTTACGTTGACGAACAGGCTTAATCCGTAATTACACGATCCGAAACTTGATATGCTGATGGGCGTGACGCTGTGTCCACTCAGCGTAACGTTTGTCCCGGGGTATTGGTCTCTGCCGTAGACGAATGCATAATTGAACGCGACGCGTTCATTCCCCGCGTTTTTGAATTGATACGACCACTTGCCGTAATACGTGCCGCCGTCCATGCAACGACATCGTACCTGCACCGCGTGGTAGTCGGTGGCGAGAAACTGACTCCACTGAAAGTCATTCTTGGTGCACTCGGCCTGAGCGTAGGCAAGAGCGGGGACGGCGAGCATGGCAACGGCGAGAAGGGTCTTCATTTTGGACTTCTCCGGGGCAGAGATTACGAGGTCTGGCAACTCCCGAGGAAACGCGCGCCGCGCAGCGTTCGACGGGCGTAACCGTTAATCAAGCAGTCTACATAGCGTTCCGGCATGGCGTTAGGATCGAACTCCGGATAAAGGTTGGCTATTCACTCCCCAGTCTACTCCAAGACTGTAAACTTCACCGGGAAGCCTACCTACGGGTGCGTGCGTAACGCGCACAATCGATAGCTCCTTTGGAAGCTTCAGCGTTCGTTCGCTGGCAAGCCGCGATCTAGAAGTTTTGAAGTTCGCCAAACTTCTGCGTCTTGCGGGCAATCAAACGCTTCCCAGAATAGAACGACACCGTGACGTCTTGGTCGAAAAGGCTTCCGCGAGAGTGGTACACCTCGTCATCCATGAAGTAGTCGACGACGATGAGTTCACGCTCCGATTCCGGATACAACGGACCACTATGGTTTGCCTGAGTTTGACGGAGAACAACGTGATCTCCCCGACGCTCCGTGGACAGCGAGCCGACTGACCGCGATAATAACACTCGATGAGGAAAGGCGATGTCAATCGACCAGTCGTCAAGGACCTCGTTGCCTACGTTCTTGAGCATCGCAGATAATCTGTATTCGTGCCGGCGGCCATCGCCGAAGTCACTCCTTCGGTCAAAACGAATTTCGACAGGCGGAAGTAGGTCTGGCGGCGGCCCGCTCTTGGAAATTACTAAATGAATGGCTGAGCGTAGCCGTTCGACTAGAACGGAGCTCTCGCCTAGCCGAAACGGAATGATGCGGTCGCCGCGCAGATCGAACGGAAGCTGTTCGGGCGAGCCGTACGCTGAGTTGAGCACGAGCAAAATGCGCTCTCGGCCGAGGCGCTTCAAAGCATATCCCAGCTCGAGCAAAACGTTGGGATTTGGCGATATTCGCTCAGCACCTTCGGTGAATCGTTTGAAGGTCGGCGTCACATCTCCAACAAAGACTGTGCTTTCATCAATTTTTCGCAGAATAGCCGAGACAACCGACGGTGAGCCCGGCAAACCTTCCGTGTCGAAGTCGAGCTCCGGCCGCACAATTAGAGTTGCGTCGTCCGCCACCAACCCGATGGCGGCGATCAGCGCAAGCTGGATTGGTTCACGCCCAACATCGTAGGGCAGGTCTGACTGCCACGAATAGAAGACCGTTGCCCTCATCGAATGCCTGTTTGCCGACTAACGCACAACGGCGGCGTTCATTATGTAGTCGGTAAGTCGGAACTCGAACGCCAACTTGCCGGTGCGTCTACCCTCGCGTCCGACGCGCAGTGAATCGGGCAAGCGACAGGCCTCGAGCATCTCCATCGTGATGGACGCCACCTGAATGCATCGAATCGGCTGGCACTGTGCCCATCTTCCAACCGCGTGTCCTGGCGGTAACCAGACCTCCACAGAGCGCCCAAAATCCCTGGTTGCAGATCTCACGGCAGGTATCTGATCGCTGTCGCCGGTTACCAAGATCGCTGAATCATATCTCTCAAGAGCTGCGTCGCGAACCAGTGCGACAGCGATATTAACGTCTGTTTGCTTCTCCGTGCGCTTTTTGTCAGGTTCGCGGGAATCGCGGGCGCCATCGCGGCTGTGAAACCCGCGTACGATTGTAAGCCGCTTAATCGATCCCACGGCCTTCAGCCATCTCGCCCGTCGCGCGGCTACGCTGCCAAGCTCGCCGTCGTTTGCCCCGAGATTCTCAACGGAGGCCGTGAAGTAGCCTATTTGAGCAGCTGGCCGCGCGTACTAACGATCAGATCCCCGAGGCGGCCGAAGTCGCACCATCCCAAACAACGAGGGATGTGCGCCGGTCGATACTTGATGGCGTAGTAGAAGGTGTACCTATCGATATACATCTCCCAGCGATGAGAATCCTGCACTGATGGCGGTATCGACGAATGTGGTGGCTACATAACACTCGCAAATAAGCTGCGAGCGGATAAATAGTGGCGAGCGAAGCAAGCGTCAGGAACCATCGCCAACTTCATTCCATCGTTCGATTCGGGGCGCACGACACCGGCGGCCCGATCAGTAACGCCAGTCTTCATGCGCCAACGGGGCGCGGTTGAGTTCATCCCTGCGCAATTGCCAGTCAGACATTATCACATCCATCATCTCGCGGAAGCGCTCACCATGCCGCCGCTCGTGGATGTGAATCATCTCATGGACCAGAATGTACTCCAGCGATGATGCCGGCTTCTTCGCAAGCTCGAGATTCAACCAGATCCGGCGCGCCGCGGAATTGCAGCTGCCCCATCGCGTCTTCATGCGCCTGATGCGCACCTCGGCGACGTCGACTCCGACCTTCCGTTCCCACTTACGAAGAAGTGCAGGGATCTGCTCTCGCAGCCGCTCGCGGTACCACTGGTTGAGGGTCCCTTCGCGCTGGTTGCGATCGGCACTCGGACCGCATCGGAGCTGAATGCGCGAGTTGGTTGCAACGCGAACTCCCGGGCTCCCCGCATCCTGGATGATTTCCAGGCGGAACCTGCGACCACGAAAGTAAATGCTCTCGCCCGTTGCGAGCTCGCGCTGCGATTCCCGGACTTGATCGGCGAATCGGGCTTGTTGCCGGCGAATCCATCCGAGCCGGGAGATTACAGCCACGCGCACGGCGTCATCGTCGAGGCGAAGCGGAGTCGCCACGCGCACTCGGCCTGCCGGCGGATACACGGCGACGTGCAGGTTCTTGATGTCCTTCCGGACCACCTCGACCGGCATGCCGAGGATCGCCAAGCGACGCGACTTAGTACGCACGCTGATTTTTCACGATCTCGAACACGGTGTCGACCAGCGCTCCATCGTCGCCGAGCACCGACTGCACCGCGTTCCGAACTTCACGTTCCTTGAATCGATTACCGCGCCAATCCGCCTTCTTCACCTCGCGAATCGCCTTGTCGAGCGCGAGCGAGGCCCGCTCGGCGGCGCTACAACCGGCGTGGACCTCGGCTACGACGCCAAGCCGGATGAGCCGCTCCTCGAGATCGCCCACGTCTTGCAGATTGTCGAACAGCGCACGGAGTGGTGCGTTGCTGATCGCGAGCGGATATGTCGCCTGCGTCGCGGGGTTGGAAACCTGCTTCGTTAAGTCGACGAGTCGAGCCAGGTACGCCTTGTAGTCCAGCGCCTGCCGCTTGCGCTCGGCAATCAATGCGTCGAGCAACTCCGACATCCGCTCATAGTACTTCGGGTTGACGGCCATCTCGTCGATGATCAGCCGTCGAACGTTGTTCTCGATCGTCTCGGCCACTGCACCTTGGTTGCGACGAATTCCATCGGGCAACGAGTCGACGGCATTCGCGCCACGCTCCACGATCAATTGCACCAAAGTCATGTCGTCGAATGCCGAGAGCTTCTCGCTCTCCTCCGCGCGGATGTACGTGTCGAGCAGGTGACGCATGGCCGGCTCGAACATCTTCATGTCCACGTAATCGCCGCTCGCGAGCTTCACCTCCTCGCGAACCTTCTCGTAGTGATCCACCTCGCGCTTGATCTCCTGAACGTCGGTATCCGAGTAGCCGGCGTCGCGCATTTCGTTCGCGAGGTTGGCGTAGGCGCGAAGGTACGCGGCGGCCAGCTTGTAAAGGGCAACGCGCTTGTGCTCATTCTCTTTGAGTTGAACCGCATTCCCGCTTTCCGCAGCGCAGAAATAGCGTAGATACGCCGCGCTGTCGCGCGGCGGCTCCACGGGTTCGCACAGCGCCTTCACCGCCTCGCGGGCTTCCTCGAGTCGCTCGCGTCCCTGCTGGAGACGGTCCTTGAGCAGCCCCTCGACGTCTTCGCGGTCATACCCGGCGAACGCCTCGCCCGTGTAGTCGGTGACGGCATGTTCCAGCGACCGGAACAGATCCTTGTAGTCGATGATGTACCCGTACTCCTTGTCGTCGCCATCCAGGCGATTCACGCGGCAGATCGCTTGGAACAGACCATGGTCCTGCATCTGCTTGTCGATGTAGAGGTACGTCGCCGGCGGGGCATCGAAGCCGGTGAGCAGCTTGTCCACCACGATCAAGAGCTTCATCTGTCCCGGCTCGTCGATGAAGCGCTTCTTCACGTCTTTTTCGAACTGCTCGATCTTGTACATCGCGGTGTCTTCCGGCTCGTTGAAGTGCGCCCCGAGCATTTTTCGGTAGACGTCGTATTGCTGCAGCTTTTCCGTTAGCCCTTCGCCGCTCTCTTCGCCCTTAATATCCGCCGGTGAGGGCCGGTAGGACGTGACGATCGCGCACTTTCCGGCCAGATCGGTTTGCTGGAACATCTCGAAGAATCGGCAGGCTGAGTAAATGCTGCCGGACACGAGGAGCGCGTTCCCGTGTCCGCTCGCGAGGCGGTCACGCGTCGCCATATCCATGAGGATGTCGGCCACGATTTTCTCGAGGCGGTCGCGCGCGGACAGCACCTTCTGCATCGTGCCCCACCGCTGCTTGAGCTGCGCCTTCGCGACGTTGGTGAGTCCGCGAGTCTTGAGCTCGAACCACTTATCGACCCTCGCCGGCGACGAGATGCTTTGGTCGATGTCGCGCGCCTCGTATCGCAGGTCGAGCACGACGCCGTCGCGCACGGCCTCGTCATACTTATAGGTATGGATGTACGGCCCGAAGGTCTCGATGGAGCGCCGCTTGTCATCGCGGAGCAGCGGCGTCCCGGTGAATCCGATCAGCATCGCGCCGGGGAGCAGCGCTTTCATCGCGTCGTGCAGTTTGCCGGACTGAGTGCGATGGCACTCGTCGACGAAGACGAAGATCTCGCCCTTGGCACGGAAGTCCTTCGGTAGATGGCTTCGGATGTCCGTGAGGAAGGCGTCGATGTCGCCTTCATCCGATGCGCCGAACTTGTGAACCAGTGAGCAGACTAGCCATTCCTTGCTGGCGTTGAGTACCTGAACCAGGTCCGCGCCGCTCTTCGTGCGGTAGATCTTTTCATCGACGCCTAGGAAGAACGTCTCGATTTGTTGATCGAGCTCCGTCCTGTCTGTGATGATGAGGACGCGCCCATGCGTCACGTGCTCGCGGATCCATTTGGCGAGCCAGATCATCATCAGGCTCTTGCCGCTGCCCTGGGTGTGCCAGACGATGCCGCCCTCGCGCCGCTTCACGCGCACCTGCGCGGCCCGAATGCCGAAGTACTGATTGTGACGACAGGTTTTCTTGATGCCCGCGTCGAACACGACGAAGTCATGCAACAGTTCCAGCAGGCGAGCCTTATTGCAGAGCTGCCCCAGCTCCCGTAGCAGCGGGTTGTCGCCCGCAGCCGGATGCGCCTCGGACTCCTTCCAACGCAGCCAGTATTTCTGCGGCGTGTCGATGACTGCGTAACGCAGGCCCTCGGTGTCGTTGCCCGCCATCAGCAAATGAACGGTGGTGAAGAAGGGGCGGATGAACTCCTTCTTTTGGCTGTCGAGGTTCTGACGTATGCCCTCGGTGACTGAAACGATCGAGCGCTTCAGTTCCAGCACAGCGAGGGCAATGCCGTTGACGTACAGCACGATGTCCGGGCGCTTGTCATTGACGCCGAACACCGTCACCTCCTCAGCGACGGCGAAATCGTTGCTGCCAGGATTGGTCCAGTCGATGAGCCAGACGGTGATGTTCCTCTCTCCGACCTCCGGCTTGACCTTCACGCCGTAGCGCAGGAGTCCGTAGACGTCGCGGTTGGCGTCGTACAGCGTCTTGCTGCCGCCGAGCGCGACGGTCTTGTTCAGCTCGAAGAGCGCCTTGCCAACAGTCTTGTCGCTGTGGCCTTGTCGCTTCAGCCACTTGGTCAGCTCGGCCTCTTCGACGTTGCTGTTGCCCTCGCGGTCCTTCCAGTAGCCTAGGTACGCGTAGTCGAGCGCATTCTTGAAGAACGCGATGACGCGCTGCTGGGTGAGGATTTCGGGCTGGCCGACGGTGCTCAAGCGCTGGCCTGCGCTGGCGCCGGCTTCACGAGCCGCACGCGGCCGGTGAGGAGTTGCTGCATCATGCCTTGCTTGATGGCGCGCGTCTTGTCGAGCCGGGCTTCGAGCACGGCGATCTCGGTATCCATGTCGCAGAGGACCCAGGCGATCGCAGTTTGCTCTCGAAGGCCGGGTAGGTGGACGCTAATCTGCGCCAGAGCCGACGAATTGATGTGGACGACTGCGTCTCCCTGGCCAAGACTGGCCTTCTGCCGAGCTACACTGGGCGCGTTCAGGGCATAGCCGAGGAACAGCGAGTCGACGTCGGTCGGACGAAGGATCACAATGTCGCCGCCCGCATACGCCTCCACGTCCAGGACGAAGGCCACACACTTGCCAATCTCTTCCTTCGTCTCGCCCGATCCGGTAAAGAGCAGATCGCCGAATTTAAGCCGCGTGGCCGTCACCGCCACTTCGGGCGAAATCCAGGAGCGGAAGGAGCGGATGTAGTCATTGTGCGTCGTGTAAATCTCGCCATAGCGCACGCATGCCAACGGCCCGCTTTGAGCGTCATCGCGTGTTACGCCACTTCCTTTGAGGAAGTAGCCAATCTCCCCGAGCCGCTTCGTCTGCCACTCCTCGCTGAACCCCGGCAGTCGTATCTTGCCGGCGAGGAGTTGCTGCATGGCGGCCTGCTTGATGGCCCGCTTCTTGGCGATCAGCGCGTCCAGCGCCCCGCGCAGTCCATCCACATCTGACAACGCCTCGGCGATTGCGCGTTGTTCTCGGAGCGAGGGGGCCGGAAAATGGTACGCGCGCAGAATCGCGAGATTCGTATGAGGGACGCCGGTTTGAATCGCACTATTTAGGATCTGCTTCTGCCCTTCGCTACTTGCGAAGTACTGTCGTACGAAAGCAGGGTCGTGTCTCGACTGGTTGAGCGTGACCTTCATCTGACTTTGTGAGATCAGATAATTCTCAAATGCTCCTGTGGGCACGAGTGCTACCTGTCCGAGCGTACCGCGCTGCGTAAAGACCAAGT
>Ga0070708_100002655_pt1 | contig 13844 bp, 11 predicted proteins | sample KBSK5503metaG_FD_65469 | JGI IMG/M metagenome (GOLD analysis project Ga0070708, IMG submission 65469) | Corn, switchgrass and miscanthus rhizosphere microbial communities from Kellogg Biological Station, Michigan, USA - KBS K5-50-3 metaG | ecosystem: Host-associated > Plants > Roots >...
GTAAGGCTGATCCCGGTTCACCGGGCGGTAGCGCTTGGCCATGCCCGATCATCTCAAAAGATCATCAACCTGGAGGAAAGCCACGCCGGGCCAGCCGATTCTGCAACAGCCCGCGTACGGGTGGCTAAAGCGATCGCTGTTGGAGGGAACGAGAGCAGGGTTCGGTTTGTTGACATAGCGTTCTACCTACAGGCATTGCTCGTCGGAGCTGCTGTTGTTGTCGCGTTGGCAAGCATTCGGAAGGGGTGAATAATGATGGAGAAGCGACTTCTGGATCCCGAGCAGCTCGTACAGGAGGCGCGGTCAGCGATCCGCCCGACATCACGGTTTCGATGGCGTGGAGTCACTGAAAGACAGCTGCAACGCGTAGCGGCCAGGGTTGCCGCGACAGTGAAGCAGGCGTCACGGTCGTCTCATGAGCGAGAGACGTCGAAGGAGCAATCCTCCTATGCCCCTGACAGTCAGCCCCCTGCGGCTTCACCTTCCTTGCCTGAGCCCATAAGCGGTGAGACAGGATCTGCCGAAAGAGCTAGCGGCAACATTACTGCGACAGTTCAGCCGGCGGATCCCAGATCGGCTGAAGTTGTCGAGGTCTCCGGTTACATAGCAGGAACGTGGAAGGCTGACCCGGCTCGCTCATATGTCGGCTTCCTAGCCAGACTTATCTTCTCGAGCGGTGAGGGCTCCGTGAGCAGCATGGTCCGTGGCCGCTTCACGGCCTTCGATGCTGAGATCATCACAGCAGAGGACCCACTGCAGTCGTCGGCCAGCGTGACGGTTGAGCTAGGGTCCGTCGATACTGGCCACGAGACACGTGACAACGAGTTGCGCAGCGAAAAGTTCTTCGATGTCGCTAAACACCCTAAAATGTATTTTCGCTCAACCGGTATCCGCCACGATGACGCGGACCTCATGATGGATGGTGAACTGACCATCAAAGGCGTCACCAGACCCTTGTCGCTGAAGTTGGATATCAGCGGCATTGGCGCGGTTCGGGACGACCAGTGGCGCGTCGCATTCTCGGCTGACGGCAAGATCAACCGCATGGATTTCGGTATAGGTGACAATACGCCAATTATGGAGAACGGTAGGATCGGCGAGGAGATTCAGATCAATATCGAGGCTGAAGCGATCCTACAGAAGCCCAGCATCTCCAATGCAGAGCATGAACCTGGTGACATTGGTCGTACAACGTCGCCTCACGATAGACCATAGCCGTCTTTTCGGGCTCAGCTCAGGAGCGGTCATCGCGATTGCGGCGGCTCTCGTCCACCCGGATATCACCAGCTCGCGCTCTACGAGCCCCCGCTAACCCGGATCATTCATGCTGATTAGACCCCGCACTTCGAGAGGACGGCCTAGCCGAGGCTGGTTCGTTCTCTTGATAGGTGCCGGGTTCTCGCCGTGGAAGATCAGAGGCAAGGGTTTGCACTTGCGCAGCAAGCGACGCGGAGGCCGTAAGCCGCAGCGCCCTTGCCTGTGATCTTTGCGCGGCGACAGGATTGCCCTGCGCGGGGAGGACGGCCCGGCCACTGGTGCAGGCGTGGTCACCCCGAGGCGCGTAACGGAGGGTGGCCTGGCCGGTGGCGGGTGCGGGGTAACGGCGGTGCGGGCAGCGGCCCGCGCCGGTGCGTCCCCACGCTGAGGCAGCGGGCCAAGCTGCCCGCCACCTACGGCGAGACCCCCGCGACCCCAGCCACCTACGGCGCGGCATACGCCCGATCGTTCAACACATCCTTAAGGCTCGGCCGCGCCCACTGCACCGATCCGGCCCAGGGCCGGACGGCCCGGCGCGCCGAAGGCGTGCCCTTGAAAGGCGTACAGATAGTCGTCACGATTGGGCACCATGCGGGGGCACCATGCGGTCCTCCGATGATGCTGTCCCCTTGGGGCGACGGTTCTGCTAACCGACGACCAAACCGCCCTGACCTGCACGGATAACCCGGGGAACCAGTGTTCGGGGCACACATAGGGCAACCATCACGCCTCCACGGACCTTCGCCGCGCCGGACCGGGCACGGCTGTGGCTGGAGATGTCATTTGTGCTTACGTGTCCAAAGTGGCAGACGGGGCACGAGTCAATGAACAGCGGATTATGAGACCAGGCAGCCGCAGCCCACGAAGACGCCCCCTGACCTGCCGATATGTCCCGCCGCGGCCCCCCTTTGCGGGCAGTTTCGGCACATATTCGGCACAGCGTGAGCCCGGACGCCCGCCGAACAACTGTCCTGTCTCACCGAACGTGAGGCAGAGCGGTCCGCTGACGTGCGCTGCCTGTAGGTGAGACGCTGACGCTGGGCCGGTGTGTCGTGTCTCATGATCATGAGACCAAGGTTTACGAAACCCGCGGGGGCATGCGGGACGGCGGAATGTCCGGTGGCCCGGCCTTGAGCGCCTGCACCGTCGAGGTCGGCGGCAGTATGATCTGGTACGCAGAAAGCCCCGGGCGCGCGCTCTGGGCGACGAGCACCGGGGCTCTCCTAACTACGGCAACAGGAAGATACCCCGATTCACGCACTCAGCGGGAGTGTTCGCTGGTGTGAAATCTGTCTCGTCTCCCAGCATTCATGCGCCCGGGCAACCCATCACGCCACGCTGTGGAGGCCAGATTGAGGCTCGTCAGAGCACATGTCACGCGTTGCCGAGATGAAAGTATTGACTGCCCCGATCGTTCAGCGAGGAGCGCAGGCGGGGCACCCTCGGATCAGGAGACCGCTGCGCGCGGGTCTGAAGATGGCCGTCATCGCGGCTTCAGGGGCCGGCGATGAGCGGCGACAACGCGATCAAGACCAGGGATGCGGATCGCCTCGGCCGTTCCCCGTTCGCTGATCAGCTCGCGGCCGCCCTGCTCAATGAGGCTGCCGATGAAGGCCTGGTGGCTGCGCTGGTGGGACCCTGGGGGCAGGGCAAGTCCTCTGTACTGAACATGGTCAAGGAGCAACTCGAAGATGACCATGCTCGCACGGTGCTGATGTTTAACCCGTGGATGTTCGCAGGGCAGTCCCAGCTCATCAGTGCGTTCTTCGAGCAGGTCGCCGGCCAGTTGCGGCTGAAGGGGAAGGCGGAGCAGGCACTGGCCGATCGCCTGATCGGCTATGGCCAGGCCCTGTCCCCCCTGGTTTTTGTGCCGGTGGCTGGGGCCTGGCTGGGGAGGGCCGGCGCCGTGGCAACCGCGATCGGCCGGGCCCGGAGCGCTGGCAAGCAGCCTGACCCGGTCGAGCAGCAACGAAAGGCCATCGAGGCGGCGCTGAGCAAGCTCACCGAGCCGATCTTCGTCTTCATCGACGACATCGACCGGCTGACCGCTCGCGAGATCCGGGACATGCTCGGGCTGGTCAGGCTGACCGCGCACTTCCCGAAGATCATTTACTTGCTGGCGTTCGACCGTGCCAAGGTCGAGCGGGCCCTCGACCAGGACGGCCTGGAAGGCGGCAGGAACTACCTCGACAAGATCGTGGAGCTTTCGTTCGACCTGCCGGCCACATCCCCGCATGCACTGGGGAACCTGCTCATCGAAGGGCTCGAGCAGGCCATCTCCGGGATCGAGACCGGCCCGTTCGACCCCGGCCGCTGCCAGGACGTGGCCGCCCGCGTGCTGGGCCCGCTGCTCAGTACACCGCGGGACATCAACCGGTATCTGGCGGCCCTGCCCGCTTCGCTGCGCATGATCGGCGAGGAGGTGGCGCTGGCAGACGTCCTGGCCCTGGAGGCGATCCGGCTCCGGTTGCCAGATGTCTTCGCCCGGCTCGGGCCGATGAGCCGGGCACTGACCGATGTCGGCATGATCACCAGCCAGACCCCGGGCTGGCAGGCGGAGTTCGACGCGCTTATTGAGTCTGCTGGTGAGCACGGTCCGCTGGTGAGCGATCTATGCCGCCTGCTATTTCCGGCGACCGAGCGTTACCTGGGAAGCAACACCACCTACCCCAGCAACTGGCTGCCCATCTGGCGCAAGAACCGGCAGGTTGCCAACCCGGACGTTCTTGCCATCTACCTCAGCAAGCAGCTTCCGCCAGGGACCGTGCCGGCGGCCACAGTGGAGATGGCGGTCCTCACCATGGCGCGCAGGGAGCTGTTCCAGACCCTGGTGGACAGCCTGTCCGGGGATGACCTGGATGACTTCCTCGCCCGCCTAGCCGGATTCGAAGACGAGATCGCCCCGGCCGCCGTGCTGCCTGGCTGCACCGTGCTGCTGGGGGTGTATCCGCGCCTTCGCAGCCAGTCCAAGGGCTTTCTGGATGTGGGACCGGAGTTCGCGGTCGACCGCGTCGTGCTGCAATTGCTGCGACGCGTCGAAGACGAGGCGGAGCGCACAAGAATAGTCGAGGAGCTGTGCACCACCGTGGCCGGCTTCACCGGCCGGATCAGGCTGCTGCAAGTGGTAGGACGGCGGCCGAACCCGGAGATGGAGCGGCTCATCCCAGCCGGCGAGTCCGACCGGCTCTTCCGGCAGGTTTGTAGCGAGTTCCGGCACGCCAGCGCGGAGCAAATGGCGGCCGAGCGCGACCCGCTGCGGCTCCTGGCCGCAGCCCTGGCCGAAGACCCCGCCGACCGCGAGGACATCGATCAACTCCTCCAGGACGACGACGCCGCCGCCGCGCTGCTGTTGTCCGCACCAGCTCAGGTCCGGGCCCAGGCGGTGGGGAGCGTGGCGGTGCGGACCGAGCAGGTGCTGCGCTGGCAATTCCTTGGCACCGTAGTAGGCGACGACAAGGCGATCGCAGCTGTAGTGGACCGGGTGGCGGCCGCCCGTGCGGACGACGAGGCGGTCATGGCCGTGGTCGCACTCACCCGCAAGTACCTGGCCGGGTGGCGACCGTCAGAGTTTCCGTTCGACAGCCCGGACCCGGTGATACGGCAGGTCCTCAACCATCCGCACATGATCTTCTCTCCGTCCGGGATCGGCGGCGGATGGCCCGCCCTTCTCATCCGCGCCGCCACCACTTATGAGGTGGACCCGGCCTGGGCAGCCCGGGCTGATGTGTCCGGCGCGGAGTTCCACCATCGCCTGACCGCCTTCCTCGACGGCGTTTCGCTAACCGGTCAGATCGCCGCGCTCGCCGGGGCCCGTGACGTTCCCGGCTACGCTGGCGGCTGGAAGCCAGACCCAGACGCCCAGCAGTTCGCCGGGGCGGCCGTGCAGCGGCTGATCCTCGGCCCGGCCGACCAGCCCGCGGCGGTGTTGCGGTATGCCGTGTTCCTGCCGGGCAACACCGGCCCGATGAAGCTGATAACCGACATCATGCTGTCGCCCGGCGAGGCCACCGATGCCAAGTGGGGCAAGCTTGGGCTCGAAGAAATCCGCGACACGCTGGCCGCAGCACTCGAGGCACCCGCGGGCCCGGTAGCCGGCGAACTGCTTCGCTCCATTTACTCCGGGGAGATACCACCCCGGACGGCTGTTGAGCTTCATCTGTGCTCGCCGCAGGGCCAGTCCGGTGGCCGACCCTTGACACTGAACAGCATGATCGACCTTGACGCGCTCGGCACACCGGCTCGCACGGACATGCCTGCGCTCCAAGGCATGTTCGCTGTTGCCGGCAATACCCCCACTGCCACGGTGCAGGACCGCCGGAACCTGGTCATCCACGCGCTGATCCGCATGGCGCTCGACTGGGGATTCCTGGACGCCCGGGCAAAGCTGGTGCCGCTCGCGGCCGCCTGACCTGGCGGCCAGCAGTTGTCGTCAGTGCGGTCGCTCGGGATAGTCCGGAGTGTCACGGCGGGAAAGCGTCGAAAGCCGACTTCCGGTTGCCGCCGAGGATTAATCGGTGGAGCGGGTCCTTGGAGAAGCTTGGCTGCGGCCATTCACGCGGAGAACCTTTGCATCGCCCGGCCCTCGGGCACTAGAAAATCGCACTTCGCCGAGGCGTTCGCAGACAAGGCCATCGACGTCGGATGCGCGTCGGCTGGGTCACCCCCGAATCCTTGACCGACGTCGGCCACGCCGCCGTCGACGGCACCATCGCCAAGACCATCGTCAAGATCACACGGTGCGACTTCGTCGGAGTTGATGACATCGGCATGCTCTCCGCCGGGCAGGCCGCCTCCGAAGCCCTCTACTACCCCGGAAGAACTGCGATGATTGGCGAGTGCCGGTATGGGGAGCGATCGTCGTCGGACTCGGGAGCGGGCTCGTCAGCAGCATCGTCGGCACCCTGCTCACGATCTCTCATGAACGAGCGGCTGAGTTCCGCAGCCGGATGCTCCAGGCTGCCGAGGACTTCCTTCGGCGTGCAGAAGCCGTGCGCCGGTTCGCGCGGCGACCGCGCAACACCGCCGCCAGCGAGCCGCTCGACGCGCTGCTTGACGCCTGGGATGACCTCGTCTCAGCGGTGGTCCTGGTCGAACTGCTCTTCGGGCATGACTCCGAAGCCGCCTACTGGGCACGGGAGACGTCCAACGAGCTGAAAGACGTCGAGGAGGAACTCCGCGCCGCGCTTGAAACCCACTCCGATCTCACCACGCCCATCCGCGAGCAGCGCATCAACGACCACATGCTGGTAGCGGGGCAGGCGATGGACAGGTTCGGCACCACGGCGGCGATGCAAGTCCGGCGCTACCGGGCGCTGACTCCCGCGCGGCCGCCACGGCGAGCGCGCAATGCCTTGCAGCTTCCCACGGGAGCGGGGCCGCGCGCGGTTTTACAGACCCACAGCCAAACTGCTCCCACCTGCGCATATGTGGCTTCGCCGGTTACCTGGGACATGTATAGGGCGTGATCAAGCTCGGAAAGGGGATGCGCCACGATCTTGGCGCCAGGTCGTGCTCGTCGTCAGTCCGGCACCGAGCCCGCTGCGCCGGCCAACTGATGTTCAGAAGATGCCGCACAGATGTCCGAGGTGGTCGCTCACCTGGAGAGATAGCTTGCATGCGTCTGGCAGGGGCTCATGGCATCTGATCCCGTTGGTATCGGCCCTGGGTGACACCGCGACCGACTCACCTCCTTGGTGTGAACTCGTCGTCGCGTGGTTGGTCAGCGAAGGTTGTAGAGGATGGTCGCAAGTCGCCGGGCTGGCTGATGATCTTCTTGGTGGATCCGTTGCCGACCGCAGTTACGGCCCACAAGCTGGGTGGATGCAGCCGATTCGCGGCAGTAGCGTATGATCATGAATCTGATAGCGCGAGTGAGGCAGGCGCTAGATGGACCGATCAATCCGACCGAGTTCGAGCGGAGTGCATGTGCGCTCTTGCAATCCCGCTACCCCGGGCTGTCTGCGGTAGAAGGCGGGCACGACTTCGGTCGCGATGCCGACATCTACTTTCCTTTCGGTCCTGAGGATGCCCGCAGCCGCGGCCGACTGCTGGCCACTACTGGCGATCCCGCCGCTAACCTACGCACCGGTCTGAGGCGAATGCGCGAGGAAGGCATCAGCGCCGACCTTGTTGTCATCGCCTGCCTCCAGTCGGTGAGTGCCACCGCTCGCGCGACCTTGGACGACATCTGCGCTAGTTATCAGATCGAACCTCCGCATGTGTACGCCCGTGATTGGTTCGCGGCGAGGCTCGTTGAGGAGCCAGCGTGGCGCCAACGACTACTCGGTGTTGCCGGTGAGCTTGCCGCGCTGTTGGAGCGGCCCTTGGAGATGCTTGAGCAGGCGACGGCTGTGCCGGTCCTAGTTGGCCGCAATGCTGAACTCGCTGAGCTAAGGGAACGGGTCGCTTCACGGGTTGACATAGTTGTGACGGGGGTCCCAGGTATCGGCAAGACACGGTTGATGGCTGAGCTTGGCAGGGGCGTGGTGTTCTTCGAGCCAGCTGAGGTCGGCGTGGTTGTCGATGAGCTGCTGCTAACGCGGCCGGATGCGGTTGTGGTGGACAACGCTCATGATCGCATTGGCGACCTTCGGATCCTGCGACGTGCGCGACAGCAGGAAAATCTGTCCTTTGCGATTATCGCGACGACCTGGCCCGACAGGTCAGACGACGTGGTCGCTGGACTGCCTGGAACTTCGACTTTGCATGTGGACCTTCTCGCACGGGCGGATATGAACCTGCTCGTAGAGTCGGTTGGTGTCACCGGTTATCGCGCCCGCGCGCATGTACTGGAGCAGGCTGACGGACGGCCCGGCTGGGCGCTCATCCTTTGTGAATTGTTTGTGAAGGGCCAACACTTCGATATTGTCAGCGGCGCGGCGCTGCTGGCGAACGTGGAGCGCTTTCTGCGTCGGGCCACCGAGTCAGAGTCGGCGCTGGACGCCCTAGCTTGCGTCGCCGCCCTGGGACACCTAACAGACGAGCTTCTGCACAGGCTCGCAGGTGAACTGCGTATCACGCCCGCTGAACTCGTCAGCCTGCTGAAGCGCCTCGCCCGCAATGGATTGGTGGAGTATTCCCTAGGCGGCTGGCACCTGCAGCCGACCATTCGTGCCCCCCTGATCGCCCGATGGTTTTTCACGAGCCCATCAGCCAGGCCCTGGTCGACGCTGCAGACGGCGTTTCGCGATCGGCCCCTTGAGTTGGCCAGCGCAGCGATAGCAGCAGCGCAAGTTGGCTCCACGGCCGGCCGAAGCGCGGCGGACTCTTGGGCGAGGTCGCTGCCTGACTCGTCCAGGTGGGACACAGCTACGTTCGCTGCCGTCTCCGAATATTCAACCCTGGACGAGGCCACCGCCCAGTTTGCGGTCGATAGCGCTCGGGCCGAACTCAGCGGGCGTCTGCGCTCACGGCCGTCCGAGGACATCAGCTACGACCCGATCAGGGACGCTGCCGCCAGGCAGCTCGTCCGCGCTTTTAGGCAGTGGCTTCTGCCAGGAGCCGTGTTCGGGCTACTCGACCTTACGGTTAACGACACTCGCCCGCGCCGACAATCTCTCGACCCGCTTCGCGAGCTGGCCGAGGCTGCCAGCCGGGTCGATCCCGATTTTGGCACAGAGATGAGAAGCCGGGAGCGGCTGCTCGAGTCCACGCTTGCTTGGTTGGCGGAGGCACCCGATACGGAGCGATGGATGACAGCGGCAGCGATGCTCTCAGCCGTCTTTACCATTGAAGTTTCCGGCTTCTGGACCGATCCCGGTGCTCCTGACACGGTAACCATCTCGCGCGGTGTCAGCAGTGCGGCGCACCTTGAGCGTCTGATTGATCTGTGGGATCGTGCTGCGCAGATTATTAGTGCGAAGGATGAACCTGACCGACCTCGGTGCCCACCGGAGGCCCTTGCAGTCCTGGTCGATCTTGCCGGTGAATGGATGCGGCTCGGGTCGGGTTTCGCTCCTAACGACATCGAGTTGAGAGACAGGCAAATAGAGGCGGGCGCTCGCGGTGGCCGCGCAATCCTTGAGTCTCTACGGTCGGCGGTACAGGAAACGCCTGGACTAGCCATTCGAGCGCAGCGCCTGCTCGATGAGAAGCAGTGCAGGGGTGATTCTGATGACTCGCTTGCGCCCTTCCGCGTCGACCCAGACCTAAGGGATCTTCTTGGCAGCCGTTACGCCTACCAAGAGGAGGACATCGAGGCCGCGCAGGAAAGAGAGACAGCTGCTGCGGAGACCCTAGCTCGTCGGCTCGCAAGCCTTGGCCCCGAGAACGGCGCCAAGAGTTTCTTGGAGCTGATCCGGCATACCCACCTCGCCGGGGATAAGACCGCTGTCAGCATGGTCGCTGAACATATGCGGCCGCACATAAGGGACCCTGTCGCCTGGTACGTGGAAGCGTCGCAGCGACAAATCTCCTGGCTGCTCCGCGTTGCGCTGGCTGAGTGTCTCGCTAAGACGCCGACCGTGCTTCCAGACAGGGCCCTGGCTGGGGCGTTGGACGACCCAAGTCTACGTGTGGCGGTTATTTCTGCTGTCCTAGACCGAACCGATTTGGATGCGGCTGCGGAATTTGTGATTTCAGGCTTGGGCACCGACGATGCTCCATTTCTAGCTCAGCTGTTCATACGTGAGACCCCAAGCGAGATCCTCCACCGCTTGCTCACACACCGAGTGCCAGAGATCGCAAGCGTAGCCGCTGCCAGCTTCGCTGTAGGGCAAGGGCAGGGTCCTCCCCTTCCCGAGCAGTGGCGACCTGCTTGGCAACGGGCCGTCCGGCGTATGCGCGTTGGCCATCTCGATAGCTACAGCAGCTGGCGCATCGGAGAGCTACTCAGACATCTCGCAGAACGCGATCCCGACCTCTTCGAGCAGTGGTTCACCCAGCAACTCGACGAGATGATCCAGAGAGGCTTCCTGTGCGAACCCCGCCCCCGCGGCTGTCAGCAGAATCTAGGTCGACTGCCGCGGCCACACCGGGAAAGGCTGGCCCGCCGCTGCGCTGGGAGGCCATGGATCGGTGGCCGGAGTATGCTCACATATCTGATCGGCCCCGATCATGAGCTGGCAGAAAGGCTTCTCGACGACAGGACCATTACGGACGACGATCTGCTTAATATAATTGCGGGGCAACGGAACAAGATCCTTGAGCAGATCGGGCCACTACTCCTAGACCGCGGTACCCCTCCGGAACTGATCGCAGAAGTAGCCGGGACCACCTACTACGACAGTCTGGGGCCGGAGTCGCATGAGCAAATCCTGGAATACTTCGAGAACCTCGCTGGGCGTGTGCCCGCCCTACGTCCCGTTGCCGAGGCGGGCTTCGCCCAGCAGGCAATGCTCCGTAATGAAGCAAGCGCGTGAATGGTAAAAGCGGATTCGGCAGACGGGGTCATGGTTGTTCGTCGCAGTCCAGGGGTGGGCGTGCGGTCCGGGAGAGGCCTGGACGGTTCCGAACTGCAACCAGAGTTACAACCGGTCATGATTCAGACCTGGCCATCCTCCTGGTAGACGCCGAGATTGAACCGGGGAAGATCGCAGTTCAGGGTAGCGCGTAGCGCCATCACGCAGTGACGCGAGCGCGGCGAGCGCCCTCGACGGTGATCTTGCTCGGCTCAAGACTGGAGCGTCGGGAGGTTGGCCCTTCCCCCGCAGAGTGTGCTCGGCGGGCGTGATGGCGGCCAGCCTGTGACAGGCGGTGTCCTGGGTAACACGCGGGCGGGCGGCGCGGCGCGCTCCGCGCGCCCTTGAAGGTTGTACAGATAGTCCTCACGAGGTCCAGCTCGTCCATTGGCCCAACGAAAGGGTGATCGCCCCGGCCTGAGCCGACGGTTCTGCAAGCCCGCAGCTAAACCGCTCCCATTTCTAGCCCCTATTACGGCAGCCGCCATTCGTGGTATGACCTGCGGCGGAGCACGGGAAGTTTAGATCGACAGAGCGCAGCCGCCTGGCGATCATGCGTTTGTGAGGACAACAAGGTCGGAGGCGGCTGCAGCCGCCAGGATAGGTGCCGGGCTCGGCCGGCGGAAGCGCGCTAAGCTACTGGGACTGCTGAGGCCGTGCTTCGCATGTGGAGCCGTGGCTGCAGGCGGGCAAGTACGCGGCCGCCTTGATGGACGGCCTGTCCAGGCGCAACGGGTGGACGATCGCTGAGCATTCGGGGGACCGGGCTCCGGATAAGACCCAGCGACTGCTCAACCGTGCGGTCTGGGACACTGGCCGGCGGAGGAGGGATTCGAGTTCGGCAAAGACTGCTTCGGGCTGGACCAGTCCCAGGTCCGCCTCTACACCGCGATCATCCGGCACACCGTGCTGGTCATGGCCGCCCTGGCGATCTGTGCCATCACCGCCCCAGTGTTCCAGGCATCTGCGGCGAGCTCGCGGATCACGCAGGTAGCGGTTGACCTCGACTCGGGTCAGGCTACCCTCGGGGAGCGATTGCCAGTCCAAGCCTCGCGGCTGATCGGGTCAACGGAAGAGAATGTGGCCGAGGTGACGGTCCCACAACTCGCCGAGCTTACGCACGGCCGCGGATGAAACCTCGATCCCTGAGTCCTGGATGTGATCCCATTTGACCGCGGAAACTTCCGCCCTGAGTGTCTCGAGCGGCAGCCGGTCTTCATAGTCGTCGTGATCGACCTGGACCTCCACGATGGCAAGCCGGACGGGATAGCCAGGTTCAGCGCCCCTGTGCGCTGCGGCAGGTGCGGAATGGCCGGCCACTCTGACCGAGGCCACCGTCGGCCGCAGCCTGCACCTGTACTTCACTCCCCCGCCCGGCCTGGCCGTGCACTCGGCCAACGGGGCGTGGGCCCGGGATCGACGTGCGCAGGCCCGGGCGCCGCCTCGGCGGATGCGCCGCCGGGCCCGGCTCGGTCGTGGACGGCCAGGCCTACGCCATGACCGCGAACCCGGGCATCGCCGGGCTGCTCGGCTGGCTCGCCACCCTGATCGAGGACCGCCCGCGTTTCGCCATGGGACGGCGTAATGGGTTCGCCGAGGTGATAACCCGCGCACGACCGAAACGCCAGAGCCCGGGACCGCACCGCACTAGGCTCGCAGGCGCGACAAGGCCGCGCGTCACTCGCTTTGCGTCCGCGCCCTTTTCGCGCTGTCTGGGGTTGCCGACACCAGGGCTGGCCTACGGCGGCGCCTCTTCTGGCTGCTATCGAGTCTCCGGTAAAGCAGGCTTACGAGAGCCAGGTGCTCTAGCGCGGACACCGGATCGTCGTCGATGAATTCGTGTGCCCGGGGGTTGCGCAGCGCGGTGGCCGTGCCCATGAACAAGAACCGGAATCCCTGTTGTTCATCCGCGCCGGTGCGGCCGCCGTGGCGGCGAAGGTCGAGCGGGCCGTTGTCGCTGAAGGCCTGGCCCATCAGGTTCGGGGCGGCCCCGAGGCCAGCGCGGTCGCGGACCGCGATCTCGAGTGCCTTGACTGCTGCGCCGATGGCGTCGGCGTAGTGCCCGTCGAGGTACAGCTGGCCGGCGGCCTTGTAGACGAGGGGGTGCAGATCGGTCAGCGTGAGAGCGGTCGGTGCGCCGCTGGGTAGACGCCAGGTCACCCGCGTGTACCGGCCATCGAGGGTCGGCGTGCTTGTTTCGACGACACGTTCCGCGGAGTGCCCGGAGGACTGCCGGATGGTCACGACGTCTCCAGGGCGGATGTCTGCTTTCAGGTCGAACCGGGCGTCGGCGTCGCTAACGTCGAGTGCCCAGGCCTTGTGGTGGGTGCTCTTTCCATCTGGCCTCCGGCGTGCCACCACATACCGGCGGCCCCATATCACTGTCGCGGTGTCGGGCAACAGATTCCTCCTCCTATACCAGGGCTGCGCGTGCGGGCCCCTGAAATCCCCCGTGGGTCTGGCCGCATGGGATCCAATGGCTTCTGCGTCAAGTCAGCCAGAGTCCCTTTTTCTCGCTTACGGCTACTTCGCGGGGTTCTAACCGTACGGTGAGAGCATGCCGAGAAGCGGCCCGGGCGCGGCCGACAGGGAGCTGATCGCCCAGCTCGCGGCGCGGGACCTGACCGTTTCACCAGCCCAGCTGGAACGGTGGCGTTGTGCTGGGCTGTTGCCCCGCAACACCCGGCACGGCCGCGGCCGCGGCCAGGGGTCTGCCTCCGCTCTGTCCCCGGGAGCGGTAGAGATCGCCGCCGCGCTGGCAGTCCATGCCCGGCAGGGGCGTGACCTGCGGCTGGCTGTCGTGGACTGGTTCGCCGAAGCGGGGCGGGGGATGCACGGCGACCCGGGCGTGCCGGAGCCGCCGGACGCCGCCGTGCGCGCTGCGGTGGAATGGATGATCGCCAGCAGCCCGTCCTATCGGCTCCTCCAGCTAGCGCGTTCCGCGCTCACCGAGCCGCAGGTAGACGCCTTTTACGAGGCCGCCGGCAAGGCGATCGGCCGCACGCCCGTCCCGTCGGCTTTCGATCCGGCGGCCGTTCGCAACGCCTTGCTCACCGGGAATGACCCGGAGGATGAGGCCGTGCTGTCAACGGCCAAGTTGTGGTCCCCGGTGGTGGCCAGCTGAAAGTCCCCGCTCCTCGGGGTTCGTTCAGCTTGGTTTGCGGGTGTCACCTCCTCGTGCTCGGGCTT
>Ga0070708_100002656_pt1 | contig 13844 bp, 8 predicted proteins | sample KBSK5503metaG_FD_65469 | JGI IMG/M metagenome (GOLD analysis project Ga0070708, IMG submission 65469) | Corn, switchgrass and miscanthus rhizosphere microbial communities from Kellogg Biological Station, Michigan, USA - KBS K5-50-3 metaG | ecosystem: Host-associated > Plants > Roots >...
CATAACATGAAGGCTGATTTGGAAACGCTGAAGACAATTCCGATCGCCGCACCGCAGATTGGAGACGAGGAGAGAAGCGCGGTCATGGCGGTGCTCGACAGCGGCCAGCTGGCGCAGGGCCCGGTGGTCGAAGCCTTCGAGCGCGAGTTCGCCGCCTGGTGCGGCGTGCGCCACGCCGTTGCGGTCAACTCCGGCACGGCGGCGCTGCACCTGCTGATGGTGGCGCACGGGATCGGTGAGGGCGACGAGGTCATTACCAGTCCGTTCACATTCGTCGCGTCGGCCAATGCCGCGTTGTTCGTCGGCGCGCGCCCGGTGTTCGTCGACATCGAGCCGGAGACCTACTGCCTCGACCCGGCGCTCGTCGAGGCCGCGATCACGCCGCAGACCCGCGCCATCATGCCGATCGACCTGTACGGTCATCCGGCGGCGATCCCCGAGCTGCAGGACATCGCGGCCCGCCACGGTCTCGTCTTGATCGAAGACGCTTGCCAGGCCCACGGGGCCGCGATCGGCCATCACAAGGCCGGTGCGCTGGGCGTCAGCGCTTCCTTCTCCTTCTATCCGACCAAGAACATGACGACCGCGGAGGGCGGCATGGTCACGACCGACGACGACGCGGTCGCGCTGACAGTGACTGAGCTCCGCCAGCACGGGGCGACGCAGCGCTACCGCCACGACAGGCTCGGTTACAACTTCCGCCTCACCGACATCTCGGCCGCGATCGGCCGGGCGCAGCTGGCCAAGCTCGATCGGTTCAACGAGCGCCGCCGGCGCAACGCGTCGGTCCTCGACGAGGGTCTCGCTGGCGTGAAGGGTGTAATTACACCTCGCGAAAGACCTGGCTACCGACACGTCTATCACCAGTACACGGTCCGCATCGCACATGACCGCGACCGGTTCCAGCGAGAGCTGCAAGAGGCCGGCATCGGCACCGCGGTCCACTACCCGATCCCGGTGCACCGCCAGCCCCTGTACGAGGAGCTGGGCTACGGCGAGGTGAGCCTGCCGTTGTCGGAGGCCGCGGCCGAGCAGGTGCTTTCCCTGCCGGTGCATCCCGCGCTGTCCGACGCGGATCTCGACCGGATCGTCGACGCGGTGCGAAAGGTCGCCAGCACCGCGTGACGCGCGTCGCCCTCATCGGCCTCGGGGCGATGGGCCGCAACCACCTTCGCGTCCTGAGCGACCTCGACGGGGTCGAGCTGGTTGCGATCTGCGACCAGGACGCGAGCCAGCTGGAATCGGCCTCGCGCAGGCACGCCGTCGCTGCCTACCGCTCCTTGGACGAGCTGCTCGACCGCGAGAGGCTCGACGCCGCGGTCGTGGCGGTGCCGACGCGGTTCCACTGCGAGGCCGGACTGGCCGTTCTCCGGCGCGGGCTGCACGCGTTCATCGAGAAGCCGATCGCCAGCACCCTCGAAGAGGGCCGGCGGCTGCTCGACGCCGCGGCGCGCGCGAACAAGCTGCTCGCGGTCGGCCATATCGAGCGGTTCAACCCCGCCGTGCGCGAGCTGCAGCGCCGGCTCGAGGCTGGCGAGGGCGGCAGGATCTTCCAGCTGCAGGCGGTGCGTGACGGGCCGTTTGCGACGCGGATCCGCGACGTCGGCGTCACCATCGACCTGGCCACGCATGACCTCGACGTGATGAGCCACCTCGCGGGTTCGCCGGTCGAGCGACTGTACGCCGAGACCGAGCAGCGCATCCATACCCAGCACGAGGACATGCTGAACGCGCTGCTGCGGTTCGACAACGGCACGCTGGGCGTGCTGCAGGTCAACTGGCTCACGCCGACCAAGATCCGGCAGCTGACCGTCCTCGGCGAGCGCGGGATGTTCGCGTGTAACTACCTGACGCAGGACCTGACGTTCTACAAGAACGCCGAGGTCGAGGCCGCGCCAGACGACGACTCTCCGCTGCGCACGGTGACCGAAGGCGAGTCGGTCGTCTTTCCCATCCAGAAAGGCGAGCCGCTGCGGCTCGAGCTCCAGGCATTCACCGAGGCGGTTCGCGGCGAGCGCCCACTGGAAGTCGACGGCGCAGCCGGCCTACGTGCCCTGCACCTGGCGCTGGCCGTCGTCGAGTCGGCTACGCACGCGAAAGTGATCGGGAAGGCTGAGCTCGAGTCGATATGGAAGCTCGGATCGCCGCCACCTCCAACGCCGCGACCAACCAGAACTCAACGCTGAAATCGTTCTTCCAGTACGGCGAATCGAAAAAGCCGTGCATCACGAAGAGGATCAGCGCGCCGACGCAGCCCCACAGAATCGGACGGTAGGCGTCGTTCGTCTCACTCAGCGCGCGGGCGCCGCGCCACAGCAGCGTGAACACGATCACCGCGAGGACGATCACGCCCAGCAGGCCCACCTCGCTCCATGTCGTGAGCCATACGTCATGGGGGTACAGCTCGATCGCCTGCGTGCCCGGCCGGAACGGCGCCACGCGAATGGGAAAGCCATCGATCCCGGCGCCGAGGATCGGGTTCAGCGCGATCACATGCAGCGCCTGGCCGTAAAGAGAGGTGCGTAGTCCAGCCGACGAGCCGATGGTCGCGATGCGCTGGTTGATGAAGGGCACCTCCAGGACGATCAGGCCGACGAGCGCGAGCGCCGCCACGGTCCAGATCCGCGCCCTGCGGTTCGACAGACTCAGGACCAGCACGACCGCGAGCACCGCCATGGCGAGATAGCCCGCGCGCGAGAGCGTGAGCAGCATCGCCAGCAGGATCAGTGCGAGGAGCCCCGACGCGATGAGCCTCATGCGCTTCGACCACGGGAACAGCACGAACCCGATGGCGAACGCGAGGGGCGGCTCCAGGTACATGGCGTCCGCGTTCGGAGTCATGTTCAGGAATGCAGGCGCATCGCCGAGCAGCAGCTGGTGGTGCGCCGCTACGTATGCGAACGAGACGATCTGCCCGACGGAGTAAATGGCCGCGCTGGCTGCGGCGAGCGGCAGCAGCTTGCGCATGTCGTCGCGGGTCCGCAGCACGTCCACCGCGACGTAGAAGATCGCGACCGCCTCGAGAAAGTAGGCGCGGTAGATACCGAGGGCCTTCACGTGGTCGGGCGCCGCGACGATGCCGAGCACTCCCGCGATCAACCACAACGCGATCGGGATGTCGTACGGCGTGCGCGACGGCCATCGCTTTTCCGTCCACAGCGTCACGGCGTAAGCGGCGACCGTGATCAGGATCAGAGTCTCGAGCAGCGTCGTCGGCAGCGGGCCGTAGTGCCACCGCACGACGTACAGCGGCAGGCACGCCGCCGTGACCGCCAGTGACCAGATGGTGAACCGTCGGGCGAAGCCTGCGGTCCCTGTTTCCGGTGCCGCTTCCTCTTCGACGGACGATCGATGCGCCCTGATGACCGACAGCTTAAGGTCTACGCCGTAGTCACTCGCGCCACGCATGGAACACGTAGCGGCTGATCAAGAAGAGCTGTCGCGTGGCCAGCGACTGTCGAGCAGACCTGGCCAGAGCTCGCAGTGGGGCCAGTCTGTCAACGACCTCGACTCGTCGAAAGCCGACCACCTTGAGCATGGCCACGACGGCCGCCGGATTTGGTCCGCACCAGTTGGTCGGGTCGCCCGCCGCTTCCGCTCCTGGGTAGAACGCAATCAGCGGCTTCCTGAACCAGGCCATGTCAACGCCGGTTTCGAGGATGAGCTGCCGCCCCGTCACGGCGGCCACCCGCTCCAGCGCCAGCACCGGATGAGGCATGTGGTACAGGACGCCCAGGAAGAGCACGAGGTCGAACACGCCCACCGTCTCGGGCGAAAGGTCGAGGACTCCGATCTCCTTCGACTCCACCTTCGATCCCAGCGCGCGATGCGCAAGGTCGAACCCGGCCTTCGTGCCCCATCCATCTCCGCCCCAGCAGAAATCGTCAGTGGCCAGAATGCGGGTCGCCCCACGCCGCTCGGCTTCGAACGAGAAGAATCCGTCCCACGCTCCGATGTCCAGGACGGACGTGCCTGTCAGGTCCTGGGGGAGGTGCAGCGTCCTCAGCTTGGCAGGGGTGTCGTCCTCGCCTGGTGTGATCACACCGTCACCCAGATCGATCCGGTGGAACCACCGAACCTCCGCGACCCTACGCCTCAACTCGTCGACTTCCGCGCTCGGCCTCGGCGCAATCACTCGGATGCCCGACAGCTTAAGGTCTAGGAGCGGTGGCACGGATTGCCCTGGTCGGAGACGTCGCGGGCATCGCCGAGGTCCAGGCGCGGCTGCTGCGCACCGCGGGGCACGAGGTCGACGAGATCGACCTGCCCGACATCGGCGCCACCTGGACGTGGCCCGGGAAGGCTGTCGCCCTGCCGGTTCGTTTCGCCGCCTACCTGCCGACCGCGTGGCGGCTGCGGCGTGGCAAGTACGACGTGGTCCATGTCCACTGGCTGAGCCACGGCGTCGTCGGCGTCCTCGCGCGCCGCCCGTTCTTCGCGCAGGCGCACGGGTCGGACCTGCACCTGAACCTCAACAACCCCGTGTATCGATCGGTGACGCGACGCGTGCTGAAGGCGGCAGCCAAAGTCTTTTACGTCACGCCCAACCTGCGTGCTTACCTGCAAGAGGTCGATGAGTGCAAGCTCGTCTACCTACCCAACCCCGTCGACCTTCGCGGCGTAGGTCAGCCGTACCCGGCGCCGACGCAGGTCGCCAAGGTCGTGGTCTTCACCAGGCTCGACCCGGTGAAAGGCGTGGAACGTATCTTCCCCGCGGCGGAGCGACTGGGCGCCGGCGTCGAGGTCAGCGCGCTGGATTGGGGCCCGCTGGCGCGCGACTACATGAAGAGGTATGGACGGTGGGTCAAATTCGTCAAGCCCGTGCCGCATAACGACATCGGTCTGTTCCTGAACCAGTTCGACGTCGCGATCGGTCAGATGCGGCAGGGGATCATGAGCCTCATGGAGATCGAGGCGCTGGCCGCGGGACGGCCGCTGATCACGGCCATCGATCCGTCTCTCTATGTGGAGGACCCTCCGCCTGTGATCCACGCATCCAACCCCGACGAGATCGTGGCCGCGGTGACCAGCCTGCGCTCCTCGCCACAGAGGCTGGCCGAGCTCTCTCGCGAGGGTCGCGAATGGGCGATCCGCAACCACAGCTACGCCCACCACCTACAGCTGCTGCAGGCCGCGTACTTCGGCTCCGAGGCGCCGCAGCCGGCCGTGTCGACCGCGGTCCCGCGTTAATCTTCTCGCTCTGATGCCGCGCCGCGACCTGCCGAGCCGAGCTCTATATCAAGGACGCGATCGAGCCGGCGCGCGCGCGTTCCTGCACGCGATCGGTCTCAGCGCCGAGGATATCGAGAAGCCGTTCATCGGCGTGTCCAACTGCTGGACGGAGACGATGCCGTGCAACTTCGGGTTGCGCGAGCTGGCGGTGCCGCTGAAGGCAGGCATCCGGGCCGCGGGCGCGAACCCCATGGAGTTCAACACCATCGCCATCTCCGACGGCATCACGATGGGCAGCGAGGGCATGAAGACCTCGCTGGTCAGCCGCGAGGTGATCGCCGACTCGATCGAGCTGGTGGCCCGCGGCCACATGTTCGACGCGCTCGTGACCCTGTGCGCTTGCGACAAGACTATCCCCGCCTCGGCGATGGCGCTGGTGCGCATCGACCGGCCCGGCATGCTGCTGTACGGCGGGTCGATCCTGCCCGGCACGTGGCGCGGGAAGCAGGTCGCCGTCGGCGAGGTATACGAAGCGATCGGCGCGGCCGCCGCGGGCAAGATCACCGACGCCGACCTCGCTGAGCTCGAGGCGGTGGCGTGTCCCGGCGCGGGCGCATGCGGCGGCCAGTACACGGCGAACACGATGTCGATGGTCATGGAGGTCATCGGGCTTTCGCCCGTCGGCTTCAACTCGATCCCTCAGGTCGTGCCCGAGAAGGGGCGCGCGGCCGAGCGCATGGGGCACCTTGCCTTCGACGTGCTGGACCGTGACCTGCGCCCGTCGCAGATACTCACGCGGCGCGCCTTCGACAACGCGATCGCCGCCGTGGCGGCGAGCGGCGGATCGACCAACGCAGTGCTGCACCTGCTCGCGCTCGCGCGCGAGGTTGGCGTGGGGCTCGCGATCGACGAGATCGACCACATCAGCCGCCGAACACCATTGTTGTGCGACCTGAAGCCAGGCGGCCGCTTCGCCGCGGTCGAGCTGCACCGCGCGGGCGGCATCGCGCTGCTCACGAAGCGGCTCATCGAAGGCGGCTTCGTCGACGGCGACGCGATCACGGTCACCGGCCGCACGCTGGGCGAGGAATGCGAGAACGTCACCGAGACGCCCGGCCAGGAGGTGGTGACGCCGCTGTCTCGACCACTGCGCGCGGAGGGCGGCCTCGTGATCCTGCGCGGCAACCTCGCGCCCGATGGCTCGGTCGTGAAGGTCACCGCCCACACGCCTACTTCGCATCGCGGACCCGCGCGGGTCTTCAACCGCGAGGAAGACGCGTTCGCAGCCGTTTACGGCGGCAAGATCAAGCCCGGTGACACTGTCGTCATCCGCTACGAGGGACCTCGTGGCGGGCCCGGCATGCGGGAGATGCTCCAGGTCACCGCGGCCATCGTGGGCGAGGGGCTAGGCGACTCGGTGGCGATGGTGACGGACGGTCGATTCTCCGGCGCGACGCAGGGCTTGATGGTTGGCCACGTGGCTCCCGAGGCTGCGGTAGGCGGTCCGCTCGCCGCCCTGCAGGACGGCGACATGATCGAGATCGACGTCGACAAGCGCAGCCTCACTGTCGAGCACGTCGACCTCACCGGCCGCATGAATGGGTGGTCGCCGCCCGAGCCGCATTACCGACATGGCGTGCTGGCTCGATATGCAGCGCTCGTCGGCTCGGCTGCTGAAGGAGCCATTCTCCAGCCGTAACGGATTTTTCCATCGGGCGTTGATACGACGACCGACTCAGATGATCAACAAGCTACCTTTTGCCGGAGCCGCAGTGTTGGCGGCCACGATGCTCGTGACCGCTTGCACGCCACGGGGCCCGATCGTGTCCAGCGCCTCTCCGACCCCCGTCTCGAGGGCCACGTCATCCCCATCAGCCTCCGCGCTACCCAGTCCAACGGCGTCGCCCTCTGCCGCACCCATCCAGCCAGGTCCAGGCACGTGGCAGCTCTCGAAGCCGATGTCCATCCCGAGGACCGAGTTCGCCGCGGTTCTTTTGATCAGCGGAAAGGTTCTCTTGATCGGCGGAAAGTCATCGCCCACCGCCGATACAGCGGCTGTGGACATCTTTGACCCGGTCGCCAACGCGATCACCGCGGCAGCGCCCATGAAGACTGCCCGCCACGGCCACTCGGCGACTACGTTGCCCAACGGCAAAGTGCTGGTCACCGGCGGCGACAGTGCACCCAATGGCGCGACCCTCGCGTCGGCAGAGCTTTACGACCCAACGACAAATACATGGGCGCCGGCCGCCGCAATGAATCAGGCCCGAGCGCATCACGCCGCCCTCCTGATGGGCAATGGCAAGGTGTATGTCACGGGTGGCGACGGAGGGGTGCAATCGCGTATTCCCAACGGGTCCGAGGTTTATGACCCGACTACGGACACCTGGACTTCGACCCAGTCTGTGTACACTCTCCGACCCAATGGTCCGACGGTGACCTTGCTCAAGGACGGCAGGGTCATGATCTGGGGCGGCGTGCAGCAGGTCCAGCCGGGAAACTCCTATGAGTTCTACGACCCGACAACGGGGCAAGCTTCGGGTGCGCTCCATTTGAGCGTAGACGACACGAGCCACTCCACGACAGCTTTGCTTGGCGATGGAACGGTGCTGATGGTTGGTGGCCAGCAGACTTACAACCCAACCGGGGCGCTGAACACAACCGCGATCTTCGATCCCGCCCAAGAGAGCGTGGTCTGTGCAAATTGCAACCCCTGGTCCATCGGGCCGGCGATGAACGTTGGGCACTGCCAGCACACGATGACGACGCTCCGCAGCGGCTTGATCCTGGTTGCCGGTGGGAGGTGCGGCACGTCGGAATCGATCAGCGTGGCGGAGCTTTACGAGCCTGTGGGCAAAAAGTGGTGGCCGGCGGCCGCCTTGCACGACGCTCGTGGGTTCCACACTGCCGTGCTGCTGGCCGACGGCCGGGTCCTCGTGGCGGGCGGATATTGGCTGGGCGGCGGAATCTCCTCCACCACGGAGATCTACACCCCGGCTTAGAGATGCGAGCCACCGCACTTGGGGCGGCGATGCTCGTCGGAATCGCGACCGCGTGCTCATCGTCGACCGGGCCGACCGCCTCGAGCTCGTCATCTGGCAGCGCTGCCAGGGCATCGACCCTACGGAAAAGACAATTCCGGACGCGCATGAGTGCAAGACGGCGAAGAATCACAGATTAAGGACTCCTCTGAACGCCGAGCGAGCCCCCTATTGAGCGCGAGCCGGCGCGGCTGGACCCGTCGCCCGAATCACGTCCCGAGACAAGAAATGCAACCACCTGCCTCATCGGCGAGGCCGACTGACGGCTACTGGCCCCCCATGTAGCGCAAGATCCGGAGGCGCGGGTCGTTGCAGTCAGGGTGCTTGGAAGATCGAAGCACGCCCCGGGCGCTCTGGGGAGGGACGCCTTGAGCTCGTCACTGCGGCGAAGCCTGACGGCCTCGCTGGGGGCCGCACTGGCGGTCGCGTGCCTGCCCGCGGTGCCACCTGGAGCTTTTCCCCCTGTTCATCTGCAGACCGTGCCCGCGGCTTCCGGTGGATGGCTGAACCGCTTCAATATCTGGCGCGCGAGCACCGGGGTCAGCACTCTCACCGAGGTTCCCCTGTGGAGCACAGGCGATTACGACCACGCGCTCTACATGGTCAAGAACAACCTGGTCACTCATTACGAGACGCCAGGCACGCCTTACTACACGACCGACGGCGACACGGCCGCCCGCAACAGCAACATCTACGTCAGCTCGAGCACGTCCACCACCGACGAGCAGGCCATCGATTGGTGGATGCAGGCGCCGTTCCACGCCATGGGAATGATGGACCCGCGCCTCACGCAAACAGGATTCGGGTCGTATCGCGAGGTCAAGTCCGGCTGGGACATGGGCGCCGCCCTCGACGTGCTTCGGGGCAATCCCTTTACGGGCGGGCAGTGGCCGGTCTACTTTCCCGGCAAGGGCGCGACGGAGCCGCTCACGTCTTATGGCGGCAACGAATTCCCGGATCCTCTCCAGGCATGTCCCGGGTACGGTGCGCCCACCGGCTTGCCCGTGTTCATCGAGGTCGGTGGCAACGTCTCCACCACGGTAGGAGCCCACAGCATCACTGGCGGTGGCGTCGCGCTCGACAACTGCGTGATCGACTCGAGCAATCCATCCGTCGGCAGCGGCCTCTACTACCGCGGCGGGGTGATCCTGATCCCGAGGCTGCCGCTGCAGACCGGCGTCAAGTACACCGTCTCGCTGACCGTGAATGGCACTCCGTACACGTGGTCGTTCACTGTCGGGCCCTTCCTCGGCGTGACGGGCGTCTCTCCCAATGTCGGCCCGACCTATGGTGGAACGGCCGTCACGATCACCGGAACAGGCTTCAGCAATGCGACGAGCGTGACGTTCGGCGGTACGCCAGCCGCGAGCTTCAGCATCCTGAACGACACGACCATCGCAGCCGTGAGCCCCGCGCACGTCGGCGGAACGGTGGACGTGACCGTGAACACGGCGCTCGGCACCACACCGATCTCCGCCACCGACCAGTTCAGCTTCGCGTGCATGACCGCCTCGCTCACACCATCCTCGGGGACGTACTCCGCCGGCAGCACGATCAGCTTCAGCGCCGGTTCCACAGGTTGCTCCAGCCCGCTATACGAGTTCTGGATCCAGTACCCGGACGGCTCCTGGAACCTGATGCAGGCCTTCGGTGGGCCGGCGTTCAGCTGGGTCACCACGGGCCTTGCTCCGGGCAGCTACCTCGTGCACGCATGGGTCACGGCGCAGGGCGCCGGACATGACGTGATCGGCTCGGCCACCGTCGTCCTCACCGGGTGCACGTCGGCCTCGGTCGCTCCGGCCGCGATCAGCCAGGGCGCCGGCTCGACCGTCAACCTGACCGCGAGCTCGGGCGGTTGTCCCAACCCCGTCTACGAGTTCTGGGTCATGTATCCCGACGGAACGTGGAACTTGAAGCAGGGGTGGGGCGGAGCAACTTTCAGTTGGAGCACCGCCGGCCTGGCCCCGGGAACGTACACCATCCATGCCTGGGCGAATCAGCAGGGCGCGGCCCCGACCCTAGAGGTCTATGGCACCAGCATCGTCAGCCTGAGCAGCTGCGCCTCTGCGTCGGTGACGCCTGCCGCTGTGACACAGCCGGCGGGTTCGACGGTCAGCCTGACCGCCGCCAGCACCGGATGTGGCAGCCCTCAATACGAATTCTTCGTCCAGTACCCGGACGGGAGCTGGAACCTGAAGCAGGGCTGGGGCGGGCCGGCCTTCAACTGGGATACGACGGGGCTGGCTCCAGGGAGCTACCTGGTGCATGCGTGGGTCAACACGAGCGGGACGGGGCACGATGCCATCGGCTCGGCCACGGTCACGCTGACGGGCTGCGCCTCCGCCGCGGTCAGCCCGGCGACAGTGAGCCAGACGGCGGGGACCGCCGTCAGCCTGACCGCCAGCTCCACCGGCTGCCCGGCGCCGCGCTACGAGTTCTTCGTCCAGTACCCGGACGGGAGCTGGAACCTGATCCAGGGCTGGGGCGGGCCGAGCTTCACCTGGGATACGTCAGGGCTGGCAACGGGAACGTATCTCGTCCACGCTTGGGTCAACACCAGCGGGTCCGGCCACGACGCCATCGGCTCGGCGACGGTCACCCTGACGGGATGCGCCTCGGCTGCTGTCAGCCCCACCACTGTGAGCCAGGCCGCGGGCACGGTGGTTGCGCTAACCGCCGCATCGACCGGGTGCGCCGCCCCGCGCTACGAGTTCTTCGTCCAGTACCCGGACGGGAGCTGGAACCTGAAGCAGGGCTGGGGCGGGTCGGCCTTCAGCTGGGACACGACCGGGCTTGCGCCGGGGAGCTACCTGGTGCACGCCTGGGTCAACTCGACCGGCACGGGCCATGACGCAATAGGTTCAGCCACCGTCACATTGACCGGCTGCACCTCCGCCTCACTCATGCCGTCGACGGTGAGCCAGGCCGCCGGCTCGACGGTCACGTTGATGGCGACCTCGACCGGCTGCCCCAACCCGCGCTACGAGTTCTGGGTCCTGTACCCAGACAACACCTGGCACCTGGTGCAGGGTTTTGGTGGACCGACCTTCGCCTGGAACACGACCGGCCTTGCTAAGGGCACGTATCTGGTCCATGCCTGGGTGAACAACCAGGGCACAGGTCATGACGCGATCGGCGAAGCAACGGTGACGTTGACCTGACCCGATAACATGCGTGGTTCGTTGATGAAGGTGCGGTGAGGGGACTCGCGTTTTCGGCCGGCGCCGTCGCCGGAATGTTCGTGGCGCTGGTTGCCGCGGCACACGATGCTCCAGCTTCATCTGTGGTCCCGACGCGAACTACCGCTACGGCGACCGTGCAGACCGCCATCACGCCGAACGGCGCTTGGACCATGTACCACCGCGATCATGGGCACACCGGCTATGACGGCAGCCTGCCCGGCGCCGCATCCGCGTCGGCGGGATGGGTCTCGCCGACTCTCGATGGCAGCGTCTACGGCGAGCCGCTCGTCTACAACGGTCTGGTCTATGTCGCAACGCTGAACAACTCCGTCTACGCCATCAACCAGACGGACGGAACCGTGGTATGGGGCGTGAACCTCGGCGTGCCCCAAACGTCTGGCTGGCAGTGCGGCAACATAAACCCGACGGGCATCCTCGGCACGGGCGTCATCGACCCGTCGAACTCGCGAATCTACGAGGTCGCGTTCCTTCACCAGTACGGCGCCTACTTCCTGTTCGCCCTCGACCTCGCCACTGGCAACCTGAGGCTCGAGACGGAGGTTTCGCCCAACGGTTTCTACTGGCCGATTCAGCAGCAGCGTGGGGCGCTCGCCATGTCGCACGACAACACTCACGTGTACATTCCGTTCGGCGGTCGGGCCGGCGATTGCGGCTCATACCGTGGGTGGGTCGTCGGCGTGCCAACCAGCGGTGCGGCGCCGGACGAGGAGTGGGACACGGGTCCGGTCGGCAATGGAATCTGGGCGGCCGGGGGCGTCGTGGTCGACGACTCGACCGGCAAGGTTTTCGTCACCACCGGCAACGGCGGATGCCCCGGCACCTACAACCTCAACGACGCGATCATCCGTCTGTCCGCGACGCTGGCCATCGAAGACTACTTCGCGCCGTCCGATTGGCACGACAACTGGAGCTGCAACGACCAGGACCTGGGCTCGACGTCCACGGTCCTCATCAATTCGAACCTCGCGTTCCAGGCCGGGAAGTGGGGCAACGGTTTCCTGGTCAACCCGAACAGCCTCGGCGGCATCGACGGCCAGCTCTTTCCCACACCGTCACCCCAGACGTACACCGCGGTTGACGTTTGCTTCGGCAATCACTCCGACGCGACCTTCGGTTCATATGCATATGCGGCGCCGTTCGTGTACCTGGAGTGCGACGGCCATGGCCTGGTCGGCCTGAGCGTAAACACCACGACGCCGTCGTTCAGCGCGTGCGACGCCACGTGCGCCTCGCCGACGATGAAAGCGGGCGGCACAATCACCTTCGGTCCGCCCATCGTCGCGGGAGGGATATTGTGGGCCGTCGACATCAACGGCGGCGGGCTCTATGGCTTCGATGCGAAGACCGGGGCGCAGGTCTACCACAGCGGCTCGTTTGGCGTGAACCACTTCTCCACGCCGAGCGAGGCGGGTGCGCAGATTTTCGTGTCCGCAGGCACGGTGGTTCGGGAATTCGACATGACGTTCTGCACTGGCGCGAGCCTGACGCCAAGCATGACGAGCCAGCCGGCAGGCTCGACGATAGCCTTCACGGCCACCTCCACCGGCTGCCCGACACCCGAGTACGAGTTCTGGGTCCAGTACCCCGACGGGTCATGGAACTTGAAGCAAGGCTGGGGCGGCGCAACATTCAATTGGGACACAACCGGCTTGGCGCCCGGAGGCTACACGGTCCACGCGTGGGTCAACGCTCGGGGCTCGGGCCATGACGCGATCGGCTCCGCCACGATCACCTTGACTGGCTGCACATCGGCCTCGCTCACTCCGGCCAGCACAACTCAGCCGGGAGGCACCGTCATCAATTTCACAGCGAGCTCTGGAGGCTGCCCCAATCCGGTCTACGAGTTCTGGGTCCAGTATCCGGACGGGTCGTGGAAGCTGAAGCAAGGTTGGGGAGGCGCGACTTTCGCGTGGGATACCACCAACGCGCCGGCCGGCAGCTACACCGTGCACGCGTGGGCCAACCAGCTAGGCGCGGCGCCGACGCTCGAGGTGTACGGCTCGAGCAGTGTGACCCTGACCAGCTGCATCTCGGCCTCGTTGAGCCCGCCCAACCCGAGCGCGCCGGCGGGCTCGACGATCGCCTTCACCGCGAGCTCCTCGGGCTGCGTCAACCCGGAGTACGAGTTCTGGGTCCAGTACCCAGACGGCTCCTGGAACCTGAAGCAGGGTTGGGGCGGGGCGTCTTTCAACTGGGACACCGGCGGCCTGGCGCCCGGCAGCTATCTGGTGCATGCCTGGGTCAACCGCAGCGGCACGACCTGGGAGGCGATCGGCTCGGCCAGCGTGACCCTGACCGGGTGCACCTCGGCCTCGCTCAGCCCCTCCACCGTAAGCCAGGCGGCCGGCACATTGGTTTCCCTGACCGCCGGCTCGGGCGGCTGCCCCAACCCGGTCTATGAGTTCTGGGTCCAGTACCCGGACGGGTC
>Ga0070708_100002659_pt1 | contig 13834 bp, 11 predicted proteins | sample KBSK5503metaG_FD_65469 | JGI IMG/M metagenome (GOLD analysis project Ga0070708, IMG submission 65469) | Corn, switchgrass and miscanthus rhizosphere microbial communities from Kellogg Biological Station, Michigan, USA - KBS K5-50-3 metaG | ecosystem: Host-associated > Plants > Roots >...
TGGCAGATCGTCAATTCGTTCTCCGAGCTGCAACGCTCCCTCGCGGCGATGGAGCGCGTGTTCGACGTGTTGATGATGGAGCACGACAAACCCGATCGCCCCGGCGCGCGCGATGCCCCGGCCGTGGTGCGCGAGATCAAGTTCGACGACGTCGAGTTCGAGTATCGCGAAGGTCGTCCGGTCGTGCGCGATTTCAACGTCACGGTCCCCGGCGGATCGGTCGTGGCGCTGGTCGGCCGCAGCGGCGCGGGGAAGACGACCGTGACCGATCTCGTCGCGCGGTTTCACGATCCCACGTGTGGACGCATCCTCGTCAACGGCTCGGACATTCGGGACTTCCGCCTGCGCACGTATCGCGACTTGCTGGCGATCGTGCAGCAAGACGTTTTTCTGTTCGACGGATCGGTGCGCGACAACATCGCGTACGGTCGCCACGACGCAACCGATGCCGACATCGAGGACGCCGCGCGCCGCGCCAACGCCCACGAGTTCATCGTCAAGCTTCCCGATCAGTACGAGACGTTCATCGGCGAGCGCGGTGTCAAGCTCTCGGGCGGCCAGTGCCAGCGGCTCGCGATCGCGCGGGCAGTGTTGGCGAGGCCGCAAATCCTCATCCTCGACGAGGCGACGAGCAACCTCGACACGGAGAGCGAACAGCTCATTCAGGCATCGATGTCCGCGCTGCTCGCCGGACGAACGACGTTCGTCATCGCGCATCGTCTGTCGACGATCCGACGCGCCGATACGATCCTCTTGATGGAAGATGGGCGCGTCATCGAGCGGGGAACGCACGATGAGCTGATGGACGCGCGCGGCGTGTACTATGACATGGTGCTTCGCCAGATCGCGTCGTCGGCGCACGACGACGAAGCACTATGGCGCGGATGACCGACTATTGCACGCTCAAGAGCTGAACGTCGAACACGATCGTACTGTTGGGACGAATCGCGCCGTTCCCGCCCGAGCCGTACGCCAGATCCGATCCGATCACCAGCCGGCGCGTGCCCCCGACCTTCATCCCGAGAATTCCGAGATCCCAGCCTTTGATCACGTCGCCCGTGCCAAGAGTGAAGGGCAACGGGTCCTTTCCGATACTGGTGCCGAACTGCGTGCCGTCGACCAGCCAGCCCGTATAGTTGACGGTGACGAACCGACCCGAGGCGGCGGTGGCGCCGTTGCCCGTCACCAGATCCTGGATGTAGAGCGCATTCGAAATCTTCGTCATCTGCGCGATGTTGACGCCGAGTGATGCGGCGTACGTCTCCGTCGCCGGGTCGGAGGCTTTGCTGGGTTCGGTGCAGCTCGCGGACGCGGCGAGCAGGACGAACGGCACGAGCGCCACGACGCGGCGACGCAGACGAACGAAAGGCAACGACATGATGTCCCGGAAATGAGTGAAGATTACTGCTTGGTCATCGTGAGCCCACTGACCGTGCCCTCGGTGTTGTGCGAGAAGCGAATGCCATACACGCCGTCCGTCGACTTGAGCTTCCCGGTTCCGACGACAGCCGACTTGTCGTAGGTCGCGACGACGGTGCCGTTGATCGCGCAGCTGACCTTGTCGCCCTTCACCGACATCGCGATCTCCTGAGTGACCGGTTCTCCTTTGCCCGCTGCTTTGTGCACCGCGGCATTGGCCTCGCCTCCACCGTTCATCTTGAACGGCTGCGGACCGAAACCGCGGACGATGAAGCTACCGTTCCCGTACGCCGCGCAATACAGGTAGCTCTGCTGATCCGTCCCCAGGTCGTTGCCGCCGATGACAATGCCGTACGGGTGCGGGTGGTCGTTCAAGTTCTGGTATTTCGGTTCCGTGAACGTCGCCTTCACCGTATAGTTCCCCGCCGCCTTGTTGGCGGCGTTCCAATACGCGACCGCCGGCCCGGTCGTGACGTGGAGCGCCGCGCCCTCGGAACTCAGCTTCGAGTTGCTGAGCACCTGACCGCGCGACGCCTCGTTCGGGTCGATCTTCCCCATCCAACCCGGGACGGAGATACCGCCGCCAGCAACGGCGCGGGACGTTTCCCCGCCTTGGGCGACGCCCAGCCGTGGAACAAGCATGACTGCGGCAACAACGAGCGCGGAACAATGAGCGCGACGCATGATCTCTCCTCTCGATGAATGGGTGGTCTGCGACTAACGATATCGACTCGGTGCGATCAAGTCGATTGGTGACCCGCGTCGACGTTATTCGGGTTGAGTTGTAAAGCAATTGTCACGGCGCGATTCTTCCAGCGTTCCGAAACTTCATCTCGTGACCGACGTGGGTCCGTCGAACTCATCGCCGATTGGCGCCCGCACTCGAGACGGGCTCGGCGAATTCTCCCGGAGGTTCGTTGCGATGACTGTACTAGGCAAGGAGCAGGAACTGCTCGACGTCGAGAAGCGCTTTTGGGACGCCATGAAACAGAAGGACGCTGACGTCGCCGGTCAGATGACGGACGACAGCTGCATCGTCGTCGGTGCGCAGGGCGTGTCGGCGATCGATCCGAAAACGATGTCGAAGCTCACGACCGAAGGTGAGTGGGAGCTCGAGCAGTACTCGTTCGACTCGAAGAACGCGCAGGTCCGCTTTGTCGGCGATGACGTCGCAATCGTCGCGTATAAGGTCAACGAGCGCGTCGTCGTCGATGGAAGAACACTCCCGATCGAAGCAAACGACTCGTCAGTCTGGGTCCGCCGGGATGGAGAATGGCTGTGCGCGCTCCACACCGAGTCGCTCGCCGGCGACCCGTACGGCCGGGACCGTCGCGCTTCGTGATCACGTGCGACGGGTCAGCGCGTCAGAGCATCAGTAGCCTCGAGAAGAACGCGCGATAGCGCTGTAACGCGACGCGCAGGTCTTCGGTCGACACGTCGTCGCCGCGATCCCACTGACGCTCCAGCTCGGCGCGCTCGCTTCCGAACGAATCGGCGATTCGCTTGATGACATCGGAGACGAGCGCGTCGGCCTGCTGCACCGCTCGGCGCGGCTCGTCGACGAATCCGATTTGCACTTCCGACCAGCGCTCCTTGAACTGGTTCAGCGTGGTCGTCTCGAAGAGCGCCGTTACGTCCTTGTCGGCGGCGTCGGCGAGTTGCGCATCAGTCCGCGGACGCGCCACCTCCCGGTCACCGACGGTGGGTTTCATTTCGATGGCGCGGTCGGCTGGTCGGGGTGCCGGAGGCGCGATGTCGGGCTCGTGTGGTTCGATGTTGTCGCGTTCGTCGCTCATGGTCTCACATCGCTGTCGACGCGGATCGGCCGCTGGTTATCGGGTTGGACTCGGTCACGGTCGCGCGATACAGGTTCAGCCGAGCGGCCAACGTCGCGCTCGACCGCGCGTTCGACGGGTCGCTCCGTCATGTGCTCGCGATCCTCGAGGAGATCCTGAAACAGCTCGCGATAATAGACCATTGCCTGACGGAGATCCTCGGTCGTGGCCATTCCGCGACGGTGACGAATGGCGATCTCACGCGCGGCGCGGTAGTTCTGCACAACGCGCCCGTGATGCACCGATAAATCGGCTGCTCGCTGATCGAAGTCGGACACGGGGTAGCCGCGCGTCTTCATGACTTCTTCGACCAGGCCGTCGGCGCGAGTCACCGCACCGCGCGGATCGTCCACGAACATCGCTTGTACGTTCCGCCACTGCTGCGTAAACTGGCCGCGCTGCTCGGCGGAGAGCGCACGAATCTCGAGATGCTCGACACGTTCTTGACGCTTCTCCAACTCGTGCTCGGCGCGGCGCTGATCACCGACTTGGTTTACCGTGCGCGCGTACTCGGGTCCGTAACGGGCTTGAAGGTCGATGGTGCGGCGACGCTGCATGGCCACATACCAGGCCGCGACGCCAACGACGATTAACGCGACGAGAATTCCGATGATCGCAGCAGCGCTCATGATGCCTCCTCCGCGCGTGATTCGAGTGTTGACGATGCGCCCATCATTGCAGCTACGGTGCCAGGCGACAGCGGGATCGGCCGTTCGCATCGTCGAGCTCGCACGGCGTTGACAGCGGTTGTCGCGACGCGTAACTGTCTCGTATCCGCGAGAGCAAATGCCGAATCCAGACGAAATCACTCCCGACGAATTGCCGCCGAACCACGACGCAGTCGACGAGGCGTCGGATGAGAGTTTTCCGGCGAGCGATCCGCCGAGTTGGGAACCACTGCGGGTCGGGTCGCCGCATGCCGGGTCGAGTCGGCCGCAGCAGAGATCGAACGATCGACCTGTCGAGCCGCAGTGAGGCGGCTCGCCGGCGCCGGGTTGTTCTGCGCTGCTGCATTGTTTGCGTGCGACAAACAGGACCAATCGACAGCTGACGACAGTCGTCCGCCGCTCTCATTCGACGCGGCGCAGATTCGTCTGCTCGCGCGGCCAGACACCCTCCGACTCGTCGTCGAGCTGGCGGTCAAGCCAGAGCAACACACGCTTGGGCTGATGGAGCGTCGTCAGCTTCCCGACAGCGCGGGGATGCTGTTCCTGTACGACACCACGCAGCCAGACTCGTCCGCCTTTTGGATGTATCGGACGCGCATTCCGCTCGACATCGCATTTATCGACTCGGCGGGAACCATCCGCACCATCCGACACATGGAACCCTGTCAGACGATGCTCGCACAAGGTTGCGCCACGTACCCCGCCGGCGCGCCATTCCGGGCGGCACTCGAGGTCAACGCCGGATATTTCGCTCAGCATCGCGTGCAGATCGGGGATCGCGTGCTTCTGGCCGATACCGCTCAGCGAGTCCCTCGTACCTCTTGAGCTTCCCGGCCGCGACGCGTCACTTTCACGCCGCGCCGATTGCTCATCGCGCACGCCGATGGTCGGCTGCGCCAACCGCACCCCTGCGTACTCAACAAGGCGGATTACGTGCGAAAGTCCTTTCCCCGCTGGTCTCTTTTCCTGTTCCTGTTCGCGGCGTCCGCCGCTCCATCGGTTGTGACCGCGCAATCGGCCGACGTTCCCTCTCCCGCGGCAATGCACTGGCGACAGATCGGCCCGCCGCGCGCCGGTCGCGCCCGAGCGTTGTCTGGTGTCCCGAGCCAGCCGAACGTCTTCTACATTGGCTTCGACAACGGCGGCGTCTGGCGTTCGACCGATTACGGCTCGACATGGGAGCCGCTGTTCGATAAGGAGCCGACGGGTTCGATTGGCGCGATCGCGGTGGCGCCGTCGGATCCGAGCATCATTTATGTCGGCAGCGGCGCGGGGATCATCAGACCTGATCTCGCGGTCGGCGACGGCGTCTATAAGTCGACCGACGGTGGAAAGACGTGGACCCATCTGGGTCTGCGCGACAGTCAGATGATCGCGATGATCGACGTCGACCTCAAGGATCCGAATCGGTTGTTCGTCGCGGCACTGGGGCATCCGTACGGGCCGAACGCCGAGCGCGGCGTGTTTCGATCGACCGACGGCGGACAGACCTTTCAGAAAGTCTTATACAAGGACGAGTACACGAGCGCCAACGACGTGCGCATCGACCCGGGCAATCCGACGACGGTCTACGCCACGCTGTGGCAGCAGCAACAGAGCTTCATCGAGGGCGGCGGCTTCGGCGGCGCCGGCAACGGCATCTTCAAATCGACCGACGGCGGCACGACGTGGAAGCAGTTGACCGACGGACTCCCGCCGGTGATTCAGGCCAACCTCGCCATCGCGCCAAGCAATCCTCAGACGATTTACGCGACCGTGGCGGGCGCAGCGCCGGAAGGTGGCGGTCGTGGAGGGGCGGCCAACACGACGACCGGCGTCGTCGGCTTCTATAAATCGACCGACGCGGGCGAGCACTGGGCGCTCACGACGGGCGCGGGAGGGCGGGCGCCGGACAATCGCCCGCTTGCGCGTATCGGCGGCGGCGATCTGCCGACGATCGTCGTCGATCCGAAGAACGAGAGCGTCGTCTATAGCGCGTCGACGGTGTTTTGGCGCACCGAAGACGGCGGGCTCACGTGGTCGGCGGTTCGAGGCGCGCCGGGTGGCGACGACTATCAGAAAGCGTGGATCAATCCCAACAACCCGAACATCCTGCTCGTCGTCTCCGATCAGGGCGGAGTCGTGTCGGCGAATCGCGGAATGTCGTGGAGCAATTGGTACAACCAGCCGACGGCCGCGATGTATCACGTCTCGACCGACAACGCGTTTCCCTTCCGCGTCTGCGGTGGCCAACAAGACTCGGGTTCGGCGTGCGTCGACAGTCGGTCGATGGATGGCGAGATCACCTTTCACGATTGGCATCCAGTCAACATCCAGGAGTACGGCGTCGCCGCGCCCGATCCGAGAGATCCCGACTTGGTGTACGGGAGTCAGCGTACGAACGTCTCACTCTACAACCGGAAGACCGGTCAGACGACGACGCTCGGTCCCCCCGCCGACGCGCGCGCGACGGCGTTCGGCCGCAACGTGCGGACGATGCCAATCAACTGGTCGCCGGTCGATCCGAGCATGATGTTCTATACGTCGAACGTGGTCTGGAAGTCGACAGACCATGCGCATAGCTGGACGCGCATCAGCCCCGATCTCGCCCGCGCGACATGGGAAGTACCCGCGAGCGCCGGCAAGTACGCGAACACAGTCACACCCGCGCCCGCCGGCAGCATCACCGCGCTATCGCCATCGTCGCGCGACCTGAAAATTCTTTGGGCCGGCACGGATGACGGCAATATCCAGGTGACGATGGACGGCGGCGCGAAGTGGACGAACGTCACACCGCCGCAGATCAAGCCGTGGACGCGCATCTTCAACATCGAAGCCGGGCACTTCGATAACCTCACGGCGTACGCGGCGGCGAACACGCTGCGTATCGACGATCTCAATCCGCATTTCTGGCGCACGCACGATGGCGGCAAGACGTGGACCGAGATCAACACGGGCATCGCAGCGGGCGCCGTCGCCAACTCGATCCGCGAGGACCCGAGAAAGAAGGGACTACTCTACGCAGCTACTGACCTTCAGGTGTGGGTTTCGTTCGACGACGGCGATCATTGGAGATCGCTCAAGTTCGATATGCCGGCGATCTCGGTGCGCGACATCCAGGTCAAGGATGACAGCACCTGCCTCTGCTCCGATCTCGTCGCGGGGACGCACGGCCGCGGGTACTGGATTCTCGACAACGTGACGCCGTTGCGTCAGGCGGCTGAGGCGCGCGCGGCGCAATCGGCGAACGCGGCGTACTTGTTCAAACCCGCGACCGCGGTGCGCGTCCGGTACGCCGCGAACGATCCGACGCCCTGGCCGCCGGAACTTCCCGCTGGCGAGAATCCGCTGCCGGGCGGAGTGATCGACTACTATCTGTCGGCGAACGCGACCGGTCCGGTGCGGCTGGAGATTCTCGATGCCGCGGGGAAGCTCGTCCGTTCCTACTCCAGTAATGATAGAATTCCAACGCCCGATCCTGCCGTTGATCCGGCGTCGTACAACCGGTTGTGTCAGGCGACGCCGACCGCGCCCCACTGCGCCCTCCCGCTCTATTGGCCGGCGCCACGAATGGAGCTCTCAGCCCGCGCTGGCGCGCACCGCTTCAGCTGGGACCTGCATTACAATCCGATCGGCACCGACGAGGGGCCACCGGAAGATGATGATGCGGCGCAAGGCGCGGTTCCGCATCACACCTACCCCGCGGTGAACGCGCCGTGGGCGCCGCCGGGTGCGTACACCGTGCGCCTGAGCGTTGACGGTAAGACGTATACGCAACCGCTAGCGCTGCGGTTGGATCCCCGGGTGAAAACACCGGCCGCGGCGCTCGCGCAGCTCGCGACGCTGTCGCGTGAGATGTACGAAGGGGCGGCCGCCGCGCACGCGGCGTACAACCAGGCGCGCGCGCTGTCGGCGCAGCTCGACAAGGTGAGTGCTCCGGATGTTGCCGCGTTCAAAGCCAAAGTGGATTCCCTCGCGCCGCCTCAAGCAGGCGGACGACGTGGTGGTCGCGGGTTCGGCGGCGGTCGTGGTCGTGGGGGTGGTCCGCCGGCTCCGCCGACACTCGAGAGCGCGAGCAATGCGATGATCGCCGCCGCGATGGCGATGCAGAGTGCGGACGTTACACCGACGGCCGGCGCGGTCGCCGCGTGCGCGAGTGCCCGCCAAACAGCGAGCGAGGTGACGAGACGGTGGACCGCGCTCAAGACCACCGAGCTTGCTGCGTTGAACGCGAAGCGAAAGGCGGCGGGTCAGCCAACAATCACTCCTCCGGCCATCTAGAGCGATGCGCCGACAACTTTTCTCTCTCGCGACTGCGCTGGCTGCATCGGTCGCCCACGCGCAGCAGGCCGGGCCGCTCTTCACCTTCCAAGAGGTGATGATCCCGGTTCGTGACGGCGTGCATCTACAAACCGTGATCATGGCGCCGGCCAATCAGTCTGGCCCGCTGCCGATCCTCTTTCGCCGCACTCCGTACGGCGTGCCCGCCGCCGCGTACACGCAGATGCCTCCGAACCTGAAAGAGCTCGCGCAGGACGGATACATCTTCGTCATCCAGAACCTGCGCGGACGATTCAAATCGGAGGGCGTGTTCAAACTCTCCTCACAAGTCGATCTCAAAGACTCGACGTCGACCAACGAGACCACGGACGCCTACGACAGCATCGACTGGCTCGTGAAGCACGTGCCGAACAACTCGGGCAAGGTCGGGATCTTCGGCGTCTCGTACGACGGGCTCACCGCCGCGCTCACACTGCTCCACCCGCACCCGGCGCTCAAGGCGATCAGCGAGCAGGCGGCGCCCGTGGACCAGTGGATGAACGACGACGACCACCGCTACGGCGCGCTGCGCGAGAGCTACACCTTCGAGTACGCCGTCTATGAACAGGCCGACAAGAACAAGAACACGCATTTCGATTTCGACGTCTACGATGGCTACTCGTGGTATCTCGCGCTCGGGCCGCTATCGAATATCAACGCGAAATACTTGCACGGCTCCATCCCGTACTGGAACGAGGTCGTGGCGCACCCCGACTACGATTCGTTCTGGAAGAAGGAGGGATGGATCAACCAACTCCACGCGTCGACGGTGCCGAATCTCAACGTCGCCGGCTTCTGGGATCAGGAAGATCCGTGGGGACCGTGGCAGATCTTCCGCCACGCGGCGGAGCACGACCCGGAGAACGTCAACTTCATGGTCGCCGGGCCGTGGTACCACGGCGAATGGCACGCCCCCAAGGGTGACAGCATCGGCGCAATCGCACTCGGCGGACACGAGACGGCGCGCGAGTTCCGCGAGAACATCGAGACGCCGTTTTTCCGTTACTACTTGCACGGCAAAGGCGAGAAGCCGACTTGGAAGGCGACGACCTTCCAGTCCGGCTCGAATCGGTGGAAGACGTACAGCGCGTGGCCGGTCGCCGGAAAAACGCCGAAGAATCTCTATTTTCACGCCGACGGAACCTTGTCATTCGAGAAGCCAAAGACCGGCGAGGCGGCGGCGCGGGAATACGTCTCGGATCCGGCGAATCCAGTTCCCTATCGACAGCGTCCGATTACGCCCACGTATCCCGCCGGCGATTGGCGCACGTGGGAAGTCGCGGACCAGCGCTTCGTCGACGGACGGCCGGACGTACTGACGTTCACCAGCGCGCCGCTCGAGCAGGATCTGACAATCACTGGTGAGGTCGCGGCCGATCTGTTCGCCTCCACGTCGGGGGCCGACGCGGACTTTATCGTGAAGCTGATCGATGTCTATCCGGAGAACGCGCAGAAGAACGCGTGGGATCCGGAAGTGGGCCCGCGACCGCTCGAGTACGCGCGTTCGGTCAACGGATACCAGCTACCGATCGCGATGGAGGTCCGGCGCGGACGGTACAACACCAGCTACGAGCATCCGCAGCCGCTCACCGCGAATAAGCCGGTCGAGTGGAAGATTCCACTGCGCGATCGCGACCACGTCTTTCTCAAAGGCCATCGCCTGATGGTCCAGGTGCAGTCGACGTGGTTCCCACTGATCGACCGCAATCCACAGAAGTACGTGCCGAGTATCTACGCGGCGAAAGCGTCGGATTTTGTGAAGGCGACGCAGCGCGTGTACACGACGCCGGCAATGGCGTCGCACATCGTGTTGCCGGTCGTTCCCTAGTCCGTTGTAGTTCAACTCGTAATAGTTTAGAACACTCGGGTTGGTAACTCATGGATTCGTCGTGTTGCTTCAATCCATTCGTGTCCGTTCCATCCGTTCAAATCGTTTCACCAATCGTTATGGCTGGCCCGAGCGGCGTTCAGCGACAGAGGGTCATGCCATGAGGCAATGTCCGCCCACCAAGGCGTAACAAATTGGTGAATACGATTGAACGGATTGAACCGGATTTGAACGGATGACTGCGAAAGCCACGTCCTCTCACTTTTTGGGTAGTCACATGAAGAAGCTCTTTTTCCTCTTTGCTCTCTTTGCCACAACCGCGCAGGCGCAGCAAGCGTCTAGCGCTGATGTCGCCAACTGGGAGCGACAAGCTAAAGGCATCACGATCGTCCGCGACGATTGGGGTATCGCGCACGTGCATGGGAAGACCGATGCCGACGCCGTGTTCGGCCTGATGTACGCCCAGGCCGAGGACGACTTCAATCGTGTCGAGACGAACTTCATCAACTCGATGGGACGGCTGGCGGAGGCCGAAGGCGAAAAGGAGATCTATCGCGACCTTCGCATGAAGCTGTTCATCGATCCCGATACGATGAAGGCCGACTACGCGAAAAGCCCACAATGGCTCAAGGCGTTGATGAACTCGTGGGCCGACGGCTTGAACTACTACCTCTACAAGCATCCGCAGGTGAAGCCGCGGGTCATCATGCACTTCGAGCCGTGGATGGCGCTCACGTTCAGCGAAGGAAGCATCGGGGGCGACATCGAAAAGGTGAATCTCAATCAGCTCGCCGCGTTCTACGGAAAGGAACCCGAGGCCAAGGTGTCCGGCGACGAGGAGGATCGATACGTCGAACCCACCGGCTCGAACGGCATCGCCATCGCGCCGGCGAACACCATCAACCATCACGCGCTGCTGCTGATCAACCCGCACACGTCGTTCTTCTTCCGATCGGAAGTGCAGGTGACGAGCGACGAAGGATTGAACGCGTACGGCGCGGTAACGTGGGGCCAGTTCTTCATCTACCAGGGGTTCAACGCGCATACCGGCTGGATGCACACGACGAGCGGCGTCGACGACCTCGACGAATACCTCGAAACGATCACGAAGAAGGGAGACAGTTTCGTGTATCGGTACGGATTAGAGGAACGTCCCCTCGTCGCGACGAAGATCACGGTGCCCTACAAATCTGGCTCCGGCATGGCGAAGAAGGAGTTTACCGTCTACCGCACGCAACACGGCCCGATCGTGCGCGAAACGAACGGCAAGTGGGTGGCGATCAGGCTCATGCAGGAGCCGGTCAAGGCGCTCACGCAATCGTACACGCGAACGAAAGCCACCGATTACAAATCGTTCAGCCAGACGATGGAGCTCCACACCAACTCGTCAAACAATACGATCTTCGCCGACGCCGGCGGCGACATCGCCTACTTCCACGGCAACTTCATCCCGAAGCGCGATCCGAAATTCGACTGGACGAAGCCTGTCGACGGCAGCGATCCGGCCACGGACTGGCACGGTCTCCTCTCGGTGGTGGAGAGTCCGCACCTGCTCAATCCAGGCAGTGGTTGGATTTACAACAGCAACAACTGGCCGTGGTCGGCGGCTGGTCCAAGTAGCCCGAAGAAGGCAGACTACCCGGCGTATGTCGAGACGGGCCGAGAGGAGTCGCCGCGCGGCTACCACGCGATTCGTGTCTTAGAGAATAAGAAGGACTTCACGATCAACTCGCTGATCGCCGCCGCGTACGACAGCTATCTGCCGGCGTTCGCGCAGATGATTCCGGCGCTGGTCAAGGCGTACGACGCCACGCCCGCCGACAATCAAGTGAAGTCGAAAGTCGCCGAGCAGATCAAGCTGCTGCGCGATTGGGACTACCGTTGGTCCGCGACCTCGGTGCCCACGTCTCTTGCCGTGTTCTGGGGTGAGGACATCGGCCAGCGAGTGGGCGGCGACGCGCGGCGAGCTGGAATGTCGGCCGAGAGCTACGTCGTCACCAAGGCGACGCCCGATCAGCAGCTCCAGTCGCTGGCCGCGGCATCCGACAAGCTCGTGAGCGATTTCGGAAGTTGGAAAACGCCGTGGGGTGACATCAATCGGTTCCAACGTCTCACCGGCGACATTGTCCAGCCGTTCAGCGACGCCGCCCCGAGCATTCCGGTCGCATTCACGTCGTCGCGTTGGGGATCGCTGGCGTCATTCGGAGCACGTGCATACCCGGGCACGAAGAAGTGGTACGGAACGAGCGGAAACAGCTTCGTTGCCGTCATCGAGTTCGGTGACAGCGTGCGAGCCAGAGCCGTGACCGCGGGCGGAGAGAGCGGGAACCCTAGGTCGCCGCATTTCAACGATGAGGCGAAGCGGTACAGCACCGGCGATCTGAGAGAAGTCTACTTCTATCCTTCGCAGCTCAAGGAACACACCGAACGCGAATATCATCCGGGAAACTGATGATGACCCACGCGACAGGAACGTTCGACGTGAAGCTGAACCCTCTGACCGGCTACGACAGCACGCCGGGCTCGACACTCGGCCGACTCTCGATCGACAAACAGTTTCACGGCGATCTCGAGGCAACGAGCAAAGGCGAGATGCTGAGTGCCGGCACCGCGGTGAAGAATTCGGCAGGCTATGTCGCGATCGAACGCGTGAGCGGAACGTTGAGCGGTCGCCGCGGCACGTTCGTGCTGCAGCACACCGGCACCATGAACCGCGGCGCGCCGGAGCTGACCATCACGGTCGTCCCGGACTCGGGAACCGATCAGCTGGTGGGTCTCGCGGGCGGCATGGCGATCGTCATCGCGTCCGACGGAAAGCATTCGTATGAGTTCGACTACACGCTCCCGCCGTCACCGTGAGGACGAAGTCACGAACCTGATCATCTTCGAGCACCGACTCCAGCCGCCGCTCTCGCCCCGCGCCTTCGCCCGGCGAATGGTGCGGCAGGGCGGCTATGGGACCTTGCTCATCGCGGGATCGGTCCTCATCGGCATGATCGGCTACCACATGATCGCCGGTTTGGGTTGGGTCGACTCGTTTCTCAACGCGTCCATGTTGCTCGGCGGCATGGGTCCGGTCAGTGAGTTGACCGGGAACGCGGCGAAGATCTTCGCGGGACTCTTCGCGCTCTACGCCGGGTTGGTGTTCGTCGTCGTCTCCGGCTTGCTGCTCGCGCCGATGTTACATCGCGTCATTCATCGATTCCACTGGGACGCGGGCGAAAAAAAGCAACGCTGATTTCTGGTGCTCGAGCTACGGCGCCGACGTCTTGGCCCCGGCCTGCGTCAGCGCCAGAACCGCGTAGGCCGTCGCGGCATCGCTCATGAATTTGCCGATGTCCGACGCCGGATCGCGTTGCTTGTTCAACGACGACGCCATCCACATACCGGTCGCCCGATCCTGATGGTGCACGAGCCAATCGAGCGCCCGCGCCAACCGCGGCTCGTCGGCGGAGATGCCGGCTTGCTGCAACGCATACGCAACGAGTCCGCTCGCGTACCCGTCGCTCGTCGAGTCGATCGGCGTTCCGTCATTCCGTTTCCAGCGGCCGAGCGACGACAGACTCCAACCGCCATCAGCGCGCTGCTTCGCGAACAAGGTGTCGACGATCTCCTGTCGGTCGCCTGCCGAGAGCGATCCCGGCAAACGGTTCGAGGCCCAGAGCAGCATCGCTCGATTGAACAGGCGCTGCGTCGGCGCCCCGCGTTGCAGGTAGTCTCGAAGCGCCTTGAGGCGATTCTGAATCTCGGGGCTCGCGGCGTAGCCCTCGGGTTCGACACCGACG
>Ga0070708_100002661_pt1 | contig 13833 bp, 15 predicted proteins | sample KBSK5503metaG_FD_65469 | JGI IMG/M metagenome (GOLD analysis project Ga0070708, IMG submission 65469) | Corn, switchgrass and miscanthus rhizosphere microbial communities from Kellogg Biological Station, Michigan, USA - KBS K5-50-3 metaG | ecosystem: Host-associated > Plants > Roots >...
AAACTTGTCGCCTATTCGTCGGTGAGCCACCTCGGCTTCGTCGTACTCGGCATCTTTTCGTTCAACACCATTGCCATGCAGGGCGCCATCTACCAGATGCTTGCGCACGGAATCTCTACCGGCGCACTCTTTTTGCTTGTCGGCATGCTTTACGACCGTCGTCACACCTTCGACATCAAGGAGTACGGCGGCCTGGCTACTCCAATGCCGCGCTTGTCAGCATTCTTCTTATTTGTGGTGCTTTCTTCTCTAGGCCTTCCGATGCTTAACGGGTTTGTCGGCGAATACTTGATCCTGCTCGGCACCTACATCGTGCATTGGAAATGGGCGGCTTGGGCGTCAACCGGAGTCATTCTTTCCGCCTGCTATCTGCTCTGGGCTTATCAGCGCGTTTTCTTCGGCGAGGTCACGCGTGAAAAGAACCGCACCCTGCCGGACGCGTCGACGCGCGAGCGCTTCATCCTCGCTACCATGTCCATTGTCATTCTCTGGATGGGAATCGGCTCGGTGTTCCTCACGCGACGCACGGCAAGCGCGACGGAGACGATTCGCAAGAGCATGGAACGGCAGCAGTGGCCGCAGGAAGCGGCAGCTCCCGCCCCAGCGAATAGCGCCGTCATCACTCTTGAAAGGTCCGGCAACCGTTAGATGAATTTCTCGACTCCGAGTCCTGAAGATTTTTACCGTGTGCTGCCGGAGCTGCTCTGGTGCGGGTTTGGCGTGCTGCTCATGTTGCTGCAGCCGCTAACCAAGAACCGCGCGTTCTTGGCCGTAGTAGCCTTTATCGGCGCTGCTGCAGGCACCGCCTCCAGCTTGCTGGGCGTTCGTTATGCTGGATTGGGTTTCTTTGGCCTGATTCAATCGGACACCTTCAGCCTCTTTTTCCATGTATTGGTCGGGGCGGTCGCCGTGCTCGTAATTCTCGCCGCCGAACCGTATCTATCACGCGAAAAACTTCAAGGCGCTGAATTTTATGCGCTCATTCTTTTCGCGACTGCCGGAATGGGTGTTCTGGCTTCGGCGCAAGAGCTGCTCACGGCGTTTATCGGCCTGGAAATGAGCTCCATCGCCAGCTACGTTCTCGCCGGTTACCGACGCGACACGCTTAAATCCAGCGAATCGTCGCTGAAGTATTTTCTGCTGGGCTCTTTTGCGACTGCGTTTTTTCTTTATGGCATCGCTCTGGTTTACGGCGCCTCGGAAACAACTTTGCTTACCGGCATGGGACATGTCGCGGACTCGCAGCTCTCTCTGCTGAAGCTTGGCCTGGCACTGATCCTAATTGGCCTTGGATTCAAAGTGGCCATCGCGCCCTTCCAGATCTGGACGCCTGATGTTTATGAAGGTGCTCCCACTCCCGTGACGGCGCTCTTCGCGGCGGGTCCCAAGGCGGCGGCGTTTGCACTGCTACTCAGGATTTTCGCGACCGTTCCGGCAGCGACACAGTATTGGTTCTGGGCGTTCTGGATTCTTGCCGTGCTCACGATGTTCGCGGGTAATCTAGGCGCGCTCGTGCAGAACAATGTAAAGCGCCTGCTGGCTTACAGCTCGATCGCGCATGCGGGCTACATCCTGGTGGCGTTTGCGGCTGTAACCAGCATGACGTCCGGCGAGTCGGGCAGTGTCGGCGGAGTTCCTGCCTACGCAGCGGTTCTCTTCTACCTCTTGAGTTATGCACTGGTGAAAGTCGGCGCGTTTACCATTGTTTCGCAGCTCGGTGGCAAGGATGAAAAATACGTCACACTCGAAGACTATGCCGGATTATCGCAGCGTCATCCCGTCGCCGCCGCTGCATTGAGTCTTTTTCTGCTGTCGTTGCTGGGCTTGCCTGTCACCGCTGGTTTCTTTGGCAAGTTCTACGTTTTCAAGGCCGCCGTCAATTCCAATCTGATCTGGCTGGCGGTTCTGATGGCAGTCAACAGCATCATCGGCGCGTACTACTATCTGAAGGTCATCGTCGCCATGTACATGCGCGAACCAAGTGAAGACTCGGCTGCGACCGCGCCAATTTCGTTTCCCGCGACGGTGAACATCGTCCTCGCCGTGTCCGCGATCGGCACGGTGTATTTCGGCCTCTTCCCCAACCAAGTTCTCCGCCTCCTCCTGGAAAAAACTCTCATCGGTGGTTTGAAGTAGCATCGCCAAGTCGACCAACTAAATCTCGTCGCGATTACTCTCGCTAAAAAAGAAAGGGCCGGAAAAAGTTGTTCCGGCCCGGCAAACCCAATCAGCGTTGGACTACGCCTTTAGCGCGAGCATCGCAAGCGTGAAAAGCACCAGCGTCTCCACGAACACCAGACCGAGAATCATTGCCGCGCGAATCGGGCCAGCTGCTCCCGGATTCCGAGCCATACCTTCGCACGCCGCCGAAGCGATTCTGCCCTGGCCTAACCCGCAGCCAAACGCCGCCGCGCCCATGCCAATCGCCACAGCCAATGCGCCCAACGCTTTTCCACCGGTTGACGCTGCACCGCTTTCCTGCGCCATCGCTGCCGGAGCCAGAATCATCACCGTTACGAGCGCGACCATCATCACCACTGCCGTTTTCTTCATTACTGCCTCCTCGTTATCTACCGCCAGTTGGTGGTTGCCGGACACCGAGCAGCCGGCCTCACACTGCAGCGGCACATCGCCGGAAAATCCTCATTCCGGCAAGCTCTGAATTAATGTTCGTCCGAAGTCGCAAGACCCAGATAGACCGACGGTAGAACGGTAAACACGTACGCCTGCACCACCGAGACGAAAATGTGTAGCGCGATGAATGCGATTGGAATGACCGCGGGAAAGATTCCAAGAATAACGAGCACCGGCGACTTGCTCCAGCCGAACGCCGCACCCTCGCCGAGCAAACCGAGAAAAATTACGTAGATCAAATCGCTGGCGAACATGTTTGCCCACAAGCGCACGGTCAGCGAAAGCAAGCGTGCCGTGGTGCTGATAATTTCAACGGGGAACAGCAGGAGTGCCAGCAGCCACCCGCCCACGCCGTGCGGCGAACCTGCGAACGTCTTCAGATAGCCGCCAAGGCCGTGATGGCGAGTTCCCTGCCAGTTGAAATAGAGAAAGGTGAGAGTCGCGCAAGCGAGCGGAACTGTGACAGTACCTGTAGGCGCGACAAAAAACGGAAAAACCGCCATCAAATTAGAGATCAGAATAAAAATCGAAATCGCGCCGACGAATGGAACATAACGCACGCCCTCATGACCAACGTTTTCCACCAACAAATCGCGAATGCCGAATTCCAGCGGATTCGTCAGCAGCATTTCGGCAACTTGTTGCAGAGCTCCGGGTTTTTCGACGGAAAGACGCGATCGCACGACCAATGCAAATACGGTGCCGAGCAACACTGCGATTATTGCCATCAGGACATGCTGAGGTAAGGGCGTTTCAGGGTTCGCCGGCTGAATATGCAGTCTGGACAGCAACGCCGCCGCCACTGGGCCAAGAATGTGATTAACGAATCGCGTTACTGCAAGAACGTGTTCTTCCATCACCTATCCCGAAGCGAAGATTTCCCACACTGTCGCCACGATCACCGCGGCCGCCAGAGCACACATACCCATAATCATGCTGGCGAGGGGAATATTTCGATAAATAAAAATAACATACACAGTCAGGGCTATCAAGGCGTAGCGAAGTAGCGCCAATAGAGAGGTCCACCACGGAACCTGCGGCTTTTCTTGCCCGTGCTGTGCTGAAGACGCGATGACAAGCGCGTCCAAACCCCTGCCAAGCCAGCGAAAATTCAGCCAACCCAAAACTGCACCAACGGCCAGCCCGCTCGCCCAGGATCTGTGGCCGGAAGCGGCCGCCGCGATCACCGCCAACGCTCCAAACATTAGCGTAAGCCGGGAAATTCGAACTTCAGTTCGCGATCCGGCAATCGCAACGGAGTTCGTCATGCTTATTTGCCGGGCAATCGCCGGATCACTTCACGCAAGCCAGCGATAAACCCGAGTGCCCCGAGGACTAGCGTGAAAATCGGCTTCGTATGGAGCCAGCGATCCAGCAAGTAGCCCGCGCCACCAGCTAACAGAATTGCGCCCACGAACGTGAACGGCAGTTCCATCGCAATTGCGGAGTCGTTCGTTACCCGCTTCGTTTTCTCCAGGATCGGAGAGCCTCTGGGATCCTTTTCTTGCTGATCACTCATATCGTGAAGCTACTTTTCGAAGAGCAGCTCTCCGGCGCGGCTGGTGGCCTTCACCACGGCTTTGATGAGGGTAACGCGGAGCTTGCCTTCTTCGAGTTCCAGAATACCGTCGATCGTGCAGCCAGCGGGCGTGGTGACGGCATCCTTCAATAGCGCGGGGTGGTCGCCGGTTTCAAGCACGACGCTGGCGGAGCCTTTCATGGTTTGCGCGGCGAGCAGCGTGGCGACATCGCGCGGCAGGCCGACCTTCACGCCAGCTTCAGCAAGTGATTCGAGGATGATGTACGCAAACGCCGGTCCGCTGGCCGAGAGTCCCGTAACGGCGTCCATATTTTTTTCGTCCACCACAACGGTGCGTCCAACCGCTTCGAACATCGCCCGTGCAATCTCCAAATGCACTGCTCCGGCGTGAGCGCCCCTGCAAATGCCGGTCATCCCACATCCGACTGCCGCTGGCGTATTGGGCATTGCGCGGATCACCGGCACATTTTCCCGTAAATGTTGCTCCAGATAGCTCGTAGGCACTGAAGCGGCCACGGAAATAATCAGCGTCTTCTCGGTGATCTCTGGCGCAATCTCCTTCAGCACTTCGGCGATGACCTGTGGCTTCACGCCCAGCAGTACAATGTCCGCACCCTTGACAGCCCTGCGATTCTCGTTAGTAACCGGGACTCCGAGTTCCTTCGCAAGTGCGGTGGCCTTTTCGCCGTGCTTCACGGTAGCCGTAACATTTTTCGCGCGAAACAATCCTTGCTTCAAGTAAGCGCGCAGCAAAATCCCGCCCAGTTTGCCTGCACCAAGAACGGCGAGTTTCTTATCAAGGAGTTTAGGAGACATAGTCGTCGATATGTGTGGCCGCGAAGTGGCCAACTGTATCCGTGGCCGCAAAACAACCAACTATATCTGCGGCCGCAAAAAGGGCCAACTCATTGTTCCCGACGCTGAGCGTGGCGTCAACAACGGAAAGGATCACTGCAGAGCTTCCTCATTGCCGTGCAAGACGTATCACTGCGTCCGCGCTCCGCTCAATGTCCTCGTCCGTGGTGGCCCATGACGATACGCTGATGCGCATGGCCGTCTTGCCATGCCACACTGTGCCACCGCACCAGCACGTGCCATCTTCTTGAACCCGGCGAATCACCTCGAGCGTCTTCTCCGCCGTTCCGAAGGATGCCAGAACCTGGTTGATCACCACGTCGTTCAGAACCTCGAATCCCGCGTCCGTTAGCCGGGCGGCGAATCTGCGGGCCATAGCACACGTACGTTCAACCAAATCACGCAGCCCACTTCGCCCCAAGGTCTTCAGCGCAGCCCACAATTCAACACCACGCGCTCTCCGCGATGCCTCCGGAACGTGGTTCATGGGTTCTCGCATCGCGCCCGACATGAGATACGCCGCCGAAATCGTCATCGCCCGCCGCAGCGCTATCGCGTCTCGCACCATCACAATCCCGCTGTCGTAACTCACATTCAGCCACTTATGAGCGTCTGTAGCCCACGAATCCGCGTTCTCGAATCCTGCCGTTAGCTCCCTATACTTCGGGGAGACGCCAGCCCATAATCCAAACGCACCGTCTACATGCACCCAGGCTCCCGCTTCGCGCGCAGGTTTGCAAATCTCTGTCGCCGGGTCAAAAGCTCCCGTATTTACGTTTCCCGCTTGAATACACACGATGGTCCTTTCTGAAAGCCGTGGCAGCTTTTCAGCGCGCATTCGGCCTTGCCGGTCCGCTTCCACAACCGTCACCCGCCTTCGACCAAATCCGCCAAGGCTGAGCGCTTTCTGCATGGAAGCATGTACCTCTTCTCCTACCACCACGTCTACTGGTGGCGCACCGGCCAATCCGTCGTCCTCCACGTTCCATCCGGCCCGCGCGAGCAGCGCCGAACGTGCCGCCGTCAGCGCCGTAAAATTCGCTGCCGTCGCGCACGTTACGAGGCCGCCGTCGCAATCTGCGGGTAGTCCCAGCAATTCGCGGATCCATCCGAGAACCACGTCTTCGAGTTCTGCTGCAACCGGAGACATTACGCGCATCGCGGCATTCTGATCCCACGCGCTTGCCAGCCAGCTTGCGGCCGTCACCGCAGGAAGCGATCCGCCAATGACGAACCCAAAGTACCGTCCACCAGCGCTTGCCACAGTCGCGGGTGAACCCACCTCATCAAGGAGCGCAATGACATCACGCGCATCGCATGCGGTATCGGGCATCAGCTCATGAAAACGCTCGAGCGTGGCGACCGCCTCGGTTGAAGGACTCACACGACGCGCACGCACCGAGGTCACATAATCGGCCGCGCGGTCCGCCGCGAATGCAAGTGCTGCACGAATTTTTTCCGGGTCATTTCGCGATGCAGGAATGGGCACGGAAGCCTCCTTGGCTCAACAAACGGAAACATTGATCGAGTTGCGTGCATGACGATAAGACCGCCCTACAGAGATGAAAAGAGCCGCATTGTCTGCCAATTTCCGCAGCTTCAGACGAACCTGCGCGGCGAACTTCGATTTCAGGGCGGCGGATGCCGAGGCAACCCTGTTTACATTCCCCTCTACGAATATTCCTTGACACGTATATTCTCTTTGAAGCATATTATGACATGCTCGAAACACTCAAAGCTTTGGCAGAACCCAATCGCCTTCACATCGTCGAACTCTTGCGTGACGGACCGCGCCCCGTAGGCCACATGGTCCAGCGTCTGCATCTCCGGCAGCCCCAAGTCTCAAAACACTTGCGGGTGCTCAGTGACGCTGGACTGGTCGATGCTCGCGTCGACGCACAGCGCCGCATCTATACCCTCCGTACGGCGCCGTTGCAGCAACTCGACGTTTGGTTGGAGAGGTATCGCCAGCTCTGGGAGCAGAATTTCCAGGGCCTGGATGCGCTGCTCGATGAAATGAAAGCCGGCCATCGAAAGCCCAAGTTCAAACGCCCTAAGCGATAGTCAGAGTAGGAATCATGTTTGCACACAACCCCCTCCCCGGATCCGGACAAGCGGGATTCCCGCATCCGGCTCTTACCTTAGGTGATGACGCCCGTGCGCCGCAGGGGATAGGGATGACAGACGGAAGGCGGAGGCAGCCAGCGAGTGAAAGCGATTCAGGGCTTCGCTGCGTGCACTGAAATCGAGACGCTCGCCGGGGCCATCAGACGCGGCAAGAGAAAATGAAAGAACTTCTCCGAATCCGACACTAAACAGGCGGCGGCATTCGGTGTGCCCGGCGACGACCTCGTAAGGCCCTGCGCGTCGACAGTGATCCGAAGCGGCTCAGCAGGACACAACTCCGGCTGTATCACATATGCAACGGCCATGACGTCAAACAATGTGGGCGTCGGAGTGCGATTCCGTTCCGCCCACTGGTAGTACAAGGCTGCGAGCGAATTCGTCATCGGCGTTCCCGCGCTGAACAGGATATTACGCTTCACCTCATCCAGCATGAGTTGCGTAGAATCGAGCGGCATCATGAAAATCGGCACGCCACTCGCAAAAAGTTTTTGCGCAGCTGCCACGTCGCTATAGATGTTGTACTCCGGCTGCGGCCCGCGATCTGGCGCGTAGCCCAAGTCGCCGTACCCACGTCGAATCGAGCCGCCCATCAGCACCACGCGCTTCAATTTTTTAAATGCAGCGGCATCGCGATCGATCGCCGAGCCAATATTTGTCAGCGGACCAATCGCCACCAGCGTAATCTCTCCCGGCGCTTTTCGAACCTGCTGCAGCAGGAACTCCGCCGCATCAACTTGCTTTTGAAAGGGCGGGCCATCCTGCGCCCAACGCGCTTGTGAAAACACGGCTGTGCTTTTCGTGGGAACACCGGGTGCAATCAAAACATCCGGAGCGCCATTCTCCTTCAGAAAGCGTTGCACAAGCCGGGCGCGCAGTTCGGTGTCACCCCAAGCGGTCGTAATACCCAGAATTTCCAGTTCGGGACTCCGCATTGCGAGGGCCAACGCAAATGCGTCGTCAATGTCGTCACCGATGTCCGTATCCACAATGATCTTGCTCTTGGCGACTGCAGGTGTTGCGGACTGCTGAGCAATCAATTGCAATGGCGCACAGCTCAATCCCGTCGCAAGGACGAAAACTGGCAACAGCAGTCGCTTCGTGTGACGCAAACCGACCTCCGGCACAGACCGACGCAGATGCGCGAGAATATCACCGCATGCTGCACTCCACGCTGCAAATTTATTTAAAGCAGGGGACTTCACGGCTTGGGAGGCGCTGCAGTTTCAAACAACGATACGGCGCCTGCTGCCGACCAATGCTGGACGTCAATGGCACTGGCTCGGGGTGCGGCGAGTCAAGAGCAAATCGAACCGGAGCGGTCGGCGCCCGCGTGACCTGCCCAGGCAGGAGATCACGACTGAACAGGAAGGGACGGCTGGCGTTAGAAGCGACCTTGCCAGCCACACGTAGCTTTAAGACTCGGCTAACTGGAAACTGGCACGGAGTCGCGTTCGCGGCGGCGGCGGGCCAGGTGGTGCATGGCTATGTTCAGATAGATGTTGCCGCAGGTGGTTTCGATTGCCAGGACCATGGCTTCCGTATCGCGCGAACCCGCAAGTCCTTGATCGTTCATGTGAATCTCTGGCGGAAAAACCTTAAAGCGGTAGCCCTGATCGTTCAGCAGCGTCACCGAATTTCCGATGACCATATTCGCGAGTTCGCAGACCGTCTCGCGAACGACCTGCTCGCTATCCGTCACCTCTCCACCGGTAAGAATCGCAGCAACCTTCAGCGCGACGTCCGGAGCGAGATCGAGAATGACGCGGCCCTCGATATCGCCTTTGATGACGATCAGCGCGGCAACACCCTTGCGATGATAGGCCCCCTCTTCCATCAGGAGGTCGCCAATCTTCGTTGGGCCCTGCAGCGATTCCGCAAATACCGCGTCCGCCGCGTTAATGAACGGCTGAATCAAATCCATTCTCATGAACGATGCTCCCCGGCAAGAGCAACGGGCGCGCCGGCGAGGGCGGCATCGTCGCTCAAGACGTAACGAAGAATTTCATACAGCACTTCAGGCTTCACGGGCTTTTGTACAAAGTGTTTCGCGCCCTTCTGCAAAGCGGCAAGAATATTTTCCTGGTAGCCGACGGACGAGACCATCACGATGCGTGCCTCGGAATATTGCCGCACAATGCGTTCGACCGCTTCAATACCTTCCATTTGCGGCATGGTGATGTCCATCAAGACGATATCCGGCTTCGTGCGGTTGTACTCAGCGATAGCCGTCAGGCCGTCACCGGCTTCGCCGGCAATTTCGCCGCCGAAGAGTTGCACCATCTTGATGATGTTCTTCCGCGCGAAGACCGAGTCGTCCACAACGAGATAGCGAACCGGCTGGTTATCTTTCCTGAGCAGTGCGGCAAACTGTGACATAACCTTCTCCTTGATCCTGGTCCCCGTTCAAGAACGGTTTGTGGAAGCAGGTATCCTTTCAATTTTTTCGTTCTTGTCGGACTTGTCGTCCCGGTCGTTCTTGTCGGGACGATCGAACTTTTCCTGGCGCGACGCGCGCTCCGATGCGCGATCGCCTCCAAAATTCGCGACCAAATGCTGGCCAATCGTGTCGAGTGGCACGATGCGATTTGCGTAGCCCTTCAAAATGGCGGCGCGAGGCATTCCCGGGACCACGCACGTGTCCTCGCTCTGCGCGATCGTCATTCCGCCAGCTGCTTTAATGGCACCTAGTCCTTCGGCGCCGTCTTCACCCATGCCTGTCATCAAAACTCCCACGCTCATTGGGCCAAATTCCTGTGAGACCGAGTGGAAAAGCACGTCTACGGACGGCCGGTGGCCATTCACCGGAGCCGAATCGCTCAGCACCGCCATGTCTCCTCGTGGCATGCGGCGCACCATCATGTGGCGATTACCTGGACAAATCAGCGCGCGCCCCGCCAGCAAGAGATCGCCGGACTTCGCCTCCTGAACTTCCAGTTCACAACATTCATCCAGCCGGCGAGCAAACATTTCCGTGAAACCTTCGGGCATATGCTGGACGATCAGCAAGCTGCCGGTAAACGCCGCGGGAATTTGCGAAAGCACAAATTGGAGCGCGTTTGGTCCGCCCGTGGAAACACCAATAGCGATAATGCGATGAGGTGGCAACGCGACGCGTGCATTTTTCTTTACTGGCTGGATAGTCTCCGCGATAGCAGGCGTCCCAATGCTGCCTCCAGCTGCGCGCTTAGCTACTTTAATCTTTTCGATCAGCTGAGTCGCGATGGCGTCCAGATGGCCGGAAGACGCCTCTTTCGGTTTTGCAACGAAGTCGATTGCGCCAAGAGCAAGGGCTTTGAATGTCGCGTACGCGCCTTCTTTCGAATGAGTACTGACCATGATCACGGGGAGCGGCGCACGGCGCATAATGAGCCGCAACGTTTCCATACCGTCCATACGTGGCATTTCAAGGTCGAGCGTGACGACGTCGGGACGAAGTTCCTCAATCTTTTTCAGCGCGAAAGCACCGTCCATGGCCGTGCCGACGACGTCAATCATCGGATCGCGCGCAAGAATATTGGGAATCAGTTTCCGCATCAGTGCGGAATCATCTACCACAAGAACTCGAATGCGTTCGCTCATGCAATAGCCCCAAGAGGAATTGCGCGAGAGAGGCGCGAGAGGACTGCTGGAACATTCAGGATCAACACGACGGTACCGTCACCGAGAATCGAGGCGCCGCTCACCAGATCGCTGGCGACAATATCGGCGGGAAGCGCCTTGATGACCAGTTCTTCTTCCCCCACCAATTGGTCTACGACCAGGCCGAAGCGCTTTTCGGCGGCTCCGATGACGATGACGAAGCTTTTCTTCGCGTTCTTTACCGGCTCGACCGCGTGAATTCCTTTCAAGTCAGTCAAGCGCACCAGCGAAAGCACCTGGTTCCGCAAACGCAGAACTTCCCTCTGATCTACACGGTGAATCTCTTGACTCGAGGCCCGCGTAATTTCCACAACAGAGGAAATCGGCACTGCGAATAGCCGGCCACCCACGCGGAAGAGCAGCGTTTGAATACTCGCCAACGTCAGGGGAACACGCAGTTGAATCGTGGTGCCCTGCCCAGGATGGCTGATGACCTGGACCGTACCTTTGAGGCGATCGAGAACCGTGCGAACCACGTCCATGCCGACGCCGCGGCCCGAGACCTCTGTCACTTCGGACGCGGTGCTGAATCCAGGCTCAAAAATAAGATTGGTAACTTCAGAGTCCAGCAGACGAGCGGCTTCCTCCGCTTTTACCAGTCCCTTTTGAATTGCTTGTTTGCGAATACGATCGAGGTCCAGTCCGTGCCCGTCGTCCCTCACTTCGATCACGACTTGCGTGCCTTGATGATATGCATTCAGAAAAATCGTCCCACGAGCGCCTTTGCCCGCAGCGATGCGGGCTTCGCTCGATTCGATTCCGTGGTCCACTGCGTTGCGAACGATGTGCGTCATCGGCTCCGCCAGGGCATCGAGAATTCCTTTGTCGAGATCGGTATTCTCTCCTGCGAGTTCTAGGGCAACATCTTTTCCGCAGTGCTTTGCGACATCGCGAACCACGCGTGGAAAGCGCCGGAAAAGCTGTTCGACCGGAACCATGCGAATCTTCAGCACCGACTTGTGCAATTCATCGAGCACGCGCGCCTGAAAGGAGAGCGCATCAACCAACTTGGCGCGAATCGGATCGCGAGAGTATTTTTGATCGAACTCGCTGAGCGCACGATTCAGCATTGACTTGCCAATGATCAGTTCACCGACCAGATTCATGACTGAGTCAATTCGCGATGCGTCCACCCGCAGTGTGCTTTCTGCAACGGCTGCGACGGCGGAACCCAGGGCCCCGGCTTTAGTAGCTGAATTTTCGGACGACTCCATCGCTGCGGCATTCACTTGCGCAGCTTGCGCGTCAAGTAGTTCACCAAGAAGTTCGTGTTCGGCGGCATCCGCGTGTGCCGACTCTTCCACCCAGACCTGAGCTACGACTGCGGGAATGCTGCAACGTTGCTCGATGTGGTTCTTACCATGTTTGGTTGCGAGTGCGGCTTCGACAATTTCGACGTTGGCAGCAGCAGCGTTGTCCTCGGGACGAAGCGCAATCACCGTGCCGCATCCGTGTAGCACGTTTCGAATCAGCTGAAACGCGGCGGCCCGCATGCCGCTGGACTGATCAACCCGAAGTGCTACGTTGAATACCGTCTCGCCGCGATGGATCGCCTCGGAAACCATCAACTGTTCGTACTCGCTCCAATCGAATTGCACTGGCAATACGGTGACGGACCCAGTCACCACCGCCGAAGACGCGGGAGCATGGAGCAATTGGCGAATCATCACGCGGAGCGCGTCCACACTTGGCGGCTCGGCATCACGCTGGTATGCGGAAAGCATCGCTTCAAATGTATCCGCAGCCACCAGAACAATTTCGGCAAACTTCGCGCCGTGGGACTTGCCCGTTTGCTGGGTCAAAACGTCCTCAAGTTCATGCGCTATTTCGCTCAGCTTGGTGAAACCGCACGCCGCGGAATCTCCCTTAAGCGTATGCACAACCCGTCGCACACTTCGAATGACTTCTTCATCCGCCGGACGAGCCTCGAGTTCGAGCCCAGACTCATTCAGAGACTGAAGGAGTTCGTTCGCGCTCTCGAAAAAAAGCGCGCGAAGCTCCGCGCCGCGATCCTCGGGCGTAAAGCTCAACTATTCACCTCGAGACGCTGATAAGCGGTGCCATTATTTTCGTGCACCATGCGGAATTTCTGCGTCAAGCCAAACAAGCTTTCCGCATGTCCGACAAAAAGATAGCCGCCGGGATTTAAGCAGTTGTAGAACTTGTCGATCAGGCGCTTCTGTTCGGCCTCGTCAAAATAGATCATCACGTTGCGGCAAAGAATCATGTCGTTGCGGCGCGGCAGAAATTCAGTCTTCAGGTTATGAAAGTCGAACTGGACCAGGTCTTTCAGTTGGGGCTTAATTGCATATTTGTCCGCGCTCTTTTCGAAATATCGCAGCCTGCAGGTGTACTCGACCGGTTCCATTTGCTGTTCGGAGTAGAGACCTTCTTGCCCGGCGCGCAAACTGGCATAGCTGATGTCTGACGCGAGAATTTCCAATTTCCATGGCGGCGGAATCAACGGCTTGGGCGACGGCATATCAAACGGCAATGGATTCCGCAGGTAGTAATACGCCAGCGCATCGCAGATCAGGATCGCGACGGAGTACGCTTCCTGGCCTGACGAACATCCAGCGCTCCAGACACGCAGCGTCCAGTCGCGCCGTTCCTGCTTTTTGCGAAGCAATTCCTCAAGAACGGTTTTCTGCAAAAGGTCGAGCTGCGGCCGGTTGCGAAAAAAACTCGTTTCGTTGACGGTAAGATTTTCGAGCAGTAGCGCAAGCTCAGCGCGTCCCTCGCGGCTCGTGAGCAGCCGGTAATAGCTGTAAAAAGAATCCAGCTGGCAGGCTTTTAACCGGCGTTGCAACCGGTCCTTCAGGAAGTGCGAGCGGCGCTCGTCGAAAAACATCCCACATTCCTGATATACCAGTGTCTGCAGCAGCTTCAGTTCTGCTTCAGTCAGTTGAATTTGTGCGGTGAGCGTTCCCATTCGAATGCGCGTGGCGGCTTCCTGCCGGAGATTGCAGCTATCTCACGGAGGCGACAGTTTCCGCGGCCTCCTCGAGTTTCTTGAATTCGGGGCGATGCAGCAGCTT
>Ga0070708_100002662_pt1 | contig 13830 bp, 12 predicted proteins | sample KBSK5503metaG_FD_65469 | JGI IMG/M metagenome (GOLD analysis project Ga0070708, IMG submission 65469) | Corn, switchgrass and miscanthus rhizosphere microbial communities from Kellogg Biological Station, Michigan, USA - KBS K5-50-3 metaG | ecosystem: Host-associated > Plants > Roots >...
ATTGCTCGTCATTTAACGAAGCACCACAGCGGCGACAAGTCTTATCTTCAGACAAGTTGACAATGCCGCATTGACGGCACTTATTCTTGCTCATCCGCTGTAAACCTGGTTGAAGTCACCAAGTCCAAGGTGTCCGATATGCTTTAGTCCCCGACTGATTCTATGTCACCCTGCAAACTGAAGAACTTCTGGGCCAGCTCCGGTTTGGCCGCGCGACTATAACCCGTTCCTACAGGATCGATGAAAACCAAATCAGTCTGAGTCAACCAGGTAAACTGGTTGTCTTCCAGTTCATAGGGCGGGGCCGGCATCGATCCGTCGGAGAGCATCTTCACTCGCCTCGGCCCGATAGCACCCATGTGCAACCAGACTGAAGCAGAGCCAGGGCCGCCGTTGAAGGCGAACGTCAGCGGCCGGCGTTGCCCTCCGTCGCCTCTGTCGACGGAATAACTTGTGAAGTACATGCGTGCTTCTATTTCGCCTGCGCGATTCTTGATGGGCATCAAACCTGCTGTCGCGGTATATCGCATAGTAGTGCCACCAACTCTAACCTCGTGTTTGGTAACGACCGGGGGTTCTTCAGCCGGGGGCGTCGGTTGTTCCTGTGGTCTGCGCTGTTGACCTGCAGCCTGGTTTGCCGGAGAAGGCGAGGGCGATGCTTGTGCCTGTGGCGTTGGAGTAGGTTGTTGCCCGGGAAACTGTCCCTGTCGTTGCTCTTGGCCTGACAAAACGAGGGTCGAGAGGAGAAGGATAGATGCGAGCATGTCTGGATTAATCTCCGTCAGGAAGTTTGGTTCACACGCTCACGCAAGTACCACGCTTCAGAAACTGTCCGTCGCCGGCTTTCCCTTTGTACTCGCCGTTCTCGATAATCACCTTGCCGCGAGAAAGAACGGTCTCGACCACGCCCTTGATCTTCCTGCCTTCGTAAGCGTTATAGTCGACGTTCATGTGACTTGTCTTCACGCTGAGTGTTTGCTCTTTGTCTGGGTCGAAGATGACGATGTCGCCATCAGAACCGACCGCGATTGTTCCTTTCTTGGGAAACAAACCAAACATCTTGGCTGCGGCTGTTGATGTGAGTTCGACAAAGCGATTGAGACTGATACGATTCTCAACCACGCCTCCGTTGTAGATCAGCGGCACGCGACTCTCGACGCCCGGAGCGCCATTGGGAATCTTGGTGAAGTCGTTGATTCCCAGTTCTTTTTGCTCTTTCATGCAGAAGGGGCAATGGTCGGTGGAAATAACCTGCAGATCGTCCATCTTTAGACCCTTCCACAATTCGGCCTGGTTCGACTTCTCACGCAACGGCGGTGTCATTACATACTTCGCACCGTCGAAGCCCGGTTCGTCATAGTTGTCGATTGACAGAAAGAGATACTGCGGACACGTTTCGGCGAACGCTGGGACGCCTCGATCGCGCGCTTGTCGAACCTGGTTGAGTGCATCTGCACAAGACAAGTGAACGATGTAGACGGGAGACTCGGCCATTTCAGCAATAGCGATTGCGCGATGGACGCCTTCTGCTTCGGCGATGGTGGGTCGTGTCAGCGCGTGATATTTCGGAGCAGTGCGTCCCTGTTCAAGAGCCCGTTTAATTATCTCGTTGATAACGATCCCGTTTTCTGCGTGCATGCAGATCAGACCACCACGTTCTCCGGCTGCCGACATGGCTCGAAATATGGTGGCATCATCTACTAGAAACACTCCGGGATAGGCCATAAACATCTTGAAACTGGTCACACCTTCATCCATGGCCGTGTGCAGTTCTTCAATCTGGCTGTCTTCAAGTTCAGTCGTAATTAGATGAAACCCATAGTCTATTGCCGTCTTACCCTCGGCTTTCTTGTGCCAGTTATCGATGCCTTCGATAAGCGATTGACCTTTGTATTGCACGGCGAAGTCGATAATGCTCGTGGTGCCGCCGTGTGCTGCGGCGATTGTTCCCGTGCGAAAGTCGTCGGAAGCCTGAGTGCCACCGAAAGGCAGTTCCATATGCGTGTGCGGATCGATACCACCGGGGATAACCAGTTTACCGCCGGCATCAATCACGCGGTCGACGTCCATCTCGAGTTTTGCGCCAATAACGGAGATGAGTTCGTCTTCAAGCAGGATGTCGGCTTTGTAATCGTCGGTGGCGGTGATGACACGACCATTGGAGATAAGTGTTTTCACAGGATCACTCCAGTCGATGTAAGAATCCAGGATAAAGTATTGCTCGCTCCATTGGAGCGAACGACTTAAAGAGACTATGTGAAAACCCGGGAGTCGACGATACGGCCGCCGGGTGGTTACACAAAGTCAGAACCGGGAGCGGTAGCGACCGGGTCGTTTCCGAGATGCTCGACTACGCCGGTCATTACAAAATGAGGCCTTATTGGAAAAAACGAAACAATTGTCCATGCGTTTCGACCCGGTCGCTACCGCTCCCGGTTCTGACTTTGTGTAGCCGCGCAATACCTTATCCTAGCCATTCGCGTTTTTTCACGGTCTGTGGTCTATGAAACGCCAGCTAGTCTTTATCAAATTTAAACGAACTAAGAACCGTTGGCAGCTCTCCCTTTTCGCCGACGTCCTCTACGCTCCGGACCTGATCACTCGCGGAGGTGGCAAGCATTATCAGCGCTGCGCCTTTTCTATTGTCACCCCCAGGCAGCAAAATAACGCGGCCCCAAATATCCAAGTCGCCCTTAGGAGTGTTCTTGGCGTGGGCTGTGAAACGAAACTCATAACCATCGTAGCGTCCAGCCTTGGTTGGCCCCTGCGAGACTTTTTGGTATTCGGGGAAACCACTGGAAAACTGCTTACTCAACTGATCAGCCACCTGGGGCATGGCCTCACGCTGGCCGGTGTAGTAGCCGACGGCGAAATTCTCGAGCGTTATTTCGTCGTCTGTGGCTTGTTCTACCTTCACAAAGTTTGGCGAGTCGCCTTTGCCTGCTTTGGGATCTCTTTTCCACGCGCTGGGATAATCAAAAGAGAAATCGACGTAATTCTCTTCGAGCGGTCCCGTGAAGTGCTCGCTCGAATTCTTGTAGGTGGTAGTATCCGCTGCGCGAGTTGCGGTGCCCGCATTGGTATTTGCTTTGTTGGTGGTTGGTTGATTGCTGTTGGTTGCTGGGTAACTGCCGAGGGCCAGGAAAACAAAGACACTCAGGCCGGCGAGTGATAAGAGATTTCTTTTAAGTTGCGGCTTCATCTATGCTCCTTTGATGGGCGATCGATTTCGATGTGGCAGCCAGCGCTAAGCCGGCAGCGCTGAGACAAAAGAAGAAATCAAAGGGATCAAATACGCCGGGCACAAGCCCAGCCAATTGGCCTAGTTCGCTGCCGGCACCCAGCAGGAGGCCCATGGATAGCCAGACAAACTTCAGACGCGAATCTCTTCCTTTCCAGACAAGTGCCATAAAGGCAGTTAGGGAATACACCCACAATCCATCGGGTAAGGAAAACCGAAACCACATAGGTAGTTTGACTTGCAAGGGCGCCGCCGCGGTTCTCAGTTTGGCGACCAGTGGTGCCAACCCCGCCAGGTGAAACCAACTGAACATCGGCAGATTCTGATCACGCCAGCAGGCATAAATGAGACCACCCAGAAGCAGGGGGAAAAGAATGTGAACAGCAATGAATGCAAACCTTGATCTCATGGCTTGTTGATTATCATCCACTTATTCGTTCCCCGGATTTACGCTCTTTTGCTCAGTACAAATTACCTTCTCGCTTTCGTCCTGTGTAATCGACATACACGACTTTCAACTCCGTGTAGAAATCCAGGGCCGTCGACCCTTGCTCGCTATCTCCGATGCCTGTCCCCTTTATACCGCCGAAAGGAACATGTGCCTCACCTCCGGTTGTCGGTGAATTTATGTGTGTCATGCCGGTTTCAATCTCATCGACAAAACGGAAGATGCGTGCCGCGTCGTTTGTGAAGATTGAAGACGACAAGCCGTATTCACAATCGTTGGCCACCTGCATCGCCTCGTCAAAATCCTTCACTCGCAGCACTGCCAGCACTGGTCCAAATACCTCCTCACGCGCGATACGCATGTCGGGTGTAACACGATCGAAAACGGTCGGATACACAAAATATCCTTTATCCAGACCCTCGCCAGACGCTCGCGAGCCGCCGCAAACAAGCGTAGCTCCATCTTCCCGACCGATGTCGATGTAACTCAGCACGGTTTTAAACTGGCTCTCGTCGACGCTCGGGCCCATTTCGGTTTGCGGATCTGAGCCGGCGCCAATGCGCATGGATTCAGCACGTCTGGCTATGCGCTCGACAAACTCGTCGGCAATGCTGTTGACAACAACAGCACGGCTTGTGGCCGTGCATCGCTGCCCGGAGGATCCAAACGCACCCTGCGCAGTCGATTCAACGGCGAGATCCATGTCCGCGTCTTCCATGATGACAACCGGATTCTTTCCGCCCATCTCGCACTGGACCTTAGCGCCCCTGCGTGAGGCTTGCTCGTAAAGCCTGATGCCGATCGCGTTCGATCCTGTAAAGGAGATCGCTTTGACGGCCTTGTGATTGATTATCTCGTCGCCCGCTTCAGAGCCCGACCCAATAATGAGATTTAGAACCCCAGGCGGAATTCCCGCCTCGGCAAAAAGTTCAACGATGCGCACCGCTGTCGCCGGTGTCAGTGAAGCCGGTTTGAAAACAACGGTATTGCCCGCAACCAGAGCCGGAGCGATCTTCCAAACGGGAATGGCGACCGGGAAATTCCAGGGGGTAACACAGGCCACAACGCCAAGCGGTTGTTTGATTGTGTAAGCGAAGTTCAGTGGCAGTTCCGAAGGAATGGTCTCGCCGGTCAAACGTCGCGCTTCTCCGGCACAGAAATCAGCAACGTTGATTGACCGTTGCAATTCTCCGCGCGATTCCGCGATTGTCTTGCCTTCTTCACGCGTGAGAATTTGAGCCAGTTCTTCCTTATGATCGTCCAGTAAACGCGCCGCTTTGGCGACAATGCGACCACGCGTCGGTGCGGGCGTAGAACGCCAACCGCGAAATGCTTCGGCGGCTGCTGCTACCGCCGAGCGCGCCTCATCGCGAGTGGACAGAGGGGCTTCACCCAGAATGTCATCTGTATTCGCCGGATTAGTATTGGGAACCGTCTTTGACGAAGTGGATTTGATCCACTTGCCAGCGATGAAGTTTTGATAAGTCGACATGGAAACTGTTGTCTCGCCCGCGATTAAGATCCGCCCAAATATAGCACGGAGGCGATTGCTCGACGCGCGATGGCGGCGAATCTCACCATCATTATTCTTAGTGCTTCCGCGTAAACCTGAATCGCCGGCCGATAATCATCTTGAGGATCAAGTGATCCGTAGCGCCCGTCAGCCCCACGCCGACGCCAAAATTGAACTCCCAATCAGGTGAGAGGTTCAGATCGATAGCGGGAAAAATCTGATGACCCTGGTCCTTGACTTTATCGAGGCCACTGATGGGTCCCAGAGCTCCGTAATACTCGAGTCCGCCGCTGACCCTTTTCGTAAACTCATAACTAACTTTAAAGTTAGGAGCAAACTCAAAGCCGCGTTTCGTACCTGGTCCTTTGAGTGCGCGCTCGAGAGTTGGGTTGAATGAGAGATACCAACGGCCCAAGTCTTTATCGATGATGGGACGCATTTCCCAACTCCATGTGTCGCGTGAGTAGATGCGGCGCTGGTAACCGATTTCATTTGAGAGACTGACTCCCACAGACCAGTGCCACTTTTCGGGGATCCGAAAGCGCGGACGAATGTGGCTCCCCACCCAGTCCCACCCGTTCCCATTGCGGGCACTCGTAAAGATATAGAATCCCGTCTCAAACCAGGAGGTGAAACCTTGTGTGATCTCGATGGTTTCATGCCAGGCATAGTGCGTGGGGAGCAAGCCATCCACAACTTTCTTCTCGCCCTTGGAAGTAAAGTTATTATGAAGCTCAACCATCGTTACACCCGCGGGAATAGTGTCCGAACCATAGACCTGGATCTCATAGTTGTCCTGCGCGCAGATGGACGGGCTCACCGCGGGAAGTAGCAGTAACGACAGGATTAGGCCATGGCCGATATGCTTTATTAGCTTGTCGCTGAGTCTCGCGGATGTCTTCATCGCACGAAACGACAAGCTAATAAAGCATATCGCACACCCGGGAGAAAACTTATTGGCAGTTTTCATTTATGAAAGTCGCGGCTACGATTGTCATGCCTGCGGATGTTATAACTTGGCGCGCATTCTACCGCAAAGAAGTTGCGGTGTCCGATATGCTTTAGCTTGTCGCTGCTTTTACAGAGCCGGGAGCGGTAGCGACCGCACTGAACATGTTGAATGTCTCCTATGAAGTACGGGACGCGATTGATATCGAATACAGCACAACTGCCTTGGCCGCAGCCTTGCGACATGTGCTGGTTGAGTGCGGTCGCTACCGCTCCCGGTTCCGTAACTCTACGACAAGCTAGAGCATATCGGACACCCCAAGCCGTTAGCGAAGAGCGATGAACCCTGTTGGAGTAAACAATTGTCGGATATGAATAATGTTCCTCGAAGTATTCCTGAGCTACTTGCAGGGCGCGTAGACACGTCTGCTGATAAGGCCTTTCTCTTTGCAGAGGCTGATGGTCGGCGGTTTACGTATGCAGAATTCGATTCGGTCGTGAATCGCGCCGCCATCATGTTAACCAAACACGGAATCAGAAAAGGCGACGCAATAAGTTTGCTGCTGCCGAACAGCGCCGAATACGTAGTCGCATATTTCGCGTGTTGGAGATTAGGCGCCGTGGCAGGCCCTATTAACTCCCTGTTGAAGGCCCAGGAGATCTCGTATGTCATCTCCAATTCAGAGGCCAAAGCGTTGCTCGTGAATTCTGAGTACTTACCGATTGTTGAGAGTATTCGCAGTGAGCTCGCGAGGCTTCAAGCCATTATCACCTTCGATAGTGAAGGAACAGCGACGCGGAAGTTTGAGGACTATGAAACAGCCGAGCTCCCGCCGGTTTCGGAAATCGGCTCAGAAGACGACGCGATTATAATCTACACTTCGGGAACGACAGGAAAACCCAAGGGTTGTTTGCTGACACACGGTAATTTGATTGCCAACGCCAAACAGATCAGCAACTGGCTGGGCTTTAGTGAAAGAGATCGCTTGCTTAGTGTTATGCCATTGTTTCATATGAATGCTGTGTCGGTTACTACAATGGCGGCGCTTTACGCCGGCGGCTCAACAGTAGTGAGTCCGAAGTTTTCCGCTTCGCGTTTTTGGCAGATTATTTCTGATTATCATATTACCTCTTTTGGCTCGGTAGCCACGATGCTGTCTATGCTGCTGAGTACCCATCCGCACGGCGTGCCTGAGGGATTAAGCACGAGCCAACTGCGATTTGCCATGTGTGGCTCTGCCCCAGTTCCGGCCGAAGTACTAAAACGTTTTGAAGAGACTTTTCATTGTTTGGTAGTCGAGGGGTATGGTCTGTCAGAATCAACCTGCCGCTCGACGTTCAATCCACCTGATGAACGTCGGCGTCCTGGTTCGTGCGGGTTGCCTATCGGTAACGAGATGCGTGTCGTAGACGAAGAAGATGGGGAAGTGCCCGATGGCACGCTGGGTGAAATCGTGCTGCGCGGCGAGAACGTCCTGAAGGGCTATCACAAGAATCCCGAAGCCACATCCGTCGCCTTTCGCAACGGATGGTTTCATACCGGGGATGTTGGCTATCGCGATGCTGACGGCTTCTATTACATTGTCGATCGCAAGTCAGACATGATCATCCGCGGCGGCGAGAATATCTATCCGCGCGAGATTGATGAAGTTCTGTATCAACATCCTGCCATTGCCGCGGCCGCTGCTATTGGAGTTCCGGACCCTCTCTATGGAGAGGAGGTTGCTGCTTTCATCGTGCTCAAACCAGGAACAGAAGTCACTGAAGAAGAGATCAGCGCTTTCTGCCGCGCGCGACTGGCGGATTATAAATGCCCGAAGACAGTACGCTTTGTCGAGGAAATTCCAAAAGGTCCCACGGGAAAGTTGCTCAAGCGCGAACTGGTCACCAAGTTTGCCCCGTCTAACTAAACAACTATGTCCTTGCTAGCCATCGTGCTTCCGGGTAGTGCCCTAATTTGAGATTGTCTTAGTGCATTCTCAGTGTTCTCCGTGCCTCCGTGGTGATAAAAGTGCGGAAGACCATTTCACCACGGAGAAATGGAGAACACGGAGGATTAGCCGAAACTAATTGAAGGGTGTACGGCGTTTCGAACACCCTACTTTTAGAAGCTCCGACCAAGAAACAACCCCGCCGGCTGCCCGGCGGGGTTGTTTGGTGTGACTAGAACGCCAACTATTCAGACTTGTCCTAAAGTCAAATCTTCTGGTCCAGATGATCTGACGCGGTCAGCAACCCACGAACCAGCAAGCCACAGAGCGCACACCGAAATCATCACCAACGAAAACCACTTTCCATAAAGACCGTCAGGCGAGAACTTTTCGGTTGCAGCGTGGAGAATTTCGCTGTTTGGAAGTAGACCCGCCTCAGCAAACTCATGGAAAGAATAGATTCCTACCTGAACCATGAACAGGAGCAGGAAGATGCCGGTCACCTGGAAGAATCTCTTCACATTGATCAGATGTGCGAAATGGGCCCAGCTCCAGGCAAACGCACCAGCGGCGGCAAGGCCCAGCAGGCCACCACTGATCAGGTGAGGATCACGTATTTGCAACAACATTAGGGCTGTTTCCATTCCTTCGCGTGTAATCATCAGGAATGTGAAAAGAAACACGCCGGCAAGGGCCGCGAAGTGGGAGGTCTTTGATGACATGGCAGTGAGTCGAAGCCGGATCCGTTCTTGCACCTTTGGACCGGTACGCCACATGTGGATCACCAGGGTTCCCACCATTACGATTGCTACAACTCCCAGAACGGCCTCGCGTAGCGATTCGTTCGCCAGAAACTGACTGATGTATCCACCCAGAGCTGCTCCGAAAGTTCCCGTCAGCACGGCGTCATCGACGCCATTCTTTAAGACATAGGCCAAACCGAAGCTGGCGGAAAGGGCTACTACAATGGCGGCATAGACAGCGGAACTAAGCCATTTTTGGCCGGCTTTGCGAACGTATGAGAGAATCACCGCAACCAGTAAAAAGGATTCAAAACCTTCGCGCAGTACAATGATGAATGAGTTGAGCACCGGTGTAATTTCCTATCGCCTTGATGGGGAACGGTTCGTTCCCAGATGTCCGGAGTATAGATTAATTGAAAATAGATTTCAATTTCAAGTTAGGAGAGAGAAGTTTAATTGTGGAAAGTTTTACTGTGGGGTCGCGGGAATTATCACCAGATCGGCTCGAAAAGGTCCCAATTCCGTCGTCCCGGTTACCCTGAGAGGCAGATGCCTTTTGTCGTCGCTGACCCACATTCGCAACAGGTATTTGTCACTTTGCGGATCGTCGGTGGTTAGTGAGAGAGCAATCGCAGGAACCTTTTGCGCACCCACCTCAATGGTCTCTCGCTTTAAAGAACCGATGAACAGGGTCTTTGGCTTGTTATTTACAAGGATCGATATCGCGTTCCGTTTAGGTGGATTAAGGTTGAACGTGCGCATGGAATAAAAGAATGAAAGATAATCATGCGTGCCGACGGGAATTTCAATCTTCTCTCCAGTCCCGCTAGTCGCCGTCCCATAATCCTGATTCACGCTCAGCGTTTGATTCATGCGGCGCCGCCCTTCCACCAAATTCATTTCAGTGCGAAAGGGAAGCAGGGCCTTCGGGTCAACATATGAGTTTATCTGATCGTTGACCACAAACAGTCGCTGAGCCTCTACAGTAGTTTGTGCCTTAACGGCCAGCATTAGTCCGTCGCGATTGAAATAGCGTGAGTGTCCGCCCACCTGGAAGTTCGCCGTAGCCACTAGTGCATTGCTTTCTCCCAGGTAAACCTGATAGTTGAGTTGCTCGCCCACTTTGAAGGGCCACGCTTCGGGATCAGCTGAGATGCTCGGTGTGGGTCTCACAAACGGTGTTGGATTAGGCGAGGCGATGATTGGCGGAGGAGTGGCAGCCGCAATAGGAGCAGGAGTGGGGGTTACGAATTCGGAGCCCGCAAGCTCTGCTCGCATCTCGCCGACACCGACTTGTGCGGTCAGCAATACCGGCACGTGTCGTTCGTCATCGCTGAAATACATCTTTAGGTGATAGCCATTGACGCGTGAATTATTTGCAACTCGAATCTGCGAAATAATCGTATTGAACGAACCCACATTTGTTTTTATAACTTGCCTGCCAATCACTTTTATTTCCGCTCGATAGCTTTCCGCGCTACCCCGAATGGAAAGGTTGTAGGCAGAACCATCTGCGAGCGGCAGCGCACGTAGTCGATAGAATGCCGACAAGAAATCGTAAGTGCCGGGGAAGGTCCCCTGTTTTGGCGGAATCGCGATGGTGCCTGCTGGTTGGGCGAAATCCAATGAGGTGTCCGTGGCCCGTGAAGCATCGTGGACCACTGACTGACTATGAAAAGGCAAGCCGCTTTCCGGATCTACGTAGGTCGTGTAATCGTTATTGATGGCAAACAGCGCTACGTTGACTACTCCCGTCGTCTCGACATGTGCGCGCAGTAGCAGCCCTTCGCGACCGAAATAGATCCCTCTAGAGACCAGCTGAACCTCGACATGCGCCGCACTTGGAAAATTCGAATACGCCACGTTGTAGGTTAGACGTTCACCGATCTTGTATGGAGCCGTTGACAACGGGACTGCTCCAGCGTCGCTCTTCTCCTGAGCGAACGCTGAAAGTGTGAGCGCGAGAAAGAGGATTGGTAAACTGGAAGTAAGGGGGAGGTTCAACCTGAGATTCACTCTCGCATCATAGTTTTAAATCTGGAGCAGGGCAAATAGCGAAAGCCCAGACAATGTACACGCACAGACAAGCTGGTTGTTCCCCTTCGTTCGCCGGGTTATTCATTTTCCATTTCAGTCAGGAGCATTTGGGCTGCTTCCAAAGGGTTTACGGCACCAGTTATGGGTCTGCCAACCACGAGATAATCTGCACCGGCACTGAGCGCCTCGGCGGGTGTGGAAACGCGTTTCTGATCATTGAGGTTCGCATGCGCGGGACGAATGCCCGGGGTTACTATCAAGAAGCCCGGCTTGGTTGATTTGCGAATTGACCTTGCCTCACGCGGTGAGGCGACCACTCCGTCCAATCCTGAGTCTTGCGCTAGCTTCGCCAGGCGCAGAACAGATTCTGCCGGGCTCGAAGCTATTCCGACTTGGCCCAGCGTTTCTGAGTCGACACTGGTCAAGACAGTGACGCCGAGAACCAATGGCCGTGTTATGCGCTCGGTTTCCGCCACTTCCACCACCGCCTCCACTGCGCGTTGCATCATCTCCGCTCCCCCGCCGGCGTGCACGGTGAACATCGAAACACTGAGTTGGGCGACGGCCCGTGCTGCACCCGCAACCTGATGAGGGATGTCGTGAAACTTGAGGTCGAGAAAGACCTGTGCGCCCGAGCCGATGATTTCTTTAATGAGCTCGGGTCCCGCAATTGTGAAAAGCTGGGAACCAATTTTGAATGTGTGAACCACGTGTCGCAGGTCCGCGACTAACCGCCGAGCCTCGGCCAGGGTGGAGACGTCGAGTGCGACGATTAATTTATCTTTGGTTGGCATGTCTTTGCCGCTTGAACTCATTTCTGCTCGTGATAATACAACAAGGCTAACGGATGACCTGACTCGGTCGGTGCCGAGACACAATAACTCAAAAACACCACGCAATCACTCGTGCTGCGGTCCCATGACGTCATCAGTATCACCGTGCGGTAGCGGATGGTAGAAACTTGACGATTGAGCATGAATTATGCGATTGGTGTCGTCACCCAATACAGTACCGCGAGCGAAGCGACCGGATGCCGGCACTCGATAATCACAAGAACTCTTAAAACGGTGGTCGAGTGCCGGCATCCGGTCGCTTCGCTCGCGGTACTGTATTGAGTTGCGATCATGTTGGTGTCCTTCCTCACTCGACTGACTTTTCACACAGTCTCGGTTTGGTAATGCACGATGTATCAGTTTCCTGCCAACTCCCGAGCCCGACAACCCACAGCCGCATCCAAACTCTTGAATCCCTCGCGCTCAAGTATTACTGCCAGTCCTTCATTGATCTCTCTGGCAATCGCGGGGCCCTGGTAGATAAAGCCTGTATACAGTTGCACGAGGCTAGCGCCTGCTGAAATCTTCTCCCATGCGTCTGCTGCAGTAAAGATGCCACCGACGCCGAGTATTGGAATGCGTCCGTTCGTTAGACGGTAAAGATCTGCAATCATCTCCGTTGCCCGCTGTTTGAGCGGTAGTCCACTCAAACCGCCTTCGCCGCAGGCGGCCACTTGTTGGTCCGGCGTTCGGAGATTCAATCGTGAGGTAGTTGTGTTAGCCGCGATGATGCCGTCAATTTTTATCCGGCTCAATACATCTACAATTAACTCCAGCTCCTCGATTTGCAAATCGGGAGAAAGCTTAACCAGCAAGGGAACGGGCACGCTTCTATTGCTCTGTAAGCGTAGTTCCTGATTGCGTGTTTGAAGAGCTCCCAGCAAAGACTCGAGCTGATGCGCACGCTGCAGTTCCCGTAATTGCGGCGTGTTTGGCGAGCTTACGTTTATGGCAACGTAATCGGCTACGTTATACACCAGCGCGAAACTGGCGAGATAGTCTTCCGTCGCTTTTTCCAGGGGTGTGGCCTTACTCTTGCCGATGCTTACGCCGAGCACGCAGTCGGGCCGATGTGTTGCCACTCGCTGCGCAAACGCAGCGGCGCCATCGTTATTGAATCCCGCTCGATTGATCAGCGCTTGATCCTCTTGTAGGCGGAAGAGACGAGGACGTGCATTGCCCGGCTGAGGATGATACGTGACTGTGCCAGCCTCAATAAAACCGAAACCCAGGGCCGACAATGCCTGCAAGGCAATGCCATCCTTATCAAAGCCCGCAGCTAGCCCGACGGGATTTGGGAAAGTTAAGCCAAACCGCCGGAGCTCGCCGAAGGCGTTGCGTTTGAAATGCGAAGCTACGAGGTTATTTATGGTTCGTGGCGCCAGCAGCAAAGATAGCGACTGCAATGCCAGGTGATGGGCCGTCTCTGGAGGGAGACGAAAGAGTATGGGACGCAACAATGACCGATAGACCATGGAGGGCTGCTTACAGCGCTGCTCTGTTCAAGCGATAGCAGACGTTGGCAGACTAACAGAGCAATCCTGCACTGACAAGATCGCACACACATACTGTGCTACAAATTATTCGGTGAAATGAGAGTCAACCGCAAAACAGGAACCGGTAGCTACCGGCCTTGCACAAAAAGATGCGATGGTCTGTACAGTACCGCGAACGTAGCGACCGGATGTTACACACGACTTCCCGATGTGATTCTCATAATTTGCAGCCAGTCAATTAGTTAGTTGAAGCGCAACATCCGGTCGCTTCGCTCGCGGTACTGTATTGATCGCGCTCGACACGGCGGTAGTCAGGACTTTTTGTGCAAAGCGGTAGCTACCAGAGCACCAATCATCCGTCATTTATCATTTGGCCATTTACTGAGGTTAGGGAACCGTGTTGGAGATGGACTGACCCCCTAGATTGAGACAAAGGAATTTAGCACACTTGGCAGTGAAGGGAGCTGCAAGTGGCAAAGAAACGAACAAGAGAGTACGCGAAGTATTCGGATGAGTTTAAAAACGGAAGGCGGTAGCAGAGCTCAAGGAGAGTAAGAACATCAAGGCCCTGGCGAAGGAACTTGGGGTGGATCGCAGACTCTTGTACTACTGGCTGGATCGAGATAAGCCCGATGATCGG